>Ga0210401_10000638_pt1 | contig 42361 bp, 37 predicted proteins | sample IncBWH32MmetaG_FD_150866 | JGI IMG/M metagenome (GOLD analysis project Ga0210401, IMG submission 150866) | Forest soil microbial communities from Barre Woods Harvard Forest LTER site, Petersham, Massachusetts, United States - Inc-BW-H-32-M | ecosystem: Environmental > Terrestrial > Soil >... | reverse complement strand
GCTGGCGGGTGCCCTACGGCAAGATTAACCTCCTCGAGTATGGCCAGAAAGTGGATCGGCGTTACATCGCCGCGGTTCTGATCTCGCCGTTGTTCCTGCTGGCTAAGAAACGGCAGCACTTTCTGATCGTCGGCTATTCCGACGACGAGAATCGGCAGCAAGCCATGGTGTTTAAGGTCGGCAAAGATGATATCCGCACCGTGCTGGTGATCCTGGAGGCACGCACCGGACGCAAAGTGGATTTCCAGGATGACGACGCGCGCAAGGGCGGCAAGGGTTAACCGATGCCTCTACTTCTTTGTGCGCTTCTGCTCTTCGCGTCTTTCGACGATCCGGTTCCTGACCAGCCGACGCCAGAGGAGGAGTCGGCCGCTCAACTGGCGAAAGTCCGGCGGATCTACATTGATATTCTGACCGGTGGCGACGAGGCTCTGACTATCCGCAATCTGCTCATGACCAGCCTTCATAGCTCCAAACTTTTCATCATCACCGAGGATGAAGAGAAGGCGGATGCCACCCTGAAAGGATCGGGCGACGATCAGGTTTTTACGGATACCTTCCAGTCTTCCGACGGCGTAAACGCGCACAGCCAGATGGGCTCGGGCAGCAGCGCCGGGACCCGTAACTACGCCAGCAGCAGCAGCAATCGGAACATGGGCCTGACGATTGGCGAAAACGAGAGCCGCCGCACCGAAGAGCGGAAGCACGAGGCAATTGCCACCGTTCGCCTGGTCAAAGACGGAGATGTAATTTGGTCCGCTACCGCGGAGAGCCTGGGCGGCAAGTTCATGGGCGCGAGCGCCGACGTAGCGGACAAGATCGCCAAGCGGCTGGTGGCCGACTATAAGGCCGCTAAAAAAGCGGCAGTGAAGTAGCCAGCGTGATATCTTCGTCCTTCAGGACGAATTATGAAATATTCCGCCGTAGCACAGGCATTCTTGCCGGTGTTGTTCGTATTACCTGCGTCGGCACAACAGCCGGCGGCCGCTCCTCTCTCCCGCCTGCAGGCCAGCATCGAACGCATCACCAAATCCATCAACGCTGACTGGGGCATCTACATCAAGTGCCTGGAAACCGGCGAGGAGATCAACATCGACGCCGATCGGCAGATGGACACCATGAGCGTCATCAAGATCCCCCTGATGGTGGAAGCGTTCCGTCAGATCGAGGCCGGCAAGTTCTCGCTCGAGGACAAAATCACGCTGAAGGAGTCTGACAAACGCCCCGGCACCGGAATCATTCGCTCGCTCGATCCAGGCGCGGTGTTGACCATGAAAGACCTGCTCACCCTGATGATCATCGTCAGCGACAACACGGCCACCGACCTGATGTATGCCAAAGTGGGCGGCCTCGACCCTGTTAATCAACTGGCGCAGTCTTACGGTTTGAAAAACACGCGTGCCGTCTTTAACGCGGATGCCTGGTTCAAGGCCATTGCCGCCGCGCCTTCTCGCGATCAGTTTCATCGGGAGGGGAAAACGCCGTTCGGGCTCTCCTCAGCGCGAGATATAGGCAAGCTGCTGGAGATGATCGAGCTAGGGCAAGCCGTGAACAAGAAGTCGAGCGACTTGATGCTCCAGATGCTGCGCGGCCAGGTCTATAGCTCGCGCTTGCCGAAATACCTTACCGGAACGGGCTTCCGCGTTCCTCACAAGACCGGCGACTTCCTGCCTTACATCGCCAATGACGTCGGAATTCTGGAGAGCCCCAGCCGCAACATCGTGATCTCGGTTTTCACCGCGCATCATTACGGAACCGGAGCGTATTTGGAGGACGCTATTGCTCGGGTGGCGGAGCAGGTGGCGGACTATTTCGGCTATCGCTGATCAGCGATCCTAGAATCCTTCCCAGACGTAGGCTGCGAAGTCCCGGGTCTTGCCGAATCCCATTCGGTCATAGAGCTGAATCGCTTCCACATTGGCCGCCGTGACCGTGAGAGTCGCTTTCCGGCATCCGTGACTCGAGAGCGACTCCAGCGCGCGGCGGATCAATTCGTAGCCTAATCCGGTTCCACGAGCAGCTTTGGAAACGCACACCTGCGTGATGTGCCCGACGTCGGTTTGCACCAGGCTGCTGAGGCACAGCCCGCACAGCTTTCCGGTTTGCGGCTCGAGCGCTAAGAATGACGCCGGCTGGAAGAAGCTTCCACAACCCGGGTACTGGATGATATTCAGTAGGAAACGGCGCGCTCCCGCGGGCGAGCGATACTGATCGTTGATCTCGCTATCGATGTGCCCCTGGTAGGCGGTCGCGATAAGCGATGCAGCTTCGTCCTGCTTACGCTCGCTCCAGCTATCGATCAATGCCGAAAAGCCAAGCTTGCCTGGCGGCAGCGCGGCGCCGTTGGCCAGATCCAGCTCCATGAAGTTGCGGACATGCACCCGCAAATAACGCTGCTGGGGCAGACTCATTTGTCGCGCGGTGCGGAGCATCATCAGCTGCGACTCGATTCGCTGCACGAAAGGCGTCTTGATCAGGTTCTCCACCACTGTCCCAAGCAAGAGCTCTTCGTTTGCTACCGTCGCGAACTCGCGCATGACGTAGAGATCGCCGATGAGGCCTTTCCGTTCTTCTGAAACGAAGTAGCAATAGCCTACCGGGTGGCTGTTCACCAGCAGCGAGAAGCCGTTGAGTGCCTGCATATCCAGGAACCGCCGCACTAAGCCGGCCGAAGCTCGGAAATCCCAGTCCAGTGTTTCCCGCCAAGTTTCTGTCTCTTCTTCCAGCAGCGCATCCAGATCGCCGGAGCGCAGGTGTCGCAGATCGACTATGCGCGCCAGCGGCGAATCAGAAACAGCGGCCATATCGGTAGCCTACACCTAAATAGACGTTCTTCGCCGGATGAAGGGAACAGGTAGAATGAAGGTTCATGCAGGTTCTCCAGGCGGGCGATCATAAAATCCTGTTGCTGGAACTCGATCCCGACTTTGTTGCCAATATCGCGAAACAGGCTGGTTTTGAATACAAAATCGAGGACACCAAGCGAAAGCTTTGCCTGGATTTGCTGGCGGCCGACCGCCAGGCTCCGCTATTGTTGTTCGACGCCGCGGATCCAGGTAACCTGGGTTGGTTTTCACGCTGCCAGTTTTATGTGGATGGAAAATCCGGCGCCGTCTTACAAACTCCTATCTCCTTGGCAAACCAGAAGGATCGCTCCGGCCACACACTGCCCCATTCCATCCGCCTCCAAATCGCCAAAGAGCTTCCGGCGTCCTTTCGCCTTCCCGGAAAACAGCCGGTCAACGAGCAATTGATCTACGCCGTTCTTTACAATTTGCTGAACGCGCTCCTGAATACCGGCGTGGGTGTTTGCGGCGGACGCGCTGTGAGGCCTCTGGCCGGCCGAACCGAGACCATCGGCACGCGAAACTGACTCCCCGTCATAGTACGGGTGGGCCTGGAAGTCATAGTACGTTTCTGTGTAAAAAGGGCTCGAAAGTACCTTGGCGGTCGCGCGGTTGTGTGGCATTCTTTGGCAGAGTCAGGACTGCTTCGGAGGAAGGTCCTTGCTCCCTTCTGACCGGCTCGGCGCTTGTTTCCTTCTCCACCGTGCGCGCCGAGCCGGTTTTGTTTAGCCTCCAGGCGCGATTTACTGCTTCAGCACGGAGTTGAGCGAACCCTGCCTATAACCTTCCAGATCGATAGTGACGTAGTGGAAGCCGAGTGGCTTGAAGATCTCTACGAATGCCTGCGCCATCGCGGGCGCGAGAGCTTTGGGGAGTTCGTCTTTGGCTACCTCGATGCGCACCAACTCGCCATGGAAACGCACTCGGAACTGGCGAAACCCGAGCGCCCGCAGCGCTTCTTCGCCTAGCTCAACAGTTTTCACGGTTGCCTCTGTAACCGGAGTTCCGTAGGGAACGCGCGAGCTTAGACAAGCCGCGGCCGGACGATCCCACGTGCTGAGGCCTGCCAGGCGCGATAACTCGCGGATCTCGGCTTTCGTTAGTCCAGCGTCCACTAGCGGCGCCTCGACGCCGTGGAATTTCGCGGCGCGCTGCCCTGGCCGATAATCGCCCAGATCGTCCACATTGACGCCATAAACGATGTGCTCGACCCCGCGATCCTTGGCGACCGCTTCCAGTCGCGTAAATAGTTCGTCCTTGCAATGGAAGCAGCGATTGGGATCGTTCTTAACGTACTCGGGGTTATCGAACTCCAGCGTCTGAATGTATTCGTGGCGGAAACCGCATTCCCGCGCGAATGCTTCGGCATCGCGCTTGTGCGATTCGGGGATGGAAGCCGAATCCGCTGTGATGGCGACAGCGTTCTCTCCCAAGACCTGGCCGGCGATCCAGGCCAGATAAGCCGAATCTGTCCCGCCTGAATAAGCCACAATCACTCGCCGCATGGAAGCCAGGATAGTGAACAACTTCCGCTGCTTTTCGGCCAGCGCCACTGGATCGAGATTGGGCACACTCAAACTGACGAGACTCGCCATATACATCTCCAGTATAACGGTCGACCAAGTGGCCGCCATCACTCGTAACGAGCCAGGGAAAGACCTGAGCTCCTTTTTGGAAAATGACCTTAATAACAGAGCAAACTCTTGTACCAACTTCCCGCCGATGATATTCTCTGCTCAGATAAAAGTACAGCAGAGACGGTACGAGGTTTTCAAAACGACCCTAATGATCGTTAGCCTAATCATGGGCGGTGTTTCCGCTGGCTTGTTCATCTACTGGCTTCGTTACACCTGCCAGCTGATTCTGAGCGCCAAGTCGGCCCGCGATTACTCCCGCGATGTCGCGGAAGCGAACAACCTGCTCTTCCTTCAAGTGCAGCAGGAACTGGCGCAGGTGCGTGAACGTTTCGATCTCGACGCCCTGCATTCTAAGCTTGAAAACGACTATCGGCTGCTGACCTATCTGCTGGTTCACGGCCCGGCCTTTCACGCCAACGCCGATCGCCTGGAACAGATCATGCTGATGCTGAACTTCAGGCTATTGAAGACGCTGTACGCGCTGACCTGCCCCATCTCAGTCTCCAATGGCAAGCGCGCCCTGCACGAAATGACTCAGGTCGTTGGATACTTCGCCAACCGCATAGGCGAGCGTTCCGCGTACGCGCCGGCCTATCGATAGCCGACACGCAGCGCTTCGGTCCAACTACAATACAGCGGTGACCTCTCATGAAACCCGTTTTCGCGTGCGCTACGCCGAGACCGACCAGATGGGCGTGGTATATTACGCCAACTACCTGATCTGGATGGAACTTGGCCGCGCCGAGTATTGCCGTGCCGCGGGAATCCGGTACAAGGACATGGAGTGCCAGGATGGGATCCGGCTGGCAGTGGTCGACGCACATTGCCGCTACCTTCATCCAGCGCGGTACGACGACGAGGTGGGGGTTAAGACTTGGGTGGCTCGCGCCAATCCTCGAATGGTCGAGTTCCACTACCAGATTTGCGACTGCGCGACGGCGCGCGAGTTGGCATCGGGCGAGACCAGGCACATTTTTCTCGGCCCGGACATGAAGCCCGTGAAACTTCCAGAGAAGTACCGGATGCTCTTCGGCGTTGGTTCTGGAATCGGTCCTGCTACTGATTGAACTTGATGATCGATTCGCCGGTGAACTTGTGATAGTTGCGAAACTCGATCACATTGCGATCGCACTCGTTTGATCCGCGGGAGCAGCTCAACACCTCCGCGTGCACGGGCAGCAGAAATTTCTCAGGCGTACCGAGAGTGATATAGTCGAAATCCACGGCTGTTTCCACGGAAATACGTGGGAACTCCTCGGGAATATCCTTGGCCTGCATTTCAATGCGAAGCGCGTGCGCGCTCTGCTTATCAATCCACACCGAGCCCTTATAAGCGGGCAGGATATATTGGCCGGGCACCCAGATCTTCCACGAAGAGCGCTGCCGGGTGACCTGAAAATCGTAGACCGAAGCCGCGATATGGGAAATGGTGTCATCCTGGGCGTACTTGAAGGCGGCATCCGCCCCGGGAGAGAAGAGATTCGCCAGAATGGTGCCGAACTCGCCGGTCGACCAGGCTCCCGATTCCTCGGGCGGCTTTTTTGTCGGCTTGCCGTTAATCGTCAGGTTCCGATAACTTTCTTTGCCGTTCTCGTACACTACCTCGGCTGAAACTATATCGATGACATTCCAGCTGGGGACGCGTGTCTCGCTGGCATAGCGTGTGGTCATTTCCTGGCAGACGTAGTTAGGCAGTCCCTCGACAAAAGTACTGGCAACATCTCGCGCCTTCGCGATGAATGCCTGCCGCGGATTGATCGGGGGCGGAGGAGGCTCTCGCCGGATTGGTTCTCGGGTAACGGGCTGTCTCGCGTCCGGTGCGTCTACCGAATCGTCATCGCTGGACCGCTTATTGGAGGCATACTCGGCCGGTTTCCCGCGCTTCAGCTTAGGCGCGTCGTCGCCAGGATTCTGGTCTGGCCTTACAAGAATGGTCGGCGGAGGTCCGGTCCGCTCCTCTTCCGGTTCCGCGTCCACTTGCCCTTGGCCGCTCGGGACGATTTTGCGAGCCATAGCCGGGTTAGCTTTGATGCTCACGGCTTGAAAGGGGCCGTCCGCGCTCTGGGTAGCCGCGACGTCCACGCCATCGCCGGTCTTGAGACCATCCGGCTTGGTGGTCTTCTCGGTAAACTGGATCGTCAAAATTCGGGTGTCGGTGGTTTCGAGGTCGAACGATTTGTCGTTCAACTCTCGAATTACTCCGCTGAAACTGCGCGGCTGAACGGCTGTTTGTTGTTTCTGATCCGTGGATTTCTGCGCGCCGCGGCGTGGTATCGGGATGCCGGAACCTCCGCCGGGGCCCTGGCCCGGAGGGTATTGACCAGGTGGATATTGTCCGGGCGGATATTGCCCCGGAAACTGGCCGGCTGCGCCGACCGCAAACGCCAACACTAAAACAAGTGATCTCAAAGCGCCCTCCTTTGGACGAACTTGGCCGCCCGTGAGGTTTCAATTATCCCCGGACACTTCCACTAGCCCTGGACTCTTTTTTCCTTGCCCACCCAGAACTTCTCCCGCAATATCAGCTTCCGGATTTTCCCGGTACCAGTCTTGGGAAGGGGCTCCTCACTAAAGTCTATCATCCGGGGGAGCTTGAAACGTCCCAGCCGCATCTTCAAGAACTCGAGCAATTGATCGGACGTCAGGGCGGAACCGGGTTTGCGCACCACCACGGCCACCGGGACCTCGCCCCATTTTTCATCTGGAGCGGCCACTACCGCGCACTCGAACACCTCAGGATGCGCAAAGATCGCCTTCTCCACTTCGAGCGACGAAATATTCTCGCCGCCGCTGATGATGATTTCCTTCTTGCGATCCACAATGTGGATGAATCCGTCCTCATCCCAAACGGCCATATCGCCGGTATGGAACCATGGGCCGGTCATCACCGACGCGGTGACGTCGGGCTCGCGGAAATAGCCTTCCATGATGTGATCGCCCGCGGCAATAACCTCGCCGATGGCCTGCATATCGCGCGCGACGTCGCGCATCTTCTCGTCTACTACGCGCACCATAACGCCGGGCACTGGCCAGCCCGCCATGGACCGGCGGCGGTGACGGTCGGCGTCCGATTCATATACCAGGCCGGGCTTGGGGCGGGCCGAAGTGAGCAGGGGCGCGGTCTCGGTCAGACCGTAGCCGCCATACACGTCGCAATGGAAGGCCTTTTCCATTCGATCCACGAGCTCGGGTGACGATGCCGCGCCGCCCAGGGTGATGTTGCGCATGCTTGACAAATCGTAATTCCCAAGGTCGGGCGCGTTCAACAAGGCGTTCGCCATGGTCGGGACCAGGCTCATGTCGGTGGCGTGATGTTCCTGGATCAGCTTGAAAACGCCGGTCGGCTCGAAACGCCGCACCATGATCTGCTTGAGGCCGAGCAGCGTGGAAGCTTGGGGACGCCCCCATCCGTTGGCATGAAACAGCGGAATGGTGTGCAGATCGACGATGGTCTCAGGTTCGCGAAACAGACTGGCTACCGCGATCGCATGCAGGTATAGGGTCCGGTGTCCCAGCATCACGCCCTTCGGCGTACCCGTGCTGCCGCTGGTGTAAAACAGCTCCGCTATTGTGTTTTCATCGAAGCTGAAGATATCGGCACGCTCGGGATGACCTTTGTCCAACAGTTCTTCGTAGGTAAGATCCGCAATCGGAACTTTGTCGTTCAAGGTGACGAAGCGCTCGATTTCACGGCAGGCCGGCTTCAGCATTTCTACCAATGGAACAAAATCGTTTTCAAACAACAGCATCCGCGCGCCGGAGTGGTTCAGAATATTGGTCAGCTCGAGAGGCGAGAGGCGGACGTTCAAGGGCATGACGATAGCTCGCGCCTGCACGACGCCGTAATATCCTTCCAGCAATTGATGATTGTTGAAGCTGAGATATGCCACACGGTCGCCGTGTTGGATGCCTTCTTTCTTCAGGGCCGTGGCCAGGCGCTCGGCGCGATCGCCAAACTCGGCGTAGGTGAACTGCCGCTCACCGGAAACGATCCCGATCTTCTTTCCAAACAGGTCAACCGCGCGATGTAGACACCGGATGGGCGTCAAAGGAACAAGCATGCTCCCATCCTACCCAGAAAACCGGGACGATAACCGCGCTATGGCGCTAAGCATGAGCCTCGAAGTCGTGATTATTGGCCCGCTGCCGGCGTTCTTCACGGCCCATATAAGTCTCAATTTCGGCGCTTGAAAAAACGAACCCATCATCCGCGGGGTTGTATGGGGAGAGCTGGCCGGGGAGACTTTCATCGTTATGCATTTTCAAAATCTTAGCGGCATTGTCGAGTTGGCGTTCTTCGTTCTTGCGGCGCTCGGCCTGGATCTGGCGGAGCAGAACGAGGGTACGTTCGAACTGGCGAGTGAGGCGCTGGCGGTAAGCGCTGATGTTGGCGAAGGCTCGATTGTGCTCGCGGTAGGCCAGAGCCATAGCGAGGGCAGTCTCGGCCTCAGGATGGCTGGCGCGGACGCGGTCCTCCATTTCGGTGATACTGAGCGAGAAGAGGTTGGTCTCGACGGCGGCGGCGCGGTTGACTTGCCAGGCGGTATCGAGGAGGGACTGGACGAGCTGGATTTCGGTGGCGTCTTTGGGCCGGTATTCATCGAGGAAGGACTGGGAGTGGCGCTGGTAGGCGGATTGGTCCTCGGAGGGCAGGACGACGGTTTGGCCAGTTAATCCGTGACGCCAAGCGTTGAGGGAGGAGCGTTGTTTACCGGCTGCGGTACGGGGGCCGGTAGATTTCTGGGCGTTGGCTTTGTTTATGGCGGCGCGATGGATGGCGGGATCGGTAATGGGAACTTTTGAATCTAGCATCTGATGTCTCCTTCAATTTGGTTTTAACTCGCGTGGATGGGGCGCGAAGGGGTGGAAGTTAGGATGTTAGTGAAGGGGAATGGAAGAAATAAAATTTGGAGACGTGATCGTATGAGAGCACCCCCGCACGCCGGCCTTCGGCAAACGCGCGAGGTTAGGCTAGAGAGCCCTCCTAATCTCCTTGATTCCGAGACCGAGACGACGACGGAGGAGGACTCGCAGAATCGCCCCTTCGCTATAGCCGACCCGCGCGGCAATTTCGTCGACGCTGGCGCTGCTGGTTCTCAGCAAGTGTACGGCGCGTTCCACTCGCACGTGCTGGAAGTAAGCAAGCGGCGATTTCCCGAGCACATTTTGCATGCGCCGCGCGAGTGTTCGTTTGCTGGTCCCGACTGCTTTGGCTGCTTCGTCCAGTGAAAACCCGTGTGCCAGCTTGGCGCGGACCCAGGTTTCGAAGCGCTGAACAAGAGGGTCTGAATGGATCAGATGATCCGATAGTGCATAAGCGGACTGGGACGGTCTCGAATCGACGATAAGGTATTTCGCGGTCAACGAAGCGAGTTTGGGACTAATTCCCCTTACCAGCCACAGCGCCAGATCTATGTGGCTTAAAGCCGCTCCCGCTGTGACAAATTTGCCGGATTTCACCAGCATATTCGATTCATCCAGCAAAACGTTGGGATATCGCTTGCGAAACAAGGGTGCGAGCCACCAGGTTGTGGTCGCGTGCCGGTGATCGAGCAGGCCGGACTCAGCCATTACAAAAGTTCCGATGCAGGCGGCGGTCATGGTGGCCCCACGGCGAGCCCATTCTCGCAATACCGCGGCAGTATCGCGAATATCCGGCCGCGTAAGAGCGGTTTCCAGCGGACCGGGCATCTTGAAACCGATGGCCGGAACGACCACGCAATCGGGAGCGCGGGAACGAATTTCATGGATGGGGACGCTTAATCCCTGGGAGGTCTTGACTGCTCTTCGCACCCCGACGATCTGCACCTCAAATCGAGAGACCATAAGCCCAGACATCTCGATCAGTTCGTTGGCTGTCTGAAAAGCATCGAGGACGGCTGACAATCCCAAATCAAAAACGCCATCGAGGGCGAGAACGGCCACTTGCATGGCAATTATGATACTAAATATGGCGTTCTTGCCCGTCGCAAAAAGCGTATTCGCGCACTAAGCTGGAGTAGAGCGAACCTTCGCTCCAAGGAGATTTGAAATGCCAACAGTTGCTCTGTTTGTCCGCTTGGAAGCAAAACCCGGCAAGGAAGATGAGGTTGCCGCGTTCTTGAAGCAAGGCCTCCAACTCGCCAACCAGGAGGCGACGACGCCGATATGGTTCGCGCTGAGACTGGGACCGTCCACGTTTGCAATATTCGATGCGTTCAAAGATGAAGCGGGCCGCCAGAATCATCTCAATGGGCCTATTGCCAAGGCTCTGATGGCGCAAGCTCCGAATCTGCTCGCGACGCCTCCGATGATCGAGCGGTTGGAAGTCTTAGGTGCGAAGCTTCCGAAGTAGGGGCGCACAAAAGCGAATAGCCGCGGATCAACTATGGGGAATCTGTTCAGAGTTGCCAAAGCCTACCGCAACGACGAGCGCGAAGACCAGCGCGACGGCGAGATAAACGTTGCCATGCGCTCGCGGCCGCCGGAGAGAGGACCGTTTCGCCGCAGCTCGCTGCGGCATGCTTGCCGTCGGCTCAATGGCGCGTGAATAGCGAGAGCGGAATCGCATTCGCCGTGGCGAAATAGCCTGCATCATTCGGATGTAAGTGGTCTCCACTGTCGTAAGCAGGGAGGATTCGCGCGGGGTGGCTCGGGTCGCGCACAACGGCATCGAAATCGACGGTGGCATCGAATTCTTTGCTACTGAGAATCCAGGCGTTGACCTTTTGACGCACGGATTCTTTCTCTGGAGTAAAGAACGTGATTTTGCTGCCCTTGGAATCCTCGAGGAACGACTCCTCAAACGGTGGGTTGGTCGTGCCAATGACTCGAACTCCCTTTTTGTGGGCGCGCGCTATCAGCTGGCGATAGCCGGATATGATGCTCTCGGCACTCACGCTTTCGGCGAGAGGCGTCAAGGAGCCGGGAAAGGCGATGTCGTTAATGCCGAGAGCTACGAAGACGTACTTGACGCCTGCTTGAGCAAGCACGTCGCGTTCGAAACGTGCCAAGCCCGCTTCGCCGAGGGCCGGTCCGTATGGAGTGGCCTTTCCCGGACTGTCACTCAACAGGCGATTGCCGATGATGCCCTCATTCAGCACGCCGATTTCCGCCAGCCGGCCGCCTTCTTTCTGTAAGCGCTGCGAAAGGACGTCAGGCCACCGCTGGTTTGTATCTGTCGTCGAACCGTCTCCGTCAGTGAGCGAGGAGCCAAAAGCGACGATCACTGCGCCCGCAGGCGAAGCTTCTACATCCACGCCAGTTAAGAATGGCCAAGAATGGATCTTCTTTGCGACTGGGAATTTCACGGCCGCAGTGGAATCACCGGTCTCGGTAGATACGTAGCTGGTTTGCTTGGCGGTGATGTGATAGGTGGTCGCCTGCGTGGGCTCGGGAAGAAAGAGGCTGATCGCCAGGTCCGAAAGCGACGGTACGGCGAGGTCGACCGGATCGCTCACCACCATCGATCGGGCAGGGACTTTCGTGGACGCTCGTCCGTGAAACTTCAGAGCGTGGTCGAAGGCCGGATCGATCTCCGCTTCGGTGGTACGTCGGGCGATGTGTGCGCCGCCGATCATCAGTGGCTGGTCGCCGTAGGTGTTCGAGATCTTAATCCTGACTCTGCTGCCGCCGGCGCTGGTATGCACGAGGAAGCGCAGGGTTTGGTTCCTGAAGGTCTCAGGAGTGCCGGGAAGGGGTGGCTGCGCGGCGGTCGCCCAGGTTCCGATCCACTGCTTGCCGTGTTGGTTGTCCTGGCCGCTCGCTAGAAGGGCGACGGCTGACAAGAGGAGCATCCAACGGAAGAAGCTCCGGGGTCTGGTAGCAAAATCTCCAATCACTTGTTCGACTCCTTTTGCCTGGTTTGATTAGGCCAAGTTGAGTAGACGACCAGAATGCTCAGACGAGGCTCCAAGAGTTCTGAGATTGGTCTGAAAGAGCCTGAATACTTCTGAAATGAAGCTTGATCGGCTGATATAATCGAAGAACGCACCTGCATGGAAGTCTCACCCGGGGCAATGCTTCGCATCGGCGACTGGTGTGTGAATCCCATCTCTGGACAGATTTTGCGCGATGGCGCGACCGCGCAATTGGAAGTCCGGACTCTGCGCTTATTATTGTGCCTGGCCGAACATGCAGGCGAGGTCGTCAGCATAGATGACTTGCTTAAACAAGTCTGGTCCGGCGTAGCCGTCTCGCCGGACTCTGTGTACCAGGCGGTGGCGTCGCTGCGGCGGCAACTCGGCGACGATCCTAAGCAGCCCATTTACATCGCGACCGTGCCGCGGCTGGGGTATCGGATGGTCGCGGCCGTAAGTGCATGGGAGGATAAAAGCGCGAGGGCGCCTTTGCCCGCATCGAACCGGAGACGTATGCCGCTCGGGTCCGGCGTGACGTGGGCAGGCGGCGCGGTTTGCCTGGTGCTCGCCGTTGCGTTAGCGATTTACGGGACGGGTGCTCGAAAGAATCACGGTGCCTCCATCGGAGTGTTGCCGTTTCTGGACCTGACCGACAACATGAGCCATGAGATTTTCGCTGACGGCATGACCGAGGAAATGATTGACAAACTAAGCAAGGTCCCGGGTTTTCGTGTCGCGGCTCCGCGAACATCGTTTCAGCTCAAGGGCAAAAAGATGTCCATCGCTGACGTCGGGAAAACGCTAAGTGTCGCTTATGTACTGGATGGAAGTATCCGGAAATCTGGATCCACGATGCGAGTGGCGGCGCGGCTGGTCCGCGCAGACAACGGGTATGTGATCTGGTCGGAAAGCTATGAACGGCCCTGGGGCGATCTCTTGAAGGCCCAGAACGATATCGCGGCGGAAGTCACGACGGCACTTAGGGCTGCTCTCGCGGGCAGATCGGACCAGGGTCAGGCGAATTGAAATCGGAGCAGTCTATATGTTACTGAATGATCTTCGTTACTCCGTACGCACTCTGCGTAAGACGCCGATGTTCGCCCTTGCGACGGTACTCACTTTAGGGTTGGGAATAGGGGCGAATACCGCCATTTTCAGTGTTGTGAATGCGGTGCTTTTGCGTCCACTGCCGTACCCCCAGCCGGACCGATTGGTGGTGGTGAACGAAAAAAACGACAGGCTCCACTTGGTGGACTTTGGTTCTTCCGTACTCAACTATCTTTCCTGGAAAGAGCAGGCGCAGAGTTTCGAGTTTATAGGTGCGATCGGCGGCGGTAATTACAATCTCACCGGGCGCGGCGAGCCGGAGAACTTCGTGGGCGCTACCATCAGTCCCTCGATGTTTCCTCTACTGGGAATTCAGCCTGTAGCGGGCCGATCGTTTCGCGAAGGCGAGGATTTGCCCGGCGCTCCGCCCACCGCTATGATCAGCGAAGCACTGTGGAGGCGCCGCTTCGGCGGCGAGGCATCCCTCATTGGCGGCCACTTGACGCTGAATGGGATCGTCTATACCGTGGTGGGAATCGCACCCGCTGCGTTGCCGTTTCTGACGCAGGGAGAGGTCTGGACGCCGCTGGTGATCGATCCGGGCCGCGAGAAACGGCTCAATCATGTGATCACTACGGTAGCGCGTCTAAAGCCCGGCGTTACTGTTCAGCAGGCGCAGGCGGAAATGGATACAGTGGCGTATCGTGTAATCCAACAGTATCCGGAGGTGCGGGATTGGGGTATTCACCTGGTTACATTTTTCCGTTTGTTTGTTTCGGATCAACTTCAGACGGCGCTGTGGGTCTTGCTGGCGGCGGTGGCGTTGGTGTTGATGATCGCGTGCGCGAATGTGGCGAATCTTCTGCTATCGCGCGCGGCGGGACGGCAAGCGGAGATCGCAGTACGCACTGCCATGGGTGCGAGCCGGGGCCGTCTGATCCGCCAGCTTCTAACCGAAAGCATGCTGCTCGCGCTGTGCGGCGGTGGCGCAGGCCTGCTTGCGGCCGTTTGGACCATCGATCTCATGAACCGCGTTCTGCCGCCTTCGCTCCTACCGGTTCAGGCGATTCCAGTTGATCGCGGGGTACTCTGGTTTGCCCTCCTACTCACCGTGATCACGGGTATAGTATTCGGGCTCGCGCCTGCCTGGCATGCCTCGCGGGCGGACCTGATCTCCATCCTCAAACAGGGCGGCCGCTCCGCACTCGGCGCGGGGAGCGCGTTCGCTCGCAATCTGCTGGTGGGAGCCGAACTGGCGCTGGCTACTGTGCTCCTGATCGGTGGCGGATTGCTGATCCAGACACTGCTGCGCCTCGAGCACGTGACTCTGGGTTTTCGCCCTGAAGGACTGCTGACGTTTCAGGTTTCTCCTCCGGCGTTGCGATACCCGGGCCTGGTCAAACAGTGGGCCTTTTACCGCGCGCTGATCGAGGCCTTGGAATCCATTCCTGGCGCGCGCGGGGCAGCGGTTTCGAGCGGTCTTCCGATGGGCGGCGGAGCGTATACCACGACGCCGGCCGCGCCCGTGGGACCTTCGCTGATTCCGCCGGACGATGCGCTTCCGGTGGATTGGCGGGCGGTAAGTCCCGGCTATTTCCGGACGATGGACATCACACTGCTGCACGGCCGGGATTTCAACGAGCAGGACGGTCCGAACGCGCCGCCGGTGATGATCGTCAGCCAGCAGACCGCTCGCAGATTCTGGGGTGATGCCGATCCGCTGGGCCGCGCGGTGCGGCTGAAATCCAGCGGACTCGAGTTCATGGTGGTGGGAGTGGTCCGCGATATCCGCAACACCACGCTGGCTCGCGATCCGGCTCCAGCTATGTACTTTTCGGCGATCGCGCGCAACTGGCCCGCAATGGATGTGGCGATACGAATCGCTGGAAAGCCTGAAGCGGCGCTTCCGGCTGTGCGCCAGAGAATCCACGAACTCGATCCCGAAATGGCCATCAACACGGTTCGCACCATGGATCAATGGATTTCCGCCAGCGCTTCGCCCTCTCGCCTGAATGCGATCCTAGTGGGAACGTTTGCGGCGGTGGCGCTGCTGATTGCAGCGATCGGAGTGTATGGCGTTCTCTCGTATTCGGTGAACCAGCGCGTACGTGAGATTGGCCTGCGCATGGCTTTGGGAGCGCAGCAGATCAACGTGCTGAGGCTGGTGGTTCGCGAGGGGATGACCGTAGCACTAGCGGGAATTGCGATCGGACTAGCCGCAGCTTTGGGGCTCAAACGTATCCTCGCGAACCTTCTCTTCGGTGTTCAAGCGGACGATCCGGCGACATTCCTGGCAGTTGCGTCGATCCTCGGAGTCATCGCCTTAGTGGCATGTTTGCTGCCTGCGCGCCGGGCGTCCCGCATCGATCCGATCGTCGCTTTGCGCGAGGAGTAGTCGAGCCGCTTGCGTATCGGCGCTCACACCTCCATCGGCAAATCGCTAGAGAACGCAGCCCTTACAGCAGCCAAGATCGGGGCTAACACGTTCCAGATTTTCTCCGCTAGCCCGCGCATGTGGCGCGCGTCGCCTCCGGCCGAAAGCGCCGTCAAGCTGCTCACCCGCGCCCGCGAAAAGCACGACCTGTATCCGCTGGTCATCCACGACAACTACCTGATCAATCTGGCGTCTTGCAGCCAGGCGTTACGCGCACAGTCGACGGCGGCTTTTCGTGGAGAAATCGAACGCGCGCTGCTTATCGGAGCCGAGTACCTGGTGGCGCATCCGGGCAACTGCAAAGGCCATTCGGTGGAGGAAGGGATCTACGCCGTGATTCGATCGCTCGCCGAAGCTGCCCGCGGACTGGACACCCGGAAATTGACTGTGCTGCTGGAAAACACGGCGGGCTCGGGCGCGGCGCTGGGCAGCCACTTCGAAGAACTCACGGTCATGCGCCAGTTCGCGGCTGAGCTAACGGATCTCAAGATCGGCTTCTGCATCGACACTTGCCACTGCCTGGCATCGGGCTACGATCTCTCCACCGCCGCCGGGCTCAAGAAAACGGTCGCGCAACTCGACTTAATCCTGGGGCTCGACAACGTCAAGGTCATCCACACTAACGATTCCAAGACCGCGCTGAACTCGCATGTCGACCGGCACGAACACATAGGACGCGGTTATATTGGAATAGAAGGGTTTCGCCGCATCCTCAACCATCCGAAGCTTCGAGGGAAAGCTTTCATCCTCGAAACACCGATTGACAAAGAAGGTGATGACGTGAGGAATATCGAGACACTCAAGAAGCTATGCCGGAAAAGCAGTACGACCATCAGCAGATCGAACTGAAGTGGCAGGAACGCTGGAATAATTCCACGCTGTTTCAGGCCGAGGAGAATTCCACCAAGCCCAAGTTCTACGTGCTCGAGATGCTGCCATACCCGAGCGGCACGCTGCACATCGGCCACCTCCGGAACTACGCCATCGGCGATGCGCTGGCGCGCTACAAAAGAATGCGCGGCTTCAACGTTCTTCATCCCATGGGTTGGGATGCCTTCGGTCTCCCCGCCGAGAACGCCGCCATCGCTAACAACCGCGACCCTTACGAATGGACCATGTTCAACATCAAGAACATGAAGCGGCAGCACCGGCGCATGGGGTTCAGTTACGACTGGTCGCGCGAGATCGCCACCTGCGATCCCGAGTATTACCGCTGGAATCAGTGGTTCTTTCTGAAGATGCTGGAGCGTGGCCTGGCTTATCGCAAGCAGGCGCTGGTGAACTGGTGTCCGGAGTGCGGCACCGTACTCGCGAACGAACAAGTGGTGAATGGTTGCTGCTGGCGTCACGAATCGACGCAGGTGGAGCAGCGCGCTATCGAGCAGTGGTTCCTGCGCATCACTGAGTACGCCGACGAACTTCTTAACGCCATCAAGGATCTGGAAGAAGGCTGGCCCGAGCGCGTGCTGACGATGCAGCGCAACTGGATCGGCCGCTCGGAAGGCGCGGAGATCGATTTCCACTTGGAAGGTACCGGCGCGCCCATCCGGGTGTTTACGACGCGGGTCGATACTATTTACGGCGCGACTTGCGTGATTCTTGCGCCGGAGCATCCGCTAGTGGCGGAACTAGCCAGCCGCGAGCTAAAGGCGCAAGTGAAGCGAATGATCGATTCGCGCGCCACCAAAGGCCCCGGCGATATCGAAAAAGAAGGCCTGTCCACGGGAAAATATGCGATCAATCCCTATAGCAGCGAGCGCATCCCGATCTGGATCGGTAACTTCGTGCTGATGGGTTACGGAACGGGCGCGATCATGGCTGTTCCCGCGCACGACCAGCGCGACTTCGAGTTCTGTAAGCAGTACGGCATCGCAATCCGCCCGGTGATCCGGCCAGTCGATGGAGCGTTGGCCGCCGCCGCGACGATGAAGGAAGCGTTCCCGGACGACGGTGTCGTCGAACATTCGGGCGGATATTCCGGATTGCCGAGCGCCGAGGCTCGGCGGGTGATGACAGCCAAGGCTGAGGCAGAAGGCTTCGGCAAAGGCGCTGTAACTTATCGCATCAAGGACTGGGGCATCTCGCGTCAGCGGTATTGGGGTACGCCCATCCCGGTGATCTATTGCCCGAAATGCGGAATCGTACCGGTGCCCGAAAAGGATCTGCCGGTGGTCTTGCCGCTCAGCGTTCCGATTACGGGCAAGGGGCGCTCGCCGCTCGAAAACGTTCCCGAGTTCATCAATGCTAAGTGTCCGAAATGCGGAGAGCCCGCGCGGCGCGAGAGCGATACCATGGACACGTTCATCGATTCCTCGTGGTATTTCTATCGCTACTGCGATCCGCACAATGCCACGGCGCCGTTCGATTCCAAGAAGATCGCCTACTGGTTTCCGATCGATCAATATATCGGCGGCATCGAGCACGCCATCCTGCACCTGATCTATTCGCGCTTCTGGACCAAGGTCATGCGCGATATGGGACTCATTACCAACAGCGAGCCCACCAAGCGCCTTTTTAATCAGGGAATGGTGATCAAAGACGGCGCCAAAATGTCGAAATCGAGAGGCAACGTCGTTAGTATCGACGACATGGTCGAACAGTTTGGAGCCGACACGGGCCGCGTCTTCGAACTCTTCGCCGCGCCACCAGAGAAGGAGATGGACTGGACCGATGCCGGCGCCAATGGCTCGCATGCGTTTCTCGGCCGTGTCTACCGCTTCGTCACCAGAAATGTCGGGCAGGGCCATACGGAGGCAACCGAAGCGGACCGGCAGGCCCTCCGCAAGCTTCACCAGACTTTGAAACTCATTACCGAAGATTTCGAGAGCCGCTGGCATTTCAACACCTCCATCGCCGCCTTGATGGGGTTGATGAACACGCTCACCGACCTGGAAAAGCAGATCTCCGGCCCGGTCATGGCCGACGCCATTGAAAAACTGACTCTCATGCTGGAGCCCTTCGCACCATATTTGGCCGAGGAATTATGGGAGGAGCAAGGCAAGACCGGTCCGGTCTTCCATCATCCGTGGCCGGCTTATGACGCCGAACTTGCGCGCGAAGAAGAAGCCGAGATTGTGATTCAGGTTAATGGCAAAGTTCGGGGGCGCGTCTACGTCGCGTTCGGGACGCCTCGCGAGGCGCTGGAAAAGCACGCCATGACGGACGCTAAAATCCGCTCACTGTTGGACGGAAAACAGGTAGTCAAGGTGATCGTCGTGCCCGACAAGCTGGTCAATATCGTCGTGAAATAGACAACACGGCGGCGCCGCTTTAGCCCCAACCGTCTGGGAGCGTGAACCAGACGGCCGAAGCTCTGGGGACGCAGCGCCGCCGCTTTGTAGTTACAGAATCGCTCGACTGGGCTGTGCGCGTCTATCGAGGAATTAGCATTACCTTAAAACCCCGCCAGAAAACCCAGGTAGGAAACCAGGCCGCCAATCACATAAGCCGGAATCTCACTTCCACGGTGGCCATGGTGACTACGGGACGGCCATCTTGATATCCAGGCCGGAACCGCCATTGGGCCACCGCTTCGATGGCCTTTTCATCGAGGCCGAGGCCCAGCATCTCGAGCACCCGCAGATTTCTGGGCTGGCCGTCGGCACCCACCTCAATAGCCAGCACAACCACACCCTGATGCTTGGCTTTCCGCGCGGCTTCGGAAAACTCGGGTTCTACTTTGTATACGAGTTGGGGCGGCGTGATTTTATGGCCGATTCGCGCACCGCCGTCGAGGCCGGGTTTTCCGGAAGTCTGATTGCCGATGCCGCCGCAACAGCCACGATCGCCGATACCATTGCTGCCGTGCATTCCGAGTCCGCCGTTGGCGAAAAGGCTGGCAGGATCGCCGATTTGTTGCACGTCGATCTCGATAGTGGGCGATTCAAACGCGACCGTAACCGGCATGAGCAGCTTCGGATCAGGGAGCGAAACCGGCGGGATGAAGGTCCGGTGAGCGGTTGGCGGCGGGGCGCCGTGTCTGGCTGGCAATAGGGTCTGGTTGCTGCCACCGGCGTGTTGCTCATGCTGTTTCAGAAATATCCGCTGCGGCGCGACGAGCGGCGTGATGGGGCCGAGCGGATGGGGTGAGGGACTTCGGAGCGCGCGCGATGTCAGCAGTAGAACCAAGCCCGCTGACACCGCATGCAGGCCCAGCGAAAGTGTATGCGCCTTGGCACTGGGCATGATTCGGAACCCTGCAATTCGATATCCAGCACGTAAACGAAAGATTTTCGAGGGCGCGCGATGTAGATGCTGAAGCGGCGGCCGCCCACCTGTGCGATGCAATCACTAGGGACAATTGCTGGATATTTGCATGCGGGCCGCGGCTTGTGCCAACTCATCGCAGCGATTATTGTCGGCGTGAGAGGCATGGCCCTTCGTCCACTCCCACGCTACCTTGTGCTGTGATACCTGTTCGTCCAGCTCATGCCAGAGATCCTGATTCGCAACCGGCTTCTTGCCACCGGTGCGCCAACCATTCATTTTCCACTTATGAATCCACTCGGTGATCCCGTGCTTGACATAGTTGGAATCGGTCACAATCTCTACTTGGCAGGATTCCTTCAAAGTACGCAGCCCTTCGACGGCAGCTTTGAGTTCCATTCGATTGTTGGTGGTCTCCTCTTCGCAGCCGAAGATTTCGCGCTTAGTCGAGCCATACCGCAGGATGCACGCCCAACCGCCCGGGCCGGGATTGCCGATACAGGAGCCGTCCGTAATGAGCTGGACCTTTTTGAGCGACCCATCGGGCTTGAGGTCAGACTTCAGCGGGCGCTCAGGCGGGGACGTCGCAGATCTCCCGCTGGAAAAAAGCATCGACCTGATCCAGAATTTGTGGGGCCTCAGTGGCCTTGTAAATTTCGACGCGCAGCTTCGATCCGTTGCGAACGCCGTGCGTAAAGTAAGTAGCAAACTGCTTCATCTTGCCGACGGCGTCGGGGGCGGCGCGATCGAGCAGCATCGCATAGTATGTCCGCATGATTTCGTAGCGTTGGGGCTCAGTGGGATGATCGTATGCTCCAGTGATAAGGTACTGGCTGATCTGCCGGAAGATCCAAGGATTGGAAGAGGCCGTGCGGCCGATCATCACGGCGTCGCAGCCGGTCTCATCGACCATTCGAACGGCGTCTTCGGGTGTCACGATGTCGCCGTTGCCAATGACAGGAATGCGGACGGCGGCTTTCACCTCCGCGATCCGGCTCCAATCGGCTTTTCCGCTATAACCTTGTTCGCGCGTGCGTGGATGCAGCGCGATGGCCTGCAGTCCGCAGTCTTCCGCCAATTTCGCCATCTGGACAGCCACGAGTTCACGATCGCTCCAGCCCGCGCGGAACTTCAGCGTCAGGGGGATCGAGATCGCGGCCCGCACCTTCCGCAGGATCTCTTCCACCAAAGGCAGGTCCCGAAGTAATCCCGATCCGCCGTTGCACTTCACGACTTTGTTCACCGGACAGCCGAAGTTGATGTCCACGATATCGAAGCCGAAGTCTTCACACGCTTTGGCTGCGTCGGCGATTACCTGCGGGTCGGAGCCGAAAAGCTGCGCCGAGATGGGGTGCTCCTCCGGTTCGAAATAGAGGTAACGAAAGGTTCGGGTGGGCTTCTTGGATTTGAGCGAATGGATGACACCGTGAGAACTGGTGAACTCGGTCATGATGAGCCCACAGCCGCTCTGGTTGCGGATCAGACGCCGGAATACGGTATCAGTAACGCCGGCCATAGGCGCTAGAACCGTGGCCGGCGATATATCGACCGGTCCAATATGAAATGCTTTGGGAAATGCCAATCTGAAACCATTTTAACGGTTCGGGTTGCGAAACGCAGCCGACTCGTGCCACGTTTAATAAGTAGGGAGGGGTGTGGCGTGAACTCCAACATCCTGATCGCTTTCGCCGCTGGCGCACTAATTGCGTCCGGAATCGTCTACATTGCGGTAAGGCCCGAGGACGCCGCGCCGTTGCCAGCACCGGTAGTGGTCCGGCCGCAGGCGCCGGTTTCTGTCGCGGTAGCGCAAGTTGATCCTGCTCCCACTGCGATCCAGCCCCCTGTGGTCCAACGGCCTGAGGCCGCGCCCGTCCTGGCTGTTCCTCCGGCAGCGCCAGTGCGAGAGAAGCCTTCTCCGCTGCGGCCGCCGCCGGTGCGCCTATCGAGGCCGGTAGTTATCGCCCGCACTGAGCCACTACAGAACCAGCGGCCACTGCACGAGAGCGCTCCGCCGCCGATGCCGGCGACCCAGCCCGCGCCAGTCCCAGAGTCACGCCCTGAACCGGTGGTGGCGCCGCCTGCTCCGCAGCCAGAAGCTCCTGCACTACCGCCTCCCATGCCTCAGACGCCTCCTCAGATGCTGCCTCAAACCAGGACGCCCAACACGGTGACCATCCAGCCCGGCACGATTCTCGCGGTGAGGATCGGCGAGACGATATCGTCAGTCCGTAACGAAGCGGGCGACGGTTTTGTGGCCACACTCGAGCGTCCGCTAGTGATAGATGGATTCGTAATCGCCGAACGCGGCGCGCGCGTGCAGGGCCGGGTGGTTGAAACACAACATCCTGGAAGATTGAATGGTCCGTCGAATCTAGGCATCGAAATCGTCGAGGTCTCGACTTCGGACGGCCAGCGCATCCGTGTCCATACTGCGACGTTCAAGAAGGATAGCGCAAGCTCTTATGGCGGCGACCTGGCCAACGTTGTGCTCGTGCGCGGCAAGCCGGCCGAGATCCCGGCGGACACCCGGATGGTTTTCCGGGTCCAGGATCCGCTCACTATTACAGAGCACCTGCGATAGGCATACAATTGGGGGATGGAAAGTTCCCGGCGAAGTTTCATCCGTACCATCCCCGCGCTGGCAGCGCTTCCCGCTTCCTGGACGGCTTTCAGTAGCGCTTTGAAAGCAGCGCCCTCCGCGCCTGACGCCAACAATGAAAACTATTGGTCGCTCGTTAAGCGGCAGTTTCCCCTCGAAGAGAATCTGATCTACTTGAACGCTGCCAACGTGTGCCCGGCTTCGCGGCCCGTACTGGACCGGCACGCCGAGTTCATGCGCGACTTCCAGTCCAATCCCTCGTTCCAGAACCGAGCGAAGTACGATCCTCTGCGCGAGCGGCTTCGCGAAAAGATCGCCGGTATGCTGCGCGTTTCAGCCGATGAGATCGCGATCACACGGAATACGAGCGAAGGCACCAATACTGTGGTCGAGGGCGTCGACCTCAAGTCCGGAGACGAAGTGATCATCTACGATCACAATCATCCTTCGAATAATGACTCCTGGAAGATGCGGGCCAAGCGCGAGGGATTCACCGTGACTGGTCTTCCGGTCCGGGTGCCCGCGGCCAGCAAGGATGAGCTGATCTCGCAAGCCGAGAAAGCCATCACGCCGCGAACCAAGTTGATCGCGGTAACGCACTTGACTAGCACCACTGGCATTATGTATCCGGCGCGGGAGATCGCCGAAGTCGCCCGCCGGCGTGGCATCTGGATGCACCTGGATGGCGCGCAAAGTTTCGGCGCTCTAGATGTGAACCTGAAGGAGATCGGCTGCGATAGTTTTTCCACCAGCGCGCACAAGTGGCTGATGGGCCCGCTCGAGAACGGCGTACTGTTTGTGCGGGCGGATCGGATTGCGCAGGTCTGGCCGTCGATCGTGACAGCAGGCTGGTCGGATCATCTTAAGGGCGCGCGAAAGCTGGAGGTGTACGGACAGCGGGATGATCCAAGGATCGTCGCATTGGAATCGGCCATAGATTTTGCAACGCTCATTGGGCCGGCCGCGGTAGAAGCGCGCATGCGGTCTCTATCGGGGTACATGAAGCGCCAGCTCTCGGATGTCGGCGGCGTAAAGTTGAAGACCAACCTTGAGCCGGAGCTATCCGCTGGAGTTATCAAGTGCGACATAAGTCGCGTTCCGACCAAGCAGGCCTACGATGCGCTGTGGGACCATCATCGGATTGCGATTGCGATGACCGCGTCCGGTGATTCGCAAGGCTTGCGCTTCTCGCCGCACATCTACAATTCACGCGAGGAGATCGACCGGGCGGTGGCGGCGGTGAAGGCGCTCGCTGGTTAAGCCTTTCGTGGCGCACGCCGTCGCTTGGCCTGCCACGGGAGGGTTCCCTTCGCCCCGCACTGTTGGTTAAGCCGCGCGACAACGGATTCGAGCTGTGCCTTTGCTTCGACCGGCGACATTTTCACTTTGCCGAGCTTGACCGAACGCGCCCAGACAGCCCAGCTCCGCACTTCCTTCATATGGAAACCGTGGTCGGTGTGAACGCTCGTGGCGTGTACTAATAGCCGCGCTTCGAGTTCGCGCACTGGGTCGCCGGATGACTCGACGTTTCCCTGTCGATCTGTCTTTTTCAAAAGCGCTTTCGCTTCTTTTGAAAGGCCATCCATCTGCCACGGCTCGCGCGATGTTCCGATCGCGAAAATGGCCGGCCAAAGCGGTCGGTGAATAAAAGTAACCTTACCCGAGATCAGCTTCACCATCAGGACATCGGGATGATCTCGCAGCCCGCACGATAATCCATACATCTGCTTGGCCTGCGGATGCGCCCACCACGAACGTCCGCCGGTATCGCCGACCGTGAGACCGGTCACGCTCGGAAATTTCGGATCGGTGTCGAGCAAAAGGTCGAATTCCTGGAGGCGATCGAGCAGGTCTTCGAGTTTCATAGTGCATCAAAAACCGATATCTTCCTTGACCCTTTCGATCCAGTTGTATACGATTGGGCAAAATTCCGCACGATCGACGAATTGCCACATGCGGCTGGCGATCGATCCCGAGCCCCGTACCAGGTGCGGGAAATTGACACAGTTCTGGGGACGGGCTTCGTAGACAGTGCATAGATTGTCTTTCAGAAAGACGCAGCCGGCCTCCGTCTTTTTGAGGATCAAGTCGCCGGCCTGGTCAAGCTGTGTAGAGTCGCGGATGAACTCCGCTCTAGTCACGCCGAGAAACTTCGTTAGCTTGTCGATGTCGCGATCCGTGATACCGACCTCGCTGACACGGCAGCAATTCGCGCATTGCGTGCAATCGATCTTTGCTTCGATATCCTCGCCGAATCGACGCAGCCGCCGATCTGAGTGCCGGTGATTCTTGAGATAAGCCCGGAAGCGGAAATTCTCGTTGCGTTTCTGATGGCCGAGCCTGCGGATCTGGACCAGATCGGTGAGCATGCCTCTACAATAGAGTATGTCCGTGATCCCCGAAGAATTCTACCGGATTCAGAAGCTGCCGCCCTACGTATTTGCCGTCATTAACGAGATGAAGGCCAAAGCGCGCGCGGCGCAACTGGACGTGGTCGACCTGGGAATGGGCAATCCCGACGGGGCGACGCCCGAGCCGGTGGTTAAGAAGTTGATAGAGGCCGTCAAGAATCCGCGGAATCACCGCTACTCGATGTCGCGCGGCATTCCGCAGTTGCGGGTGGAGATCGTCAAACACTATCGTCAGCAATATAACGTCGATTTGGATCCGGAATCCGAGGCAATCGTTACGATCGGCGCCAAGGACGCGCTGGCACATCTGCTGTTCGCGGTGGTCGGGCCGGATGACGCGGTGGTGTCGCCGAATCCCGCTTACCCGATTCATCAGTATGGCGTGATCATGGCCGAGGGCCACGCTTGCATGCTGCCGATGCCCGATCCAGCCACTTTCCTGAACGGTCTGGAACATCTTTATAAGACTTCCTCGCGCAAGCTCAAGATGATTCTTATTTCGTTTCCGCACAACCCAACGACGCAGTGCGTGGACCTCCAGTTTTTCCGCGATATTGTGGGTCTGGCGGCGCAGCACGGAACGATGATAGTTCACGACTTCGCATACGCCGATATCTGCTTCGACGGGTATCGCGCGCCGAGTCTACTGCAGGTGGACGGCGCCAAGGAGATTGGGATCGAGATTTATTCCATGTCGAAGAGTTTCAACATGGCCGGTTGGCGCGTGGGATTCTGTCTGGGCAACCGAAAGCTGATCGCCGCACTGGCGCGCATTAAGAGCTACCTCGACTATGGAATCTTTCAGCCCATCCAAATCGCCTCGATTATCGCACTCCGCGAATGCGCCAAGGAGACCAAGAAAATCTGTTCTACTTATCAGAAGCGGCGCGACCTCCTGGTCACTGGATTGAAGCGCGCCGGCTGGCCCGTGGAATCGCCTCGTGGATCGATGTTCGTATGGGCGCCGATTCCCGAGCAGCACCGCGCGCTAGGATCGCTCGAGTTCGCAAAGCTGCTCATGCAAAAGGCGCTGGTGGCCGTTTCGCCCGGCATCGGATTCGGGCCGATGGGCGAAGGCCACGTGCGATTCGCACTCGTGGAGAATGACCACCGTATCAAGCAGGCCACCAAATCCATTCAGCAATTCTTGAAGAAGTAAGTTATCGCGCGGGACCGAGATATGTCAATGTCAATAGCTGAAATAGAGCGGGATCACCGGTCCCGCCAAGATGGAACTGCACCGGCGCGTCTCCTGGAACGAAGAAATCGAAAGTGCTCTCGGACGTATCGACTTTTCGCCCTGCAATGAGGGCATTGTCCTTGACTTTCACGACGTCGACCGAGAATTGCACGTGCGGAGCGGATCTCATAAAGACCGTAGCTCTGTAATTTCCAACGGGCAAATTGAGGGGCGCGCCCAGGACGCCTTTATACGATTGTTCCGCTGTTATGTCCACCGTGTAGAGCGGGCGCGGCGAAGCTGCCAGCGCCTTGGGCGCCGTATAGAGATATATCGGCATTCGATAGCTCGCGAGATCCAGATCGGTTAGCCGCGTGGTGCACAAAATATGATCTCCGGGGCGCGCGAGATCTCGAATCTGGTCCGGAGTTTGGGCCATTCGAACATCGTAACGGCCGTAGGTCTCGAACTGATAAAGCCAAATATCGCTGAAGCGGAATCGCCGCTGCCAATCAACGAAGAAAGGATCAAACGGCGCGGATCTATGACGCTCTTCGTAATAAGCCATGGGGCCGCAAATGATTAGGCGGTCGTCAGGATTCACGTGCTGAACCGAGAGCCAGTAGACGTAGGCATCCACATCCGTTTTGCCGCGCGCACTCAACTGGGTCATCTCTTTCGTACTGCTCGCGAAGGCGCTGCTATAAAAAATAAGGACAAAAGCCGCCATCGATGCCTGTATCCATCGACGCGGAAGAAGCAGGAATAACATGCCTCCAGTCACAATGCCAAAGGCGGTCACCGCCATTAAGTGGACTCTAGTAAAGCTGTCAACCCCGATCCAGGCGAAGGAGCCAAGCAGGCTAGCCCAAGGAATATCGAGAACAGGGTTGTAAGGGAAAGCATAACGACTGACCAGCAACAGCAAAACAAGCGGTGTTGCCACGAACAGCACTTTAGTCCGCTTGCCGGCGGCGGGCCAGGAATCGAGTCCTTTCACAGCGAATATGGCCATGAGAGGCAGCGAGTAAGAGAAGAGCCGTTCTCTCAACGATCCAGTGAGCCCAGCTTCCAGAAAACCGTGAATTGCAAGCTGGCAGAGCAACGTGGCCGCCAGCAGAATCGTCAAAGCGAAGCGTTTTGCACCGTATTCTTTGAACCACAAAAGTAACGGTACGGCTACAAATATGCCCGGGGCAAGCAAGAAATCGCCCAGATAAACGCCCAATAGCGTGATCGACAGCTGCGGCAAGCCGAAGTCACCCAACACGTGCCCGTACGATCCAAGGCCTGCGGCATGATGACCATATTTGAATAACTGCCAGGCGACTTGCGCCGCGATGAGGACGGAAAAGATTGTGAGCGCGTGAAGCCAAAGCTTAGCTGGACCGCGCCGCAAGATCGACAAAACGATCACGGTGATGAGGACGGCTCCAACTAAAGACCAAGCCGCCACCTTTGTGAGAACCATTCCGGATAGCAATCCGGCAGCCACCCAATCGCGCTTGACCGTAGGCTCCTCTACCCATCGAGCCAGAACGTAGAAGGCGGCGACGAAAAGGGGGTAGTTGAGTGTTTCGGCCATGTACAAGCCAGCCCAGAGCGTGTGCGGGAGCAATGCGGCAGCCGCCGCGAGAAGACCCGATATCGGCCGGCTGAGATTGACGTACCGCGCTAAAGCATAAGCCGGAAAAATCGCGAGACAGATCGCAAAGCAACTGAACCACAAAGCTGAGAGCCGAGGATATGGACCCCAGGAGTGCGCAAAAGCGACGAATAGAGGATACAGGGGCGGCGCTCCGGCGTGGAATTCGCCATGCGTAGTGAATCCTTGACCGAGCCGGAGATTCTCTCCCAACGAGAGATACTGAGCTTCATCGGTCGCCAGCAGGGGGAACACGGTCTGAGGCTTCAGGCAGGCGAAGTGGAGCAACACCGCGACGAAGTAAATCAGCACTAACCACATCCATATGCGCTGTGTTTGGGGCCGGGCGCCCGGCTTCGATCGCGGGTAAGCCTTAATGGGAGTATTGTGAGAGACGCGTGGTTTTTCTCTCGATGGCAAGCTAGGCGTGCCTTTCAAGCCGATCGACATGGAAGCGGCGAGATGCGGCACGAGCGTGGAGATCGTAAAACCCCTGATCGAAAAGAACGAATAAAACCTCGCGCACTCCCGATTCAGTCTGCTCGAAATGCTGGGCGACGCTAGCGAGCGCGATGTCGGCGGCTTCCGCGGCCGGATAGCCAAATGCACCGGTGCTGATGGCAGGAAAGCTGACCGTACGGGCGCCGCGCTCTCCCGCCAACTCCAGAGCTTTGCGATAGCAGCTCGACAGTTGGGCCGGCTCTCCGTGTTTTCCATCCTTATAGATGGGGCCAACGGCGTGGATCACATACTGGGCAGGAAGCGCGCCGGCGGTGGTGACCACGGCGCTGCCGGTTGGACAATCACCGGAACTGGCGCGTATTTCGTCGAGTTCGCGCATGATCGTGGATCCGCCGGCTCGATGAATGGCGCCATCCACTCCACCGCCCCCGCGCAATCCGGAATTCGCTGCATTGACAATGGCGTCCACCCGGATCTTAGTGATGTCGCCGACCATCAGACGGAGTTTCTTCCCGTTCGGGAAATCAATCTCCATGCTCTATAGTAGGAGTTTGAACCGCGTGGACGCAATGGTGCTGTTTGATATCGACGGAACACTGATCCGCCGCGCTGGACCGCACCATCGGCAGGCGCTCGTGGATGCGATCCGGCGCACTGTATCGGTGGAGACCACCACTGAGGGCGTGCCTGTGGCGGGGATGTTGGATCGCGATATTCTCGCCACTATGATGACCAGAGCTGGGATGAAACCGGGCTCCATCCGAAAGGCGATGCCGGCCGTGATCAAGCACGCTCAATCCATCTATGTCCGCACCTCTCCCAACCTTTCGAAGAAAGTTTGCCCGGGCGTCCGGCGGATGTTAGACCGCTTGCACCGCCGTGGCGTGGTGATCGGCTTAGTGACGGGGAATCTTTCGCGCATCGGCTGGCGAAAGATGGAGCGAGCCGGCTTGCGGCCTTATTTTCGCTTCGGTGCTTTCGCGGAACTCGCCAAAGACCGCGCTGGATTGGTGCGCTTCGCGATCCGGCATGCGCGGCGCCAGGGATGGATCGGACGCGACAGTCATATTTCATTGATCGGCGATCATCCTAACGACGTCCGAGCGGCGAAGGCGAACGGAATTCGGTCGGTAGCGGTGGCAACGGGTTTGACCGCCTTGGAAGAACTGCAATCGCATTCACCGGATATCGTAGTGCCAGATCTCCGGTCGCTTGAGCTGGAGATGCTGCTCTGATGGAAGCGCAGTCGCTGGCTGTGAAACGCGCGGAAGTGGAGTTTCACAACTTCGCTTCGCTGGGCGAGCCTGAGCGCGCCATTGCACATTACGCCGAACAGAACATCCGCCGAGGGGCTGTCATCCGAAATCACTTGCGCTTTATCGGCGAAATGACGCCATTTCTCGAGATCGGCTCTAACGTCGGGCATACCAGCTACATGCTGGCGAACGAATTCGGCGCCAGCGGCTTTGCGCTGGACATTTCAGCCGATTCGCTGCGGTATGGCGCCGCGTTGAAGGATCGCTGGAGGCTTTTGAGATCGCCCATTCGCGTGGCCGGCGATGCAGTGAACTTGCCATTCGCCGATGGATCGCTCCGATTCGTGATGGCGTTTCAGATGCTGAGCCAGTTCATGAACATGGAAAGCGTGTTTCTGGAAGTGAAGCGTGTGCTCGCTCCCGGAGGCACGTTTCTCTTTGCTGAGGAACCGCTGAAGCGCCTGCTTTCATTACGGCTTTATCGCTGCTCTTACTACAACACCATGAAGCCATGGGAACGCAAACTTTACGACTGGGGACTGCTTGGATATCTAGTGCGAGATGTGATCGGAGCGCGTCAGGAGGAGAGCTTCGGGATCCGGCAGAATCACACTATGGGGCTGAGCGACTGGCGCCGTCTCATAGACAAACATTTCGTGGATGCGGAGTATGAGATGTTCGTGCCGGAGCGCGGCTGGGGCGAGCGTGTGATGAAGCGTGCGGCGACGCGCCTGGATCCTTATCGCTCGCAGTGGAGAGCCGCCCATTTACTTGGAGGAACGCTGGCCGCGGTATGTCGCAAGGGCGGGGAAGCTCCGCGGGCGACGTTTGATGAGTCGGAATTTCAGGCACAGCTGCGATGTCCGGACTGTCATGGGCCTTTGACTCGCGATGCCGGTGATACGTTGCATTGCCGGCGTTGCAACTATCAGGCGGCGAATGAGGGCGGGGTTTACAATCTGCTTCCATCAGGGGACCGCGCGGAGCTGTATCCCGGCGATCGAGAAGACGTCATCGATTTTTGCCTGCCTAGCCACACGGAACGGTTGCTAGGGGAGTGGTACGAGTTGGAAGGAGTCTTCGGAAATAAGTACCGCTGGATCGGGGAGCACGCGGCGGCCCGGCTGGTCCGCATGAAGACCGGCCCGCAACGGTTGCGTATTCGTGGACATGCCAGCGAGGGACATCCAGTGGAGCTTTCCGCTAGCGCTAACGGGCGCAAGGTTGGCGACTGGAAACTGGACCGGCCGGGATTGTTTATCGTGGAAGGCGACTTACCGGAGAGCGACGATTATCACATCGATATTCACGCTGGTCCGGCTTGGAGTGTGTCGACCGACGATCGGATTTTTACGGTCAGCATCAGCATGATCCGGCTGGTGCCGCCCGAATAATTCAGGGAAGCCGCAGTTTTCGAATGAGTGCCTGGAAGCGCGGCTGATTGTGAAGCGCCTCGAAGCCCGGCTCGGTGCGAAGCAGTGGCATCTGGATGCTATGTTTCGAGAACGCGATATCGAGCTCATCCATGGCGTGATCATTCTCGCCGAGGAAGGCAAGGCTAGTGGCTAAGTTAAACGGATCGGCCGTCCCAGATTTCATCGCGGCTTGCAGCTTCCGGTCCAATTCGGGATCTGGTGTCGACTTCTTTTGATACCGCATGCTTCGTTGTATGCACGCTTTTGCTTCCTCCAGTCCCGGCTCCAACTCGAGAGCGCGCCGTGCCTGCCGAATCGCATCATCGAAGCGATGGGCTTGCAGAAGCAGCCAGCCCGCATCAATATTGACGCGTGCAGACAGCGGATCCAGTGTGATCGCGCGACGCAGAGATGATAAACCCTGCTCGGTTCGGCCCATGCCGACCAGGAAGAACGCGTAATCGTGATAAGCGAGCGAGAAACTAGAATTAATGGCGACGGCGCGCTTGAAATGCTCCTCAGCCAACGGCCAATTCCACTCATACCAGAAGAGCGTGTTAGCCAGGGCATTGTGTGCTTCCGCATTCGCCGGGTTGATGGAAAGAGCTTTCTCCGCCGCCGCTCGCGCGTGAGGAAAGACATCTTGCGGCGGACTGCCAGAACGGCCCAGCGCGACGTATGTTTCAGCCAGGGCTGAATGCGCCTGGTCGAATTGCGGATCGAGGGTTACGGCGTTTTCGAAAAAACCAATACTGCGCTGGAGATCCGTGCGACTTTCCTTATGCTGTAAATATCGCCCGTTCAGGTAAGCTTGGTAAGCTTCCACATTGCGGGGGTGCGCCGCGGGCGCCGAGCTGGCATGGCCGTCCAACAGCTTTTCCACGACAGCGCCAGTAATCCGCCCGGCAGTCTCTTCCTGCATTTGAAACATTTCTGATTCATTGCGTTCCGACGTGCCAGCCCAAACCTGCGTTTGATCGGAGACTTTGATCAACCGCGCAGCTACCCGAATTTTTCCGGCGCTCTTCCGAACTGTTCCCTCGACGACATAATCCACGCCAAGCTCGCGGCCAACCTGGTCGATGCCGTGGGGTGTCCGCTTGTAGCGGATCACCGAACTCCGCCCTATGACGCCCAGCTTGTCGGTATCCAGGCTACCGAACTGGCTGATCAGTTCCTCGGTAAGACCGTCTGTAAAGAGATCCTCGTTCGGATCGCCGCTCAGGTTTTCAAACGGCAGCGTTGCGAGCATTACGCGATCCGATTTGCCGGCGGCGTGCCAGGCAAGGTAGCCAATGGCCATGCTGCAGGAAGCGATTAACACCGCGGTAATGATCCAGAACCATCGTGCCCGCGGCGGCGCGGGTGTCGATTGTATGATCGGCAGCGCGCTGACTCGCTCCACTGGCGCGATAAACCGATAGCCGCGCTTGGGGATGGTCTGGATGTAACGGGGAGCATCGGAATCATCGTTGAGAGCCGCTCGAACCTGGGCGATGCAGACATTGAGATTCCGGTCGAAATCCACGAACGTACCGTCGCCCCACAACTCATGCTGGATTTGCTCGCGGCTCAAGATTTGGCCCGCATTCTCCGCGAGAAGGCGAAGCGCTTGCAGCTGTTGGGGGGATAGCTTAAGCAGCACTCCGTTACGCCGCAGATCATTATCGCGGAGGTTCAGCTCGAAAGCCCCAAAGCGGAGAAGGAGCGCACTGGTTTCGGCTGTCTGCACGGTATTAGTATACGGCCAGCCCGCGATCTGAACCTGGACAGAAGGGTGTTTGGCGCAGCCGGGACGTTTACAACACCTCCCAATTGATTGATGGCTCAATAGTTGGCCGTAAACAAAAAATTAATGCAGCATGTCTTGCGTGTTGTCGAAGGGTGGCGCAGATTTGAACCCATGACAAGCAGGCGAACGATACTTCAAGCAGGCGCGGCCTTCGTTACAGCGGCGGAGGCTGGCGTAACCAACAAAAGCAACAAACCGATCTTGGACTCAGAGCGGTTCCGACAGGCGGTCACCAACGGCGATCTTTCTACGGTCGTTTCCCTGCTGGACCGAGACTCGGCCTTGCGCTATGCGCGGGATGCCGCCGGGGTTTCGGTTTACACGCTAGCCTGCCTGAATGGCCAAACCAAGATCGCGGAAGAACTTATCCGGCGTGGATTAGTTTTGGACGCGTTTGAGGCCGCCGCTAGCGGGAACAATGCCCGCGCCACGGAACTCTCCAAAGACGACCCCGGTATCGCGCACCATCGTTTGCCGGACGGCCGGACGCCCCTCCACTTGGCAACCTTGGCGGGGCAACCCGAAATGGTCGTGTTCTTTGCAATGAGGGGCGCTGATTTGAGCGCCGGTCCCGAGAGCCCGTTGCTGGCTGCCGTGGATCACCCGGATCGGGCCAAAGCAACCGAAATGTCGCGATTTCTTCTGATGAATGCGTCCGATCCGAATGCCCGGCGCGTAGACGGCAAGAGCGCCCTGCACTTGGCGGTGGCCCGTGGCTACGACGACCTGGTGGAAATGCTGGTCCACCGGGGAGCAAATCCAGAGGTTCGTGACGCGGAGGGAAAACCGCCGGTCCTGGGAGATGTTTCCAAGATCGAGCGCGTCAACTTTGCGCGGCGTTATACGCAAGACCTGCGCGGGAATCCGGTTACGCGCGAGGACACCCATGGAATACCCCAGGAACTTATCAACCAGTTTGTGTCGGTGGCCCATTTTGATTTCGAAAAAGTAAAACAGCTGCAAAAACTCTGCCCGACACTATTGATGACGCGTGCTACGTGGGACGAGCTTGCCATTGAAGCGGCGGCCCATATGGGGCTGGCGCCGATGGCCCAATTTTTAGCTGACTTAGGGGCGCCGGTCTCCATTTGCACGGCGACACTGTTGGGCGCACAGGACCTGGTTAAGCGAATAGTTCAAGAAGATAAGGCCTGTCTGAGAGAACGTGGCGCGCATGATATCGCCTTGCTCGCTTACACGGCATTCGCAGCCCAGCAGGCGGACATCGCGGAATTCCTGCTGGCGGCCGGCGCGGACGTTCATGCCCGATCGCTAGGGCAGACCACCCTGCACATTGCCGCGGCGAAGGGCCATCTGGAACTCGCTGGATTGCTGTTGGACCATGGTGCGGATGTGAATGCGACCGCAAAGGTCCGAGGCTCCGACCGGACGCCGCTCGCGATCGCGGTCGAAACGAAGCAAACCCGGGTGGCGGATCTTCTCAGCGCGCGGGGCGGCCGCTCTTGACGGGATCAGGGTTCGATCGAAATTGCGCGAGCCTTCCGTTGGGACCCACGGCCCATCCAGATTTGCTCAAAACAAAACTTACTGCGTTAAATGCGCCGGTGTCGAAGGGTTTCCAGCCCTTACCATCGTCGTAGGATATGTCGGAACCAGTGGTCCCGACCGCAATCCACATTTTCTTATCCGGCACAAATGCGACGGCGGACCGATAACCGTTAGGATGCGGCCCAGGCGGCTCGGTCCAAGTTCGGCCGCCATCGGAGGTCACGGCAATGTTGTGCTGACTCTCGGCCGGTTTGGTGTAATCACCGCCTACGGCGATCCCGTGCCGCGAGTCTGAGAATGCCAGCGAAAATATTCCGGCCGCAGCTGCATCGTTTCGGACTGGCGTTTGAGCTACTGCCCATGTCCGGCCCCCGTCTTGCGAATAGAAGACGCGTGATCCACCCGGCCCACCGGTTGCGAAACAGGCTTGATGCTGCCCTCGGACAATCAGGCAAGTGCCGCTAGCCGCAAATGCTCCTTCGTTCGGAAGCGCCGGCGGTGTATGCTGCCGCATCCAGTGCTCTCCGCCGTCGATAGTCGTCAGGATCACGAACTCCCCGTCCACCGGATCGCCGAGCACGATGCCGTGCCGCGCATCCCAAAAAGCTATCGCGTCGAAGAAGCCTTTTGGATCGGGATTCGTGAATTGCAGGGTCCAATGAGCGCCCCCATCGATGGTCTTATAAATTCGCGATTTGTCGCCCGGCCCACTCGCAAGCAGGTATACGGAGTGTGCATCTACTACGTGTGCGCCACGAAAATCGAGCGCTTCAGCGCCTGGTACGATCCCCGCGTGCCAGGTTGCGCCGCCGTCGGTCGTCGCAATATAAGTACCACCCGTTCCACTAGCCCAGACCACTCGACCGTTTGCTGCAGGGCTCACGCCTCGCAACGATGCCACGACACCGCTGTGGTGATTCGCCCAAGTTTGCGCCGCCAGCCCATTCGTCAGAACCGCGACGGCCACCAGCTCGCAGCGAAACACGGGATGGCTACGCCTGCGACTCGACGACTGTCTGAAAAGTAATGGCTGCGGTGCGACTCTTATCCGGATGAACCAATACCCGGTAGAGATTTTCGCCGTAATTTTGTGGTCGTCCGGCGATGCCCGAGTTGGCCGAAACGCGCGGCGGAGTAATTGCGTACAGGTGCAGCGCCACGAACGTTTCGCCAGGAGCAAATTGGATCAGCACTTGCAGAGCGCCATTATCCGATAGTTGCTCGATGCGCTTTTTTCCACAGGAAACGAATTTGCCGGCGTCGCCCAGAAATGCGATGCCGGATGGGCCGATCGGAGCGACGACGTAATACGACCCATCGTAATCCACCAGCGGAGTAAACGTGGCTCCCGGTTGAATTACCGTGCCTTTACCGTGGAAAAAATCATAAACATACGCCGGTCTTCCCACACCCAGCGATTCAGGCGTAAACGCTACTTGGCTCAAAGCGCCTTCGACTCTCGCGTAGGCGAGCACGTAAGCTGTTCGAACTCCGGCGTGGTCGGTGTAAGTGGACGCGATCATGGGAGCGGAACTGCTTTGCGTAAAAGCCTGAAAAGTTGTGTCCAGGGGCGTGAGGACGGCATCGGGTTTCACAATTACACCATCCGTTCGCACGGCATGGCGGAGATTCACTTCGTTGGCGGCGCCAAGTTGGTCTCCCGATCCCACGGGCCCGGCCATTAAGGTCGCTACCAAGACATCCCTTTGATTGAGGCTCTTGAAAGCGTCGGGAAAGGGCCACAATCCCACGGCGCTAGCACAGCGGGAATTGAACAGCAATTGGTCCCAGCGCGCCCGCTGGAAGCTGTCGCTGCTGGTGCGCACGCCGATGACATTTTGGTATTTGGTGGACTGCAGGATATGGGACGACAGAGGCATGCAGTAGACGATACTGAGGCCGGCCGCTTGCATTGCGGAGGCCATGTTATCGAGAAATGCATCCGGATCGTTAAGATTGAAATCCGTGACCGCTGGGCCGCATAGCCAATCCTGCTCTAACACCTGCACGCCGCTGCTAGACAGATAGGAGGCAAAATCTTTCCAGTATCGCGGATCGGTGGCAACGAAGCCAGAAACTTTGTACTGGCTGCGCAAAGGGCTGCTCTGATCAATCCAGCGCGTATGCGTGATAAGGGGTAGCCCGAGAGACTTCTGGAACGCCGCCAAGCCGTTGGGAAAAATCGATGGATCCGCCTCAAAAGTGTCGAGGCCGCGACCGTTACTGGTCCAGGAAGGCGGGGAGCCTTTGGGGTAATGCCAACTGTCGAGCTCCATAGAACCGATAGGCGTGGACAGGCCGTTGAACTGCGATGGCAGCTGATCTAACGTCGGAACATATTGAGTTGGATCAGTGGGATGGTAGTAATAAGCGGAGCCCGAATCGGTCCAATAGCTGAGCTTGTTCAGCAGTGCGTTGGCGTCGTTCGAAGTAAGATTTTTGCCAGCAAGACCGGTCAGGGTCTGCCCCCACGTATCGAACGCCGCGTTGATCCCTGGACCGAAGGCCAGGACGGCGCGATGAGTGAATCCCGCCGGCAGCGTGCCTATTCGCGAGTCGATTGCCGCTTCCATTGCACCGTCGCTCGCAAACTGGGTGACAGCCGTCATGAAGTTAGCCGCCGGAGACATCAGGAAAGCGTTCGACTGCGAATCGTAAAACAGCCAAGGACTGCGAGTGTTCAGCGAGTTGAAGTTATAGGACCAAAGACCGCCAAAGGTAAACGTGAACAGGTTCTGCGGAAACGACGTGAAATGCGGAAACCCGTTGGCATTGGCGCTGTCGATGCCATATTTGGTGGAGAACAGGACCACGGCTCGCCCATCATAGAGCCGGATGCCGCTGTTTTGCGAACCATAGGAAAAATCAATTTCCTGCCAGGAGCCTAAAGAGTCTTCGCCGCTGTTAACGGTAATGCTATCCAGAGAAATCGCCACAGAACCGCGGAATACCCAGCCGGGGCTTGCAACGGTCACTTCATAACTGCCGTCGCCATAGACCGACACCTGCAGCCCGGTGCCCGAGGCGATCTGCTGCGCTGGGCTAGAATTGTCGGTTGATCCGCGCAATAGCGCTGGCAGCGCAAGCGCGGCCGCACCCCTAAAAGCTTCCCGGCGATTAAGCTTCGTACGTCACCCCGCTACGACATGGTACACGGCAATTTAAACAGGATACACTAGAACTCGTTGCCTAAGGGGACCAAGTACTCCCGTTGGTACTCAAGGTACACCATTCTTGAAATCTCATAGCTCTTGAAGCTGCGAGATTCTTGACTCGACTACTTTGGCAAAATCCTCTACTTCTTTCGCAGAATACCCGGCGGAGCGGAAGGCATCGCGAATCTGCTGGGGTGAGAGTTGCGTAAGAAGTTGCCCCACCCATTTGGCGTCAGCGCGCGGGATATGTCTGCCGACCCAGCGTATTTGAAGCTTGTGGGCGTACTCTCTGGGCGTAAAAAGGAATAAGAAGGAAGGCCGGCCTGGAGTTTGAAAATCGATGTAGCCGGGAGTCGTCTTGGTGATGAACCGGGCATGGCGGTAGGCGGCAAGATTGCCCCTCGATTTGCTCAGAGGCCAAGTGAGCCGTCCAGGGCCGAAGGTCGAGCCGAGATCGGTCACCATGAAAACTTCCCGGGGCGTTCCATCCGACTCCTCCTGATACGTCGCGTTGTTGTCGTCGGTCAAGTCCCAGTTGTTCAGGAGCGCCATCAATACGCGCAGTCCATTGAGCTCCCGCGTTCCGGTGAAAGCCGACTGGCTCCATTGCCAGTTGCCGCTCTTTTCCTCGCTCTTGAGATACCTCTTCAGGCGAACGTTTGGAACGGAACTAATATCCGACACAGAACCGGCCCTCCTGACGAATTTCTGGCCGCGGTGAAGGTGCGCCGGCAGATCGCGTACCTGCAGGTTGGCGACGAAGTAGTCCTCATTGGCGAAGTACCCGACCCCCCAAGTAAGGCGCGAAGCAACTGTTTCCGGCCGGGCCTCGGAGCCCAGCTTGACCTTCCACTTCACTCCGGCCTGGTCGCGCACGAAAAATTTTGGACTGGTGCCATCGAGATCTTCCTTGGTGAAGGTGACCGTACCCTGCGGTTGATGGTCTTTGCCTCCCGGACCGTAGAAGAGGTTCCGCGACGTGATATCGGCCGGATTCTCCCACAGGACGGGATGGCCGTGGGCGGTAATTTCTGCCGCGGGCGCTTCGCTTTTGTTTCCCTTTTTCGCACTGGCAGGCGGGATAAATGCCAAGAGGAGCGCTAAGAGCGGTATAGATCGCTGCGTCTTCTTAAACATATGGATCTTCACCCGGGACGGATACAGGTCCACATTCCCACCTTGCACGCCGTCTGCCATGGTTTTTTTGGAACGAGGCGCCAGGAGCCTTCGTAATAGATCCCAAGAGGTGATGGATGCGCAAGCTTGCTCTTCTGCTGCCGCTAGTGGCAATTTCGCTGCTGTTGGGCGGGTGCCTGTATGTCGGCGACTTCGAAGACTCCGACGCCTACCGAGAGGACTTCCATTCCACCCATCCGCTCGAGCCTGGCGGCGCTGTTTCGATCGAGACCTTCAATGGCTCCATTGAACTGCGCGGCTGGGAACAGAATTCGGTGGAAGTCAACGGCACCAAGTCGGCCAGCTCCAAAGGAGCGCTGGACGCGCTCAGGATCGAAGTCAACACGACTTCTGGTTCGGTGCGGATTCGAGCAGTGCGGCCTCCGGATTTCTACAGGAACATGGGCGTGCGCTTTTCGATACGCGTGCCTCACAAAGCGCTGCTCGATCTCATTTCCACTTCGAACGGGAAGATCCAGGTGGAGGACGTGGAAGGCCACGCGAGATTGCACACCTCGAACGGCGGCGTGCGGATAAGCAGGATCAAGGGCGAAGTAGAGGCGCGTACGTCAAACGGAACGATTGAAGCGCAGGATGTCGACGGCAACGTAAATCTCCATACGTCGAATGGGGCGATCCGAGCCGAAACCATCCATGGCTCATTTGAGGGGACGACTTCGAACGGAAGCATCACGGCCCGGCTGAATGATCCGGCGTCGACTTGGCCAGTGAGGGCCGAAACATCCAACGGTCACATCGATTTGACGCTGGATGCCAAACAGTTACCGGAGGTCCGAGCTTCCACAAACAATTCGTCTATTTTGGTGCGCCTGCCCGCTGCGGCGAACGCGCGTGTCCGGGCGGCTACGTCGCATAATTCGATTACCTCAGACTTCGGGGGTTTAGACAACGGTTACGATCGCCGCCGGCATTCCGAGCTGCATGGCACGATCGGCAGCGGCGGACCGCTAATCGATTTGTCGAGCAGCAACGGATCGATCAAGATACTGAAGCTATAGCGCACTCCAGACGGTGTGCGCCACGGCTACGAGAACATGTAGAGCGGTGTCCCCGGCGCTGGCGCTTTCTCTTCGTCCGGCGCACCTACCGGCTGTTCCTGCAGCTCGCCGCCGATTGGCCGGCAGTAGATGCCGTTGTCGCTCAAGTAAACCTCGAGCTCCGATGGCCGGGGGAGCGTGCCTTGGATCAGCGCTTCCGAAAGCGGATCCTCGATGTACTTTTGGAGCGCCCGGCGTAGCGGGCGTGCGCCATAGCTGCGGTCCACCAACGTCTTTTCGAGTATGTAGCGCGCGGCGTCTTCATTTACCCGAATCTTGATCTGTTTAGCCACCAGGTTGGTATTGATCTGCTCCACCAACAGGCTAATGATCTTCAGCAGGTCTTCATCCACCAGCGAGGTGAACAGAATCACTTCATCCAGGCGGTTCAGGAACTCGGGATTGAAGGCCTTCTTTACTTCGGCCATCACCTGGTCTTCTACCTTGGGCGGAATCCCGGTAGTGGAGGGCGCTGAGAAGCCGATTTGCGTCTTCCGGTCGAGGAAACGTGCGCCCAGGTTCGAGGTCATGATGATAATGGTGTTCTTGAAGTCGACGGTGTTGCCGAGACCGTCGGTCAACTGGCCATCTTCGAAGACCTGTAGCAAAATGTTGTAGACATCCGGATGCGCCTTCTCGATTTCATCCAGCAGGATGATCGAATAGGGCGCCCGCTTCACGCGCTCGGTCAACTGGCCGCCCTCCTCGTAGCCGACGTAGCCGGGAGGCGACCCGATCAGCTTCGAGACCGAATGCTTTTCCATAAACTCGGACATATCGAAGCGGACCAGCGATTTTTCGCTGCCGAACAGGAACTCGGCCAAGGCGCGCGCGACTTCGGTCTTGCCGACGCCCGTTGGTCCCAGAAACAAGAAGGAACCGGAGGGCCGTTTGGGGGACTTCAAACCGGCGCGAGAACGGCGGATGGCGCGTGCCAGCGCGGAAATCGCCTTCTCTTGGCTGATGACCCGCTTGTGCAGCTCTTCTTCAATACGAATAAGCTTGCTGACTTCTTCTTCTTTGATGGCAGTCATGGGGACGCCGGTCCAGCGCGCGACCACGTCCTCGATATCGTCCTTGGTCACCACACCGGTGGAGGTGTCGTCCAGGTTGTACTTCTCGCGGAGCTGCCGCAAATTTTCGCGCTCCTTGCGTTCTTCATCGGAGTAGAAGCGCGCCTTCTCGAACTCGTGATTGGCGATGGCGTTTTCCATGCGATGCACGATGAACTTGATCCGCTTCTGGATATCGGCGACTTCGCCGGGCAGGGTAGTCTGGCGCAACTTGACGCGCGCCCCGGCTTCGTCGATCAGATCGATGGCTTTATCCGGAAGGAAACGATCGGGGATGAAGCGCGTGGAGGTCAGGACGGCCGATTCGATAGCTTCATCGGTGTAGGCCACGGCATGAAACTTCTCGTAGCGTTCCTTGATGCCGAACAGAATCCGGATGGCATCGGACTCAGTGGGCGGCGGCACCTTCACAGCCTGGAAGCGGCGCTCGAGCGAGCGGTCTTTTTCGATGGACTTGCGATATTCGCCCGGGGTGGTGGCGCCGATGCACTGGATTTCGCCGCGAGATAACGCAGGCTTCAGGATGTTGGCCGCGTCCAGCGAACCTTCCGCCGAGCCGGCGCCGACGAGAGTGTGCAGCTCATCAATAAAGATGATGGCGTTCTGATTCTCCATCAGCTCCTTCATGATGGTCTTGAGCCGCTCCTCAAACTGGCCGCGGTATTTCGTGCCGGCGACGATCAACGAAAGATCCAGCGCCAGGATGCGTTTATCGGAGAGAAAGGACGGCACGTCGCCATCGGCGATTCGCTGGGCCAAGCCTTCCACGATGGCGGTCTTGCCGACGCCCGGCTCTCCAATCAGAACCGGATTGTTCTTGGTGCGGCGGCATAATATCTGAACTACGCGCTCGAGCTCATAATCGCGACCGATCAGTGGATCGAGCGAGCCGTCAATGGCGGCTTGCGTCAAATCGCGGCTGAATTCGGCCAGCAGGGAGCTTTCCTTGGGCCGGTTGGAAGCGACTTTCTCCGAAGAAGACCGCTGGATCTCTTCACGCACCTGCGACAGGCGCAGCCCGCGCTCGTGCAGGATCTCAGCCGCGAAGCACTTTTCTTCTCTCAGCAAGCCAAGCAGCAAATGCTCGGTGCCGATGTGCTTGTGATTGAGGCGCTCGGCTTCCTCGGCGCCATAAGCCAGCACGCGCTTGCATTCATGGCTCAACGGAAGATCCACGGAAGTAGAGACCTTCTCGCGGATCGTAGTATGGGCTTCGATCTGCTTTCGAATGGATTCTATGGCCGCGTGCGAGCGCAGAAAGCGATTCGCCAAGGCCTTGTCTTCACGAAGAAGTCCTAACAGGAGGTGCTCGGTCTCGATATAAGGACTACCAAACTGGCTAGCCTCATAGCGGGCAAAGAAAATGACTCGACGCGCCTTCTCGGTATAACGTTCAAACATAATTACCGCCGTCTTTCCACAATATCGGTTGTTCCTGGTCCGAGCGACAGTGTGGAAATCCATCGCCGGACCAGGGGGCCAGAACCCCTTTATTCAATTCAAGAATCCGGTCGCATCGGCTCGCGAACGCTAGATTGTGAGTAACGTAAATCGAGGTCAGCTTATGAGAGCGGTGCAGTTGCTGAAGCAGCGAAATGATCATCTCGCCCGTCCGGTAGTCC
>Ga0210401_10000636_pt1 | contig 42406 bp, 29 predicted proteins | sample IncBWH32MmetaG_FD_150866 | JGI IMG/M metagenome (GOLD analysis project Ga0210401, IMG submission 150866) | Forest soil microbial communities from Barre Woods Harvard Forest LTER site, Petersham, Massachusetts, United States - Inc-BW-H-32-M | ecosystem: Environmental > Terrestrial > Soil >... | reverse complement strand
ATCCATGCCGACGACTTCTGCCAGTTCGTCAAGGAACACGGGCGTGCCGTCGCGAGCCGCCGGCTTAGTTATGAGGCACTTTGGTTCGTCCAGAACTATGTGTTCCCTCCAAGCCACGCAGAACTGCTGTCGGTGAGAGGAACCTACAAAAGGCACGATGCAGGCGATGAGACAGACGCGAACACCGAGTCTCAATCGGCCTGCGGTTCCGAAGAAGACGGCGGGCAGGAAGGTTAGGGTTCGTGATGTCAGCAGCAAAGGAAATCGTGATCGTCGAGCACAGCAAAGAGCTTTCCCTGAAGGCAAGCAAGGAAGCGGGGAGCAACGGGTCAGGACAGGCAAACGGTACGAGTGCCGCGGGCGCGGATGGCCCTCCAGCAGTGAGGCGACGTCTGCCGGACGAGCGACACAGCCTGACCCATCACTTCTCTGTGGGAGGGCAGGAAGGCTACGTCACAGTTGGTTTATACGAGGATGGTCTACCAGGCGAACTGTTCATCAGGATGGCGAAGGAAGGCTCGACTGTTTCCGGGCTCATGGATTCTTTCGCAACAGCAGTCTCCCTGGCGCTGCAGTATGGGGTCCCGTTGCGGGTCCTGTGCGAGAAGTTCAGCCACACACGGTTTGAGCCAAGCGGGTGGTCCGGCAATCCAAAGATTGGCTACGCCAAGTCGCTGACGGACTACCTGTTCAGGTGGCTTGAGCTGCGCTTCCTGAAAGGTGAGCAGGGACTTTTGTTTGAATTGCCCAAGTTGGCCCAACCGCAGCGAGAGGTGGCCAGCTTAGTCGAGGGCTTGGGACTGGTCGTAGAGCTGGGAGACGCGCCTCCGTGCCAATTCTGCGGTTCACTCATGGTGAGGAACGGCTCCTGCTATCGGTGTATGACCTGTGGCAGCACGAGCGGTTGCTCCTAGGTTAGCAATGTTTCCTGCGAGCGGCCGAACTGGCCAGACCATTGGCTTCGGTGTTGTACTCGCGAGGAACGTGGGAGATGGAGAAAATCTAGCGACCGGGCCAGTTTCCGGCAGATCCAATTCAGCGAATAGAGCCGCGGACTGCGGCAACTGTACTCGCCACTCATCTGCCTCACCACAACCTCGGAATCTGAGAACACATGAAGCGCGGTGGCCTTAAGCCCCAGGGCGCATTGCAACGCTTCCAACAGAGCAATGTACTCGGCGACGTTATTGTCCTGGTGTCCGATCCATTTGGCGATCCTGATGGTGCCGTCGGTGGAGCCGTCGATTACCACTCCAATGCCAGACGGGCCTGGATTGCCGCGAGAGCCGCCATCGATGTAGGCCACTAGGTTTGCCATTGCGTGAATGCGTCGGCAACCACCATGCGTGACCGATTTCCCGGAGTCAAGATGCTTTCAGGGTTCCCGCACACTTCATTTGTAGTACCTGTCCGCGCCTTCGCAGCGCCTGTGGATGTTCCTGTGGGAAAATGGAAAGAATTTGATCTCCCATTTTATTAAGCGACAACGATTCAACGGGTTGTGTCTCGGGTTCTTGATCCATCGCAACCGGTCGATTGCACTGAAAACGGGCGTTGACAATCCTCGAGCAACTCTCTAACTTTGCCTCCGTCGACGGCTGAAAGGATTGGCGAAATAAATCTTGCCAATCCGAAGTAGGCTGAGTGATCTGCTCAGCAGGGCGACCTGACGAGCAACCAGACCCGAAAAAACCGACTGGTTCTGCGAGGAGCAGTTGGGGTTTGGAACTGCGAAAGCAGTGATCGCATCAAGGGCTGCGACGGTGCATGCATCCACGCTGTTGGCTCCCTCGCAGGAGCTGATGGCTGGAGCGTAACCAATGTCGCAGCCTTTACCTTTTCTCCCACCGGTCTTACTGCCGCGAGTCTGCTCTCCCAGAAAAGCCTTTCTCTCCGCGCTATTTCGGCAGGAATCGTGAAGGACCATTTTCGAGAGAAGATCCCCGCCACAGCGAGCAGTCGCCCGACTCGTTCCTTGAGAGCTTCTGAAACGCTTGGCGTTGTCGTGCGATTGGGAGCCATCCCACCCGTCAAGCGGGAATTTAACTCAGCGCGCCGTCCATGAGCCTTTGACCAGTTGCGCACCTGAAGTTCGTACCAGGCCGCTTTGTACAATACAGGAGACATGGCAGTCAGGATCGAGATGCAGAATACGGGCGATCCCCGAGTTCGCGGGGAGATTGTAGCTATCATTGAACACCTCCTTCATGACAGGGCGGGAGAGTGGCGAGTGTCAATTGTCGGATCTCATGCAAATGACAACTGGGAAATGAGGGTGGAGGGGCCAGAGGGCTTCGAGCGCTCGTACACTTTGGTTGGCGGGTCGGGCGAGCACGAGCCTGCGGCAATAGGAAACCTGGTCGTTAAGCTACTGCCGGCGAGGAAGCCTTGATCTGCCATTCTGGTTCGCATCCTCATCCGAACCATGCTGACATCGGAACCCTGTCAGGAATAAGCTAAGTTCATTTTTCAAGAACTGGAACCAGGCGATGCGGACGATCCCGAATTCGCGCCGTCTCGACGGGCACATTTCACGAGCGTTGAACAAGATCAAGAAACCGAGCACTGCGGAAGAAATCACGGAATTGCTCAATCGTGACCTGGAAACCGAAGACCGGCCCTTCCAGACAAAAGAAGTCGCAGAGTGGTTGCGGAACACCGGGGACACAGCGTTGACACTCTATTGGTCAAGGACTCGTCCCCGCAGGTAGCCCTTCGCGTCTGCAACCACGAACACCCTGGGCAATATCAGGGTTTAGCTGGTAACCGCAAACGCTTCCCACCACTACAAAGCTACGCCTGGCTCGCCTCAGGTAAGCGGCTGACTATTCTTTGAACTTCAACGAGTGAAGTTCGAGGGCTCGCTGCAAATCCCGATCATCGGGTCGAATGAGCTCGGATTCCTGCACTTTGATTTGAAAGGGCTCGAACAGAGCCCAGTTCTCAATGTCGTGCCCGTACTTTGAGCGGTAGTAGATTCCCGCAAAGCCGCCATTAAACACGATCCGGGACACGAACTGCGTCAGAATCCGTGGAGCCGTCTGTTGCAGGACCGACGCGTCGAACTCCTCGACTCCAAACTTCTTCAAATGGACTGCCAATAACTTTCGCAAGAGGCTGATCCACTCGCTGCTGCAAACATCGGCGTACTCTTTGTCGCTCGTGGCAAGTCCCATGATCCGCTTCTCGATCCATTCCACAGGCACTTCCCCAAGCGGACAGTAGTCATCCGCTCCCTCGATCTGGGCCAACTCTACCAGCAGTGTGGGATCGATGCGGAATCGAGCCAGGGTTTCGACGAAGCACCCAAGTCTCTGCGAGGAGGCGTAGAGAACACGGTAGGTCGTATCAGGGTCGTCAAAGCGGTTGCCGAAGGTTCCGTCAGGCCCCGCGGAAGCCCAATCGGGGGGAGCCCACGGATCAGGTTTCCTCCCCAACCGATAGATCACGCCGGAGGCTTTCACGAATCGCTATCCTCCGGCTAAGAATGCGCGCGCGGCGCCAAGTATCTCCGGACCTATGGTCTCCACATCCCCTTCTCGCAAAAGCCGGGCGGGCACGCGATCACCTAGTTCTGGATTCAGACCCGTAAACCAAGCCTGAACCACCCGTGGCCCCTCATGATCACTAATCACTTTCGCCAGCCGATAAGCGAGCCGCAATCTTTCATCGACTCCCTTGTACGGCTCTGATCCGGCCATCCAGCGCTCTATCGCTCTCGTGTCTTTGACCGAAGCGATGTAGGCCGTCAATTTCTTCCCCAGAATTGTGGTCAACTCCGTGATGAGTTTGGTAAAATCCAGAGTGGTCGCTTCGCGATACGCTAACAAATCCGGTCTTGCCGGGGTCGATACTGCCATGTCGTTGACCTCCGAACCCAATACCAGCGTATCACAATGACGTTAAAATGACAATGTAATTACAAGTAAATATCGCGGCCCCTTTAATCGGCGTAAAGCATTGAAAACAAGCGTATAGACCAGGTGTCCTTCACCTGGTTCGATTGTTTTTCTTCCATTTTGCCCAGCGTGCACGCTGGGCCGCCGCGATTTTCTTACGGGCGGCCGCTGACATAGGCCTCCGCACTTTGGAGGCGCGAGAACGCTTAGCCTTTCCCTCCGGACCTCCGAGACTTCCCAGGGCCGTCAACGCCGCATTCAGCTGCTCCATTTCTCCGTACACGCGCTGTCTTTCTTTCCGCAGTTGCCGGATTACTCCCGTCAGGTTCGTCATAGTCCCTCTCGGACAGGCATTGTAGCAGCCCATCTAAGAGACCCTCCGTCCCGATTGCCACACACCAACGACTGATTTCTCCGATTCTTCCAGGAGGAAATGCCCATGAGGCTTCGTCGCAATGAGTACTGCCCAATCCACAAATCGATTTCCTGCTGCGGCCGGGAACAAACGCCCTATGCACGCAGACTGCGGCCTGGGATTCGACGCATTGATGATCCGCATCATCCGGTTTAACGGACCTGCCAAGTGACAAATGAAACACGCGGATGCTTTTCGGAACGGGTGGCCACCACTCTCTAAAGACATTCTCCCCGGACAATTGAGTCGCTACGGCATTGGTGAGGAAACAGTGCGCGAATTTGAGATCTCGTATGGCAGCGAGCGCGCGCTAACCGGCAGCGTAATCATCCCGCTTCACGATCCGTTGGGGTCGCGTGTAGGATACGCGACGCTAAGGGATTCTGACCGCTGGGTTGTCATGCCTGAGACGCTGATATCAGCCGAACTTCTGTACAACTGCCACCGTGCAGCTGCGAGCGGGAGGAAAGAGGTAGTTCTAGTACAGGACTTTCTCGATTGCTTCCGGGTATTTCAGTGCGGATTCCGCTCTGTCGTCGCTCTGCTCGGGCAGAGCATGTCAGAAATCCAAGAAATAGAACTCGTTGCCCGCTTTCGAAGTGCTGTGCTGATGTTTAGCGGAGACGATGCGGGCTGGGCCCTAACCCGTGAGTGCGTCCTGCGCCTAGTAACGCAGATGTCGGTCCACGCTGCCGTTCTTCCATCCAACAAAACTCCACGGGACCTCAGTCACGGAGATCTGGTCGCCGCTCTTCGTAATTCCGGTTTGTCTGACTGACTAAAGTACACTTTCAGGAACGTACAACTCGTGCCGTTGGCACGGCCTGCGGACTGTATCGCTGCTGAGTTGGTGTTCGCGAGCCGCTCCTGACCTGGATTTGGCGCATCGCGCGGTGAATTTTGAACCGACTCACGCCTAGGACGCGAGCGACCCTGCTTACAGTGTGTCCATCGACGTGGACAGCAACAATGGCTATCGCCAGCGGAGCTGTCATCCCGGTCAGCAGCATTGCGATATCGGCGGTAGCATCAACCTGTTGGGCGTCGGGCAGCAAGCGCTGTCCGAGGCCATGCTGTGACTCATCGAAAGGAACAACGGCCTGCTCACTGTCTACGCTAGTCTTTCGCGGCCTAGTTGGAGATGCCGCGGGGCGGTAACTAGCGCGTACCCTCTTTACCGCATTGGCCACGATGCCAAATAGAAATTTCTGTGCCGACCCGCGGCGTGCTTCGAACGCGGCACCAGCTTGGCCAAGCAGGAGCAGGTACGTCTCAGAAACGACTTCGTCAATCACATCTGCCGGTAAATCGGGACCGAATCGGCGGGCAAGGCCTCTAATAATCGGTGGGGCGACGCGGCGGAATTCTAGAGCCGCATCATTATTGTGGCGGACGAACTCGGCTAGGAGCCGGTCAAGCGCTTGCTGCGCCAGAGGCATCTTGTCTCCTCGGGCCGCTGTCGGCGGCCTTCGTCAATGAACGAAGGCTGTCGCAGCGTCGCCCGGGGGCATTGCGGCTCGTGGCCGCACCTACGGCGCCTTCGCTTGCTGAATTGATTATATCCAGAGCAGGGCCGGGTTAATCCAATTTCCTACCCGGCCCAACTCGCTCTATGCAACGGCCGCGCCGACCTCCTCCTCCTTTTCAGAGGCCGGCATCCTGGCGATAAGGTCCCGCATGGCGGTGGTGAGGAACGAACTCCACACCTTCGTGCGCTGCTCCTCATACCAGAGCTTCGCGGTAGGATCGGTGGCCTTCAGTTCGCCCTTCCCCAGGGCAATAAGGAACAGGTTGAGCGCTTCCTGGGCCAGGTTCCCCATGGGCGCGGTGTAGAGGGCATCGTAAAAGGCGTGCTTGCGGTTTACCCAGATGACGACCTGCCCGCCGACGCCCCACTCTGGCCGGTAAAACGGCCCGTAGGGGTCTTCGAAATACTCGGTGCGGTACGGACGGCGTTTGCCTTCCTCCGCGATCACGGCCGCCGCTTCCTCCAGAGACTTCCCCGTGATCTGCGACTGTTGGGCCACCGCTTCCTCGAACTTCTCGCGCACCTTGGGCAGTTCATGATCGGGTATCGGTGTCGGGCGGCCTACGATCGTATCCACCGCCGCTGCCGATAATTCGGCCGGCGTCGGCTCAGACGAAGGCTGGGGCTTACGGCGCGCCTTGGCCCTGGCCTCGCGCTCTTGGTGCTGCCAATTCTGCTCACGCTTTAGGAGGTCATCGACCTCCTCTTCGTGAAGTAGCCGCCAGAAATCCTCGATCGGCCGGACGCGCTGCTTGTCATTCGTGATGCCGAACACGTCGTCGAGTTCGGCGCCGAACCGCACTTCGATGCCCCAGTGATAGGCGTAGCTCTGGAGGAGCGGCCAGTCGCCAAGTCCGGATGCAGCATCACGCGCCGACCTGGGGAACACGTCAACGGTCTCGATCTCGCGGCCTCCGCGCACGAACGACATGCCCCGGCGCGTCTGGCGGATCTCGAAGCGTTGCTTTGCGAACCCGTCCACCGGCTCGATCCCGGCTTCGCCGATGCGTCCTACGGCGAAACCCAGCGGCAGCCGGGCGATGCGGAAGTAGATCGTGCCCACCGCGACCAGTTTGCCGTTAGAAGTACCCTTGGCGGCCTTGATCTTCTCCAGTTCCTTCGCATCCAGCTTTTGGAGGTGGAGACCATTAGCACCATCGTCACGGTAGAGTTTGACCGCTAGCGAACGCTCCGCGATCTTCTGCGCGCCGCCCTGCTCCTCGGACATGTAGTATCGCGCCCCAGGTTCAAGGAACAGAGGATCGACAGCCTCGACCTTCACGCCCTCGACCTGAAGGTCGAAATCCCGGAGCAAATAACGGTATGTCACGCCGAAGTCGTCCAGCATGTGTTCCTTTAGCGATGCAGCCGTGCGGTATGTGAGCCGGTCGGGCTCCGCCCACACCACAACAGTGCCACGTTCGAAGCTGATCCCGTTACGGTCGAGATAGCGGCGGACGAATTGGGGCAATTCGCCCGGTTCCGGCGGTGGAATCGTCTGCAGGCCGTGTTCGGGAACATCGGTGGCGTCCAGCCAAGCCTTAGTTATCTTCTCGGATTTGTCGGTCCGGGTGTAAACCTCGGTCCGTAGTGTTTGGTTGATAGAAGAGTTGGGCAGGCCGAAACCGAAACGCCCGATGTATCCGGGCTCGTCGAAATGGGTGCCGCCGCCCCAACTTAGGGCATACCGGGCCATGTCTGAAACCATGCCGGAGCCATCGTCAATGAACGCGACCGACATGACAATTTCCTTGGTTCCATGGCGCTTGGTCTCAAATACCACGTGCACCGACTTGGCACCCGCCTCGACTGCGTTGTCGACGATTTCACGAGCCGCGACGGCCGTGTTCCGATATCCGTTCCGGCGCTGGGACATCAGCGCCTGCTTGGCGTTAAACAGAGGGAAGGTGAAACCTTTGGGCAGGCGCGCCAAATACTTCTTCTGGCGCTCGACTTCGTTGAGCAGACGATCACTTATCATTTTGCACTCCCGTTTCATGGCTGCGCTTTGGCAGCGAGGTTCGAAGCGTTCTTGCCGCTTCAACTCTGTAATGTGCAACTTTTGTCGAAAATGTGCGCGCTGGCAACGGAGAATGTTGCCGGACTGCGAAAGTATGACCGTCAAATTGCACCTGGCATGGTAAACACGGCGAGGGATTAGGGTTTCGCGTGGGCCGCAACGGACGTAGCCGTGAATAGGTTATGGAAGTAGTTGTTAACAGGGCACTTTCTTGGTGGCCTTCTTGCGTATACTTTGGAGGACTCAAAATGAAAAACCCCAAACAGAACAAATCAGAACCGCTCATCGCCGCGGGAGACCATTTGGTCGCCATAGATCGCTTTATCCAGGCAACGCGTGATTCTGGGTACAAGGGAACGAGCAGCGCAATCGCTGAGCTGGTGGACAATGCGTTACAGGCCGGCGCGACCAAAATTCTGGTCGCGGTAGAACCGGATGACGGCACCGATTGGCTACGCGTTGAGGTGGCTGATAATGGCTGCGGTATGCCCCCGGCCACGCTTCGAGAGGCTTTGCGCTTTGGAGGCAGCAGTCGCTTTAACGATAGGAGAGGACTTGGCCGCTACGGGATGGGGCTTCCGAATAGCTCGTTCAGCCAAGCGCGGTGTGTGAACGTCGCGAGTTGGACCTCGCCCAGCGAAGTTTGGGCCTGCTCGCTTGATCTCGAGGACATAGCCGCGGGCAAAGTAGCAACCGTACCCAACCCGGAGCGAGCGTGCATGCCGGCTGCCGCAGACTCCAAAGGGTTTCGGACAGGAACAGTCGTGCGCTGGCAACGCTGCGATCGATTGGATTTCCGCCGACCCTCTACCATCGCGACCAAGCTCCGCACCGTTCTGGGAAGGGTTTTCAGGTTTTTCATTTGGGACGGTGTTGATATTCGCGTGAATGGCGAGCGGGTAGTGGCGTTTGATCCCTTATGCGTTCATACCGAATCTACGGTGACCGGGGCAACCCTTTATGCCGAACCACTCGAGTACGATATCGATATCTCCTTGCCAGATGGTAAAGGCAATGCGAGGGGTAAAGTCGTTGTCCGATTCTCAGAACTCCCAGTTCACAAATGGCATGCCCTGACGAATGAGGAGAAGCAACGCCTGGGAATTTTGAAGGGCGCCGGCGTATCCATCGTCCGTGCAAAGCGCGAGATAGACTTTGGCTGGTTCATGCTCGGCGAAAAACGCAAAGAGAATTACGATGACTGGTGGCGTTGCGAACTGCAGTTTGACCCTGGCCTGGATGAAGTGTTCGGTATCACCCATACGAAGCAGCAGATTCACCCCACTCACGATTTGGCGCAGGTGCTTTCGCCCGATCTTGAGGGGACGGCCAAAACGCTGAACCGGAGAGTCCGTCAAGCGCATGAGCGGCTTCAATCTGCGGTCCGGGTTGCCGAATCGCAGAAGACTGCGGGCGCAAGAGAGAGTTTGCTCCCACCACTCGCGAAACGCCTTTCGCTTAAAGATCGGCGCGATTACAAAACACTGGAGCGACGACATCCTGAGGTCAAGCAGGCCAAGAACAACGCAAACGGAGGCCTGCAGTATTCGATGGTCGTCGCAAATGCCAATGGCGCGCGCCTCTTTCGGACCTATCGAGATGCAGGGCATCTCGTCATGGCGCTGAACGCAGATCACCCTTTTTACAAGAAAGTTTATGCACCTCTCTGTGATGACGGCGATCCGCGGCGCAAGGCGATTCGCCAGCACCTTGAACTGATTCTCCTAGCGGCAGCTCGTACCGAAGCTGCCGTCGGAAAAGTTTCCAAGCCATTCCTGACTTACTGGAGCGACGTGCTAGCCACGTTTCTGCAATGAAACCCGAAACCAAGACTTGGGTGCCGTTCCTGCCTGAATTTGATTCCAATTCGGACAAGGAAGAATTCATAGAGTTGGCCAGAACGTTGGCGGGCGTGCCGAGCTTTGCTGATCTGCCCGCGAGACTGCAAGCGGTGGACCAGGTTCGCGGCGAATTTGCGGGTGCAAGATCACATAATAAGTCCTCGATGCTGAAAGCGGCGGTCCTGGTATTGTCCGATCTAGTCGACCAGGGTTGGTCTTGTCGTTCTCGTTCCGGCCAGGTGAAGGTTGCGCGCGCTATTGATTACGAGTTGGATCGAGATCATGTACGCATGCAGCTTCACGTGCAGCGCGACCGATATTTGTCCCGTCGGCCAGTGCGTGAGTTCGTTCGCAGCATGGAAAAGAGGCGGATTTTCAAAGGAAAATGGGTGTCAATTTTTTCTCTTATGCGCGACGGCCGAGAACTTGCCTCAGCAATCTCGGACGCTGCTCAAACAGGGGCTAAGGAATCACTGAACGCAGTCATTCAGCCGTACATCCAGGTTGTGACGGCATCATGCACCTGTGAACTCACAGGTTTCAACCTTATTGACATCTGGCGCTACTTTCGCTGCACTTGGGCAAACCGATATCAGAGTGTTCCGGGACGTTCATTGATGGTACTGATTCGAGATGCTGCCGCACCGTATCATCCGGTGATCGGCATTGCGGCGCTCGGAAGTAGCGCGGTTCAGATAGGCATTCGTGATAGCTGGATCGGATGGACTCCGGAAACGTGTGTCGGTGAGTTGCGCAGCAGCGCGTCGGATCAAGATGTCGAGTGGTTGCTGCGGGAGGTTCACGATGGAATCCGTGAATTGTATCTGGATGACCTCTTCGATCGCACGATGAGTCCACTCGTTCGGGGCGATCTTAAGAGCCCATCCTGCGAGAGCCTCGCATGGTTGCGAAAGTTTGCCCGTGACGAAAAGCAGATGCATTACCGACTTGTGAGCGCAAGTGGCGATCACAAATCGAACACATTGTCTAGTATGAACGGGTCAAAACGGTGGAAGGTTCAAGCTGAGTTGCCCTTATTCCGAAGTAAGCGAGCCGAACTCCTGGCAATGTTATTGCGGGCACAAGCCGTGCTAATGAATGGTAAGGGTCTTGCGAAAGGCGATGAGTTTCGTAAAGTGTTAGCAAGCCCCGATGCTCGCCAGGCAATCCAGTCCCTGATTCGTCGGGCCAAAGCGCATACAGTGGGAGTGGCGGTCGCCGATATCACGGTTTGCGGGGCGGTCGCACCGTATTCTGCGCTTTTGGGTGGCAAGCTAGTAGCGATGCTGATGGCCAGCCCGGAAGTGATTGTGGCCTACCGGGAGCGGTACGCCAAATACGAAAGCGTGATTGCGTCTTCATTGGCGGGTCGACCGATCGTGCGGCCTCCGCACCTCGTTTTCCTGGGCACCACATCACTCTACCCGACGGAGCCAACCCAATACACTCGCGTGCAGATCCCCGCCGAGCGTCTGGGGGGCGTCCCAGGCGAAGCCGTGCGATATCGCTTGCTCGGGTCGACCAGCGGCTTCGGTACTTTCCAGTTCAGTGACGAAACAGTTGAGGCATTGGCAGTAGCTCTTTCTCAGACCAGCCGGGGTCAGCGGGTGAACAGCATATTCGGGGAGGGCACGAGCCCCAGAATGAGGAAGATTCGCGATGGTCTCGACCTTCTGAATCTGCCCTCGGACGTTCTGCTCCTCCACGGCAGTTTGCGCCTCGTCTACGGAGTCAGTCTCGTCCGAAACCTTAAGCGGTACCTTTTGGGGCAAGACGCCGAACCGGACTATCTTGTCTCCATGACCGATCCGAAAGCAGCCACGCAACGCATTGCGGAGTGGTGGGCGGAGCGATGGCTATCCAATCGAATTACAAAACCTGAGATATTACAGAATGTGGCTTCAGAGGGGTTGACTTACCCGATTAAGCATAGTGCCCGAGTCCCGATGCCAACCGACCAGCAACCGTTGCCGCTTGAGCCCGACGCGGAGTTGAGCGTCTAGGAATTAGCCTGTTACCTTAAGATTCCGGTGCCCGACGACGAAGGCAGTACTCTACTCTCTTAATGAATGCAAGATGTGCCTTGCTCGCCGCCCAACGAGTGAATGTGGGGTTACCGGGACTTGGGTGAAAACACGGGACAACCACTGCTCCCCTGTAAATTGGAAACTTACAATTCTTGATTCCCCGAAGGAGGCTCGATAGCTTAGGTGGCTCCTTACCCGTGAGGTGTCGATGGAAATGCCGATATGCATGGGTTCCGAGCAGGAGAATCACCTGGGGTTTCACAATATGAAGTTCTTTCTGCAAGAACCGTTTTGCTAGTGCGGATCGGATTAGGGCCGAACTTGGCCTGCGAATCGGACGACGTCCTTTGCGAGGCTGAGCATATCCTGGAAAAACCGGACAGATGTCAGTGCAATAGACGGATTTCTTTGCTGTTCCCGGCGCCGACTCCAATATCGCTTTGGGAAGGCGTACATCACGACTGGGATACAGGGTGAAACCCAGCGGAGACAGCAATCTCTCCAAGTTAGTCCCAGTCTGGCCAAGCTTCCCTCGAGGGTTGAAGAAGGGCACGCCGGAAAGCCGCAATGTTTTGGGTCCGACAGCTTCACCAACAATTGCCAATTTGGCAGTCGGGTCGATCGCGGCCACGTTCCTCGGAACGGAGCTTCGATCTTGCGCCCATCGCTCGATGTCCCGGTAAATTTGCCTTAGTCGCGCTTTGCGATTGTTCGTCGACATAACTTTCGCAGGCTCAAAGTCTGACCTGTCGAGGTGACTTTATCCTTCGTGTTCCGGTACCAAGAAGATCTCAGTGGCAGCAGTCACATTCACAACCGTTCCGCTACCATCCTCGGGGTTTGAGTCCACAGAGGCGTCTACGATACGAAGAACGGCTCCACGGGAAAAAAGGACTTCGTACTGTGTTTGTCGCGACATTATTATGAGCTTTGTGCCGGCTTCGAAAGAAGATGAACATATTACCCGAGCGTTCCAGGTGTGGGGGCCAACCTTATCAATGACGCCTACCTCAAGATCGCTGCGAGCAATGGATGCCCCGGTCTCCTGCAGCAGGCTCGCTTGAACGGCGAGCGTCCAATATTCACCACACAGTTGCCTAACCTCGCAGAAACTACAAATCGCCGCTTTCGGCCTTGTCGGCGGAGGCATCTTTCGCATGTCCTCCTTGGCTATCCTCGATCGTTCGCGAATGTCGGTCTCGATTTCTGCCAGGTCGGCTCTTAGGGGAGGTTCGACCGATTGCTGCGCGCTCTCATACACGAGAGTGAGTTTCGTCGGGGGCAGCCCGTCTGGGTTCAACTCTGAATCACGTGCCCAGAGCAGAGCATATGTTTTCAACTGCTTCTTGTGTTCTTCTGCAGGCTTCCCCGTCTTAAAGTCAACGATTTCGCAGTCGTTTTGCTCCTTGATAATCAGATCAGCAATCCCTACCCATTGGAGTTCGGCAACCCTGAGTTCAATCTCGGCATGGCTTCCATCCTGCAAAGGTCTGCGAACAAAGTTCCTGGACTTCGAAGCAACCTTCGTCGCCTGGTCCGGTACCCGAATACGCCGAGCGAGGATCTGCAACATCTCCCGCATCTGGGCCGTTCGGGAGTCGAGAGAGAGTCGCATAAACGGAAGGCGTCCAGCCATTCGGGGATTGGTTTCGTACCCGGAAATCACAGCTTGCAGACTCTCTTGAACGAGCCTGCTATAACCACCCAACGACCGAAGCACAGCAACCGCGGTCACATCGCTGGTCGATTGACAACCAGCGCCTGCCAGTTCGGAAAGCAGCCTCGCCAAGGCGCGATGCGTGATTTGCCCGATCAAAGTTGCGGCAGTTGTCTTGGTGGGGTAACCCCTTCCCGACCAGATGTCAGGGTAGGCGGCGGATCGGAGGCTGAATCTGCGTGGGCATTGTTCGAGTTCGATCAACTTGTAAAAGCTCATCCACTCGGGGGCTGGCGGCCAAGCTTTTGGCGTTCGAACCAGCATCATCGGGGCTATCTGGCGCGAAGTCATCACTCCACGTCCCCAATACTTGAAAGGATTGAGTTTGTCGCGAATGGCAAATTCCGTCTGATAACAAGTTCTTCCACCAAGAGAACCGGAATTGAGGAGTACTCTTTGAGGTCGTACAACGTGCCATCGGCTGGTTCATCGCGGGTCAGGGGTGCCGTCAACCCTATGACGTAGTCGACGTTGCCGGACGATCTGGCAGCTATTGGTACTGCCACAGTTCCAAATCCTGGAGTCGTGACGGTGGAGTTTCGCTCGAAGGTCAATGTCGACGGCGCTTGTCTCTGCAGGTCCTCAAAGAGGAGATCTGTGCTCTTGTCGATTCTCGTCTTATCCAGTGTGATGCTTTTTCCATTTAGAAGATATTGGAGCAGGCCCGCGCCGATGTGTCGGTCGAGAAGATCATGTTCCAATTTGTTTTTGTAGCTCCGCAGACAGCGATAGCAGGAGCGTTCGCAGTTCTCCGGGCAGTTTTTGAGGATGTCTATTGTGGTCGCCAGCAACTCCTCGGCACGTTCACCCGCCTGGCGAACAAAACCTGCACCTCCTGGGAGCGTATCGTACAGATAGATTTCCGCTTCAAGACCATGGTGACCGGAGTCGGTGAGTGCAGGTCGATACTCGGCCTGCAGTTCGTCCGGTTCCAGTTCCAACATCTTGCAAGCCGCCTTGCTGAGAGCCTCACTTAGCGTGCGCAGGGCTATGTCGGTCGACAACAGGCCTGGGAACAAGCTCAACGGTTTCTCAACTGTCAGGGAGATAAGCAAAATATCGGTGATAAAGTCGGTGCCAAGAACCATGCCTCTCGTAGCCCGATTTCCGGGACAATCCGGCTTCTTGTCATCGAAGTAGGGTTTTTGGTGCGGCGCACCGACGGTGCTTACGGAGGATGCGGTAGGCTCAATTAGCCCGCATAGCGTGCAGTAGCTGTAGCCTTCTTGCTTGGGCCCTCGATTGGTCACCAGCAGATACTTTTTCAAATGCTGGCTTTTGACGCGTTGATTGAAAATCTTCCACTCACTGTCACTATCTCCGGGAGCTTCAAGTTTCGCACGGGTCGCATAGCTCCTGGTCGGTTGATCGTCGGGAGAAAGACCCTCTTGCAGTCCAACGGGATGCGCAAATCCGGGCGGCCGAAACCAGTACCGCGATTTACCGAGAGTTTGTTCGCCGCCACACGCAGGACAGTCCAGTGTTTCACTTTTCGTACCTTTATCTCGGTTGACAGTGCGAGCGTAGTGACAAATGCTGCATTCGTAATAGAGCTTTCGCTTCGCCCACGCAGTGCTCGTCTCACCCCGTATCGGAGAATAGATGGCTCCTGAGGTGTAGCGTTTGCCGTCAATCCAAACCTCGCGGCCTGGGGCATATTGCGAGAGGGCAACCGAAAGGCCCTGAGACGGCGTAAATCGGAAGACCGGCCTGTAGTTTGACGACTGACTGACGTCGAAAACGTAGAAGGTCGCGACGTCCGTTGGAAACGCGTACCGCGGAAGCACGCCTTTGTACAACAATCGATCGAGCAAGTTCTCGGAGGAAGGATCCGTTCCAGGTTTCTCTATCCCAGACTCCGATGGCAACTCCGAGTTCACTTCTTCGCCCTCAGCCGCATTTTCTTGAGGCTTGGTGGATTTGGCCTCAGAGGCTTCTTTCTTTATCTGCCCTTTCGCAACTGTGTTGACGTTCTTATCTTCATCCGAGTCATCGATTGCTTGCGAGACGGCTTCGATCGTCTCGGGAACCAATTTCTCCTTCATCCGTTTGCGGTTTAAGGGCGATAGTTCAGTGGGCAGCCACCCCAGCACTTCTGCTTGTAGTTCGCTCGCATTCTCTGTTAGCCATTCAGCGAAATCGTACTTGTTTAGGATCGAATTCTTGTTCTTGAACGCAGCGACTTTGCCCAATACTTCGAATAGTTGAGGTTGCGGTTCGTCGGGGGTGAGTTCAGGCAGCCGTTCCTGGTGATAACGCTGAAGCAGATAAGCCGTTACGTGCCGGCGTGCTATTTCGTAGTTGTCGAGGGTCAATACTGGATCGTCAACTGGCCCCCGAATCATCTGGTCGGGATGGGTGAAATAGTGCTCGTCGTGGCTGTCAGCACTGCCGAATGCAATAACGGAAGCGACTGCGTTTCCACGTCGTCCCGCTCGACCCGCGCGCTGCTGGTAGTTGGCCCGCGCCGGAGGCATGTTGCGCAGAGCCACACCGGATAATGCACCAATGTCAATGCCCACTTCCATCGTGGTCGTGCAAGACAACACATCGATGGCAGGACGCTCTCGCTTGGCAGAGTCTGGTCCTAGGTCGATGTCCTGAAAGAGCAGTTCGTGTTCTTCCGCTCTCGAGAAAACATCTTTCGCCTGCGCGGTGCTGATTTGGGCGGTATGTTCCGCAGCGATCAATGCCATGGGGGAGACCGGCGGCTGTCTCAGTGCGTTGACGGTACTCGCGCGATAGTAGCCCTTTCGCGCGCTGAATACGGGATCTGTATCCGGGTCGATCGGGATGGCTTGTCCCTTCCCGCAATTGCGGCACGTCTGAAGACCTGGGAAAGGTCGCTGAGCAGTGCGGCACACTTTGCAGTAGGTCCACTCCCCTCCAATTTGCAAGGAAAGTTCGCTCCCCTTAAGGCGATACTGATGGCCTTCCACCGGTTCGCAGAACCAATCCAGTAACGACGGCAGCCACGTCTTCTCAAAAGCGGACTTCGAAGTCCTCTCTTGCAGAACATGCCGCAAGGAGTTGAACTTGCCAGTTGCGTGAGGCTTAACCTCTAGCTTCCACCATGCTGCCGGCATCTTCCCCAGCCAGAAACCGAGGTTTTGCCATGCATGCAACCAGAGACGAACCAAAGCTTGCTTCTGCTCGCTGGTTTCACCGACCTTCGGAACTAGTGGTAGGGTCGGGATCTGACTTGCATGCTCAGGAGACTCCACGAGCGAAGCCAATGCCAAGGCCTCAAGTCCGTAGTATCGGTCGGAGAAGGAATCGATAACGGCCGACAATAGGGACTCTGGCATCGCCGCAGATCTCAACTTCCCCCAGATCTTCTGCAACAGAACCGGATTGGTGAGGGCTCCTTTCGCGACGGCATCCGCAACGATCGCTTCCTCGGCAAAATTCTCGCCGGCACGAAGCTGGGGCCGGAGACGAACCGTGAGATTCTTGGACGACAACAAAACCGCGAGGTAAAGATCTTCGAGAGAAAGAGAGTCTGCAATACACGGCTGCTTCTGGACCATATCGAACCCCACGACGATCAAGGGGCGAAGAGCATCCTGGTTCGAGTACTTTTGCACATTTGGCGCGAGCCTGGCGGCTGTTTGTCTCGAATCGGAAAAAATCAATACTTTCCGGCCGCGGAGGGGCGCCAATTTCGTGGCTGGCGCAGGACTCGGTGGCTGTACTTGTAACTGCTTCTCAATCAACGCCTGGAAAGGTTGGTCGCCCTTTGTCTGATGATCCTGTACGTAGCTGCGACCAAAGCGCGCTGTTTGTCCGCAAACGCCGCATGGCTTGAATTCCCCGGGTGATGAATCTAGATCCTCATCGCTCCCTTCTTTCTTTGGCTTAACGGAGCGATCTTTCTTCAGATAAACCTGTCTGGATCGATTCCCCAGGTTCACAGGGTTCAGCCGCCCCGTTTTCAGATCGAGTTCAGCGGTTTCTACGTCTTCTGAGATCGGCTCTTCCAAAAGCAAATCGAGGGGAGTGAGGTCCGATAATTGGCCCGACAAGGATCGGAACACACTGCCAGCTTCAGCCCATAGATACTGCGGATTGTCGACATCATCGGTGTATGCACGGGCATAAGCCGTGCCGCAATTCCGACAGGTATAGAGTTCAAAGACCCGTGCACCGCAATCACAGATTTCGCGAGGTTGCGCGTACAGCTTTCCGGCAGGTCCGTCGCGCCATTGCTCAGGCAGCGCAGTGCAAGTGGAATCCAAGCATATCCACAATCCAGGCAAACCACGGTAGAAGGCATGTACTCGGCAAGGAAGCAATCCCGGAAGGAGCGGCGACGGACGCGCAATACTTCCGAGCGCCATGAGAACAGTTACAGCCTTATTCGCTAACAGGGAGTCCACGTTCGGGAAGATCAGTTCTGCCAGGTCCGCGATCGGCTGCGCCTCAGACATGGTGATATTGACGAGACGATTCATTGGCTCGAAGTTGCGCAGGGCCTCGTAAAGTGTGGAAGACAACTCTCCAACGACAGTTTGCGAACGGTATTGCAGTAGTTCCTGGACGTGTGTAAGTCGGGCGTCTCCTTCGGCTGCATAGAAGGCATTCAAGTCGACCGTGGCAAGTGCAGCTGCGTCCTTTTGGGAGCCAGCGCTGGATGGGCTTCTGGACAGGAGGTCACCCTCGACAGCGACGAAGTCTTTCTTTTGCTTTCCAGATAATTGAGCCCCGAATTCTTCCGCGTAGTCAGGATTCTTGAAGCTGGCACTTGTGCAGATCACTTGTAATCGTTCCGGCCCAAGGTTGAGACGCGTCCGAAGTCGACGGAGTAAGAGTGCGACTTCCGCACCTGCCGCGCCACGGTATAAATGAGCTTCATCGAGAACCAGCAGGAAACGCTCTTTGGGATTGGCTTCCAGCCAGTCACGGGTGTAATCGAAAATGGGGCGCTCCAGTGGCCGCATCAACATGTACTCCAGCATTGAATAGTTGGTGACAAGAATATCGGGTGGTGCTTCCTGGACTTCATGACGGGTAAGCAGTTCAGGATCCTCCGCGAGAGTGACGCATCTCTTGTAGGAACCGTCTTTGCCTTGCCACCTGGAGCCACTCTCGCCAAACCACTCAGCGATGTTTGGCTTCGCCGGCCATTTTCCTTTTTCTTTGAGAACCGCTACCAACTTCTTCGATTGCTCATGTTCGGGTGAACTGGGATTATTCGCGGCTTTCCAGTGATGCACATAATATGTGGAAAGCGGGGATAAGCGATCCTGGTCCCGCGAGGCCGTTCTCACACCTGGATACAGTGTCCGACTAGTGTAGCGAGCGAACCTGGCTGGTCGATGAGCCCACGCCTTGAATTTACCGACGATCCTCGGATCACCAAACAATAGCCGCAGCCTCCCCAGTTGATCGTTCACCAGGGCGTTCATCGGGTAGAGCACAAGTGCCCGGACCGCGGGCATTTCCCGGAAGATGGAAGGTGAGTGCCGAGCCTCCATCGCAAGCTTACCGAGAATAGGGAGCAGAAAGCTTTCCGTCTTACCGGATCCAGTACCTGTCATCACCACCAAGTTCTTGCCTCTCACCAGGACTTTCTCGACTGCTTGGGCCTGGTGGAGGAACGGGGGGTCGTAGATCAAGCGGGGAAGATCACCGGACTTCTGGGTCACGCAAGATAGAACCTCAGAAACAGCGGGATCGAGTCCTGCAATCTGCGAGAAGGACTGGCCGGGAACATAGCGCGGAGTGCTTTCCAAATAAGGACGTTGGTGAATAACGCCGAGTTCTTCGAGGAGGGCCTTTCGTTGCGCCACTAGCTTCTCGTTGCTCACGTGATACGCAGCTTCGATATAGTCTCGAAGAGAACGATGTAACAGTTCGATTGTTTGACCGATTGTTGATTCCACCATCACCTCTCACGATTTCCGGACAAGCCAGAAATAATCAGACAAGAACTTAATCTCGGCTGCGACTGTTGCTTCAGGAAAAGCGTACGAGAATAGGCACCCTGTACTGAGCACGGGCTCCCCAACCAGATCCCATTTTTTAGTCATCCATGAGGGGAGAGGAGAAAACAGGTCAAGGACCACCTTCTTCCCTCCAACCTCTGATCGCACCCGGAATTGCTGGGGATGTCCTTCGACGGCATCAACGGCCGACTGCAAGTGCCAGGCCTCATCGCATGCCCGCCAACGCGGCTCGAATTGGGGGAGATCGACTAGCTTTTGCGGAATACCTTTTTCCAGCAGAACATACGTCCACAGATCGGCTCCGTACGCTCTTGAACGACGGCCGACAAAACGCCCGGTCTCGGACTTTGGTTCTTTCCAGCGGCCACGGTAGTAGTCCACGGGCAGTGCGGCATCGAGGATTCGCAACCCGGAAATCGAGCCGGAGGGGCCCGCCTGAATCAGTTTGAGGTCAAAGCGGGCTAAAAATTCGTTGGCCGCCATCAGAGTCGGAGTCTTCAGCCACGAATTCAAGGATATGCTAATCAGGCCAAGACTGGTGAGATCGGCTGACAGGTTTTCATTGCCTGCAGCACGCAGTCTGCGAATGTGTGCGGAGTATTCTATTCGTGCTTCTAATTCGTGAGGCAATACGGAAATTTGATCGGGGCTGATTCCCACCAAAAATACGAGACCCTCATACGCAACGAATGACGGGGGAGCCGCGTACAACAATCGCATCGCTTGGTCACGATCGCTTCTAATTTCCTCGGCCTCAACGAGGTCGCCATAAGAAGTCAAACTCTCGAGGGCGGCAGTTACCGGTTCCCTGAGATCGTCCTTGTCCACAAGCGCGGAGAGTGAATCCAACACGACGTTGACGAGAGTTGCGGGCGGGCAGGGGCAATGAAAGCCTGCAGCCCGTCTGAGGAGCGCGCTGAGCGCTTCGGGGCTCTGGAGATCCAAGGCGCTCGAATCCAGACCGACATTTTCAATTCCGAGTTTTTGAATCTCACTCGCGCTGATCTGTTTCACTGCCACTCCCAGGCCGCCGATAAGTAAAAGGCATGTGAGGTGTTAGTACACCGTAACTCGACCAACAACGCGAAAAAGCGGGCCGCGCGCACCAGAGTGCCTGTTCTTAACAGGTACGAAATTCCTTGGTCCAGATTTCCCTTCGCCCATGTGCGGACCCATTCTGGTTGACTCATTGCGCGAAGCGCTAATTCACTCATCCACTCGCAGCGGTCCGGGTTTTGGATGGTCGCAAATGTCGGCAAACTCAAAAAGCTGCGCACCGCCAGCGAAAACCGGTGCCGTCGATCAGTGACAGGCAGGTTCGCGGCAGATTGTGCCAGGCACTTTAAAGTCGCAGTGATTCCGCGTTCGATCGGTTGAGCTGTCACATAATGTGCCAATTCATCGACGGAGAGATGCCCGTGGTACAACAGCTTTTCCTTTCCAAGCCATTCGTTGCCACACGTGAGTGCAATGAGTTCTTGTACGAAATGATCGACAATCTGTCGTCGGTGGTGCGATGCGAACAGATTCCCGGCCGTGCGAGCCTCGCCCCAGGCTTCACATGCAGCGAATATCTGGGCAATAGATTTCGGCGTTCGACTGTGAGAGGCAAAGGTTGCCTTCAGGCGCAGATCCGCAAACGCACGACTTGAGGGCGACACGACGATAGACTTCTGTGCGCCATCCGATCTCGCATAATATAGCCCGCCAGCACTGGGGACATCCTGCCAGTAGCGATAACGGACGGTCTCTTGCACCTCAGGCCGTTCCGGCTGCTCGAACGAACAATAGCTAACGTTAGCTGGCTTCTCATGCCCCGTATCATTAAGCAACTGGATCTGATATCCAGCATGGTCACGCTTCACCAGCCAGCGAAGAGGCGCGAATTCCCGTTCGCAGTTGAGGAGGAACTGTCCTTGCTCCTCACATTTGAAAAGCAACTCGCATCGCAGCGAGGCATCATAGGTATCCTGAACGTGCGAATCTCGCTGAAAAAATTTGGCGAAATGCTCAGCCCACGCACTTGCTCGGACCGGGAGGTTGAGCGGGGGCAGATTTCTTGTCAGAACACTCTCTGGTGTTATGAGTTTGACTTCAGCCGTGACTTGCCGATTGCCCGGTCCATACAAATCGATCGTGCTCCTGCCTTCCCAGAGCTGTTCCAGTGAAGGATTCGGGGGATCGACAACCACAAGAAACGGGTTTTGCTCGGTCAGGCCAGTCTTCCATGAGCGTGGATCTCGAATGAGTATGTCCACATCTCCGGTCACGAAGTCCCGATCAGTTTTGTGTTGAACCACCAGTTGAAGCTGGTGCCGTCCGATAGAGAGTTGTGGGAGTTCGATCAACAAAGGGGCATCTTTGGGCAGTGTTGTCTCCAGCCGGTGGTTGACCGATTTGTCGAGAACCAATGCCACTCCCGACACCGGAAAGTCAGCCGATACGGCAATACAGGCGCGATCGGTCGATAACCAACTTACATGCCCCTCTCCGTCCCAAGCCGCGGGAACAACTCCCACCGGCGCGATGTCGACGGTCTTGGCGACCTGCAAACCGGCGTGGCCAAGATCATTAAGATCCTGATCACTCAAATATTTTGGCAGCTCAAAACTTTCTGCCTGGATCCCCTCGCATTCCACATTGATGGGCACAGAAGCGAAGCGCGAGCGCGCAGCAGTTGTCGTCAGGAGAATGTAGGAATGGTCGGCCCGGACCACTTTTCCCGTTACCTCATAGGCCAGACCGTCGGCGGCGATCTTGAATAGCCAATTCGGTCCCGGCCGCAGCATACATTCGGTGCTGAGTAGGAAATCCAATTCCGGAGTGGAGCGCTCGAATTTCAGGAGGACCTCGCTCGCGCCTGGCCATTTTTGCAGAATCACAAGTTGGGATCCGCGGGACAGCAAACGACCACGTGCCAACGGCGCTCCGCTGGCTCCAGCCACCACACAACGAGATTGCCGTAAAATTTCCGCCATGCCTGGGAAACGGGAACATACGGGCGCCAGATCTGGAATATCGAGAACCACCTGCCAGGTATTGCGGGGAGTGGGGCGCAGATAAAGCTGCGGCTCTATTCCGAGAGCTTGTAATCTCTTGTTCTCCGGCACAAGCGATGCCGATTGTGCCGCAGCATCAATGCTTGCGACTCGTGTGATCCCGCGCAAACGTGCCCGGGCATAGCTTTGGGCGTCTTTCAGCCACTCACGGGACTGGCGTTCTTTGTTGAGGTTGGAAGAAATCCTCCTGAGAGTTTCTGGGAGGATGATGCTTCGAGCCAAATCCTCCTCGCGGACCAGCAGCGCAGAGGCGATCTGTCCGAGAAGCATGGCGTCTTCGGCGAGATTTTGAAATCGCTGCGTTCCTCTCCAACTGTTGGCCGCGATTTCCCGACCCAGCAGCTCAGGCGAATCAAAGAGTTCGCGCCGGAAGGAATGGCGCACCTCGAAAAGGATTTGAGCAAGTTGCCGCTGAAGGTCCTCAGGAAGGATGGCATGCGTAATGGGCCAGCAGATGATGGAGAAGTGTTCGGCCCAAGGCCCTCTGGGTTTGGCACCGCCGAATACCTTGTTGAACTTATGGTAGGAGTCACGGATGAAATACCGGTCGCCGTGGGCCAGCCAGCCGGGAGTTCGACTCTCGAATGTTTGCCAATACTCCGCTCCTTCGTACCGGTATCCGAGTTCCGCAGCGTATACGACCCATGCCAGCCAATGGCGGTCGGACGGCTCCGCCGTTTTTATATACGCGCAGATCTCCCGTTCCAGGGCGGCTCGGTCGTCTTCTGATAAGCCGTGCTCGAGAGCAAATAAATGATTGTCACCAACCGAGGTGAGCCGAGTTTTGTGCAGACCCTCGAATTGCTTTTCGAGGCGCTCTTCCCAGCGGTTGAGTGTCATCGCTCAGCCCAAAGCTGTGGCCTTGTCATATAACTCTTGCGGGGGAGGGGAACCTCTTCCTATACCACAAATGTCGTGAGTCGAATCGGAATTTATGATGAATTCTGGATTCCGGAACAACAGAACCAGGAGGGCGCCAACATTGTTGCTGAAAAATTGGCTCGTTCGCCTGTGCTGCAGTTCTGATGGACGACAACGCTATTGTCTGCCGCGTTGTTTCGATTCTTGTAGAATCTTGCGCTTTCCCTGAACGACAGAGGATAGCGCCTGTGTTGGGAGAGACTCGGCGGCTCTGCCCTTGTAGGAGAAATCGGGCGCCAAGTCACTGACGGCCCATCAGCCGAAACTTTACTCTCTACCACTGAGACGACCACCACTTTGGAAGACGCCTGTGTGTCAGAAGTGTGCTGTTCTTGTGGATTTACGGTCCCCAGCCGAAATGCTGCCATAACCACCGAAGGGAACAATGCCTCACCTAGCTCGTTTTCTCACAGTTTATAACAATTGCTATAACATGTGTTGACATCTTCGGCGGCCTAGACTAGACTTAGTTAATGTTGGATGCGGGTCATCTGTCAAGCATTCGCGGCAAGCTCGGTCTTCCACAGGAGCAAATGGCTCATCTGCTGGGCGTGTCGTTTGCCAGCGTCAATCGATGGGAGGGAGGGCAATCCTCTCCCGCCGGGCCGATTCGCGATCTTTACCTCGCTCTGGACGCTGCCATCAAGGGTGGAAATTCAGCGGAGGCAATTCTGCGAGCGGCCAACAACGAACGCGGTACATTCTTGTACTCTCTATTCAGGATGGCTTATTCGCGTCCCAGGAGGGCACGGTGAACTTTGAGGTCTTGAATTTGCAGATGTTCCGTTCCGGAGGCAACGGAGATCTATATCTCGGGCAGAGAAGTGACACCGGCGAGTGGGTGGTGGTGAAGTTCTTGCGCGAATACCACCTGGCCCATTGCAGGAAAGCTTTCGCTCGGGAGGTTAGAGTGCTGCTACGGAAGTCGCGCGGAATGATTCCGTTGCTAGCCTGGAATTTGGCGGTCGACCGACCTTTCTATGTAATGCCGTATCTGGAAGGCGGACCACTTTCTCACTACGCGGGCAGGCTTGTCAGCACCCAGCTACAACAGGTCGCAGAGAATCTGGCCATGACGCTAGCGAATCTCCATGCTGCACTCGATCTCCACGGTGATTTCAAACCCGACAATGTCCTTTTGACAAAGCAGGGTTTGCTGCAAGTTGCCGATCCTCTGGGCAACGGTACGCTGTTTACGATTCTGTTCTCCGAGAATCGAGGCGGAACGCCTGGGTATATGGCACCCGAAATCATGGCAGGAGGGACCATTTCGCGCGCGAGTGATGTTTACTCTTACGGCGGGACAATTTATCACCTGTTAAGCGGAAAAGTACCTCAGCATGGGCAACGCTTCGATCCAGCATCCGAAGGCGACGGATACGAGCCGCGTATGTGCGAACTAGTAACGGCATGCTGCGATCCGAACCCCAGTGCACGACCAACGATGCAAGAAGTACTTCAAATGCTTCGCGGAAAACCATGGGCTACGATCCGAGAATCCAGAAAACAGCGTGAGGAATTTGTGAAGACGGCATGTGTCTTCGGGGGGCTTGTTTTTCTTGGCGTTGGATTGGCGAGGAGTATGCAGGCAAGTACATAACCCTGCGGCGTCCCGATTCGCCACTTCTCCGAACTGTAATAAGTTGCTCACCGCTCCGATCGCGGCACGGGCCAAGTTCACAGCGTGAGCTTTTCTCTTTTCCACTGGTCGAAGCACCTGAGAAAGTCTGCTTGCCCAACCGGGTTCAGGTTCATCGCCTTCGCGCAAGCGACACTGAAAAGCTCAAGCTGGCGTCTGTTTGCAGGATCGGTCGGAAATGTGTCGAGAAGCGCCTTCGTCGCAACGCACTTCGTCTCGGGCAAGAAAGGCTCCAATGATAATTGCAGGACGAACTCGCCGAGCATCAGGAACGCATTTTTCCGGTCGGCAGCCAATGGCGAAGCCGCCAGCGGTGCGAACGCCTGAATTATCTGTCGCATCGGGAAGGCGTCGATCGAGCCGTGCGAAACGCGCAGAGCCGCGACCATCGTCATGCCCCGGAAGTGCGTCGACTGGTAATTGAACCCGACCAGTTTGGCGTAGGTTTCTTCCGCGAGCGCTCGATCTAGGAGACCGCGAATTGCGAGATATTCGACAATTGCCTGAGTCCAGACTCGCTGGCCGCCTACCTCAGACTTCGCGTATTCGGCGAACACGAGATCGTCAGTCCAGAGAATGCTGTCGGGCGCCAACGCGGCGAACGCTGCCTCGAGACCCTCCCATCCGAAGGCTTTTTCCAACACTTTGCGTCGTTCGGGATCCAGCGCAGCGATCTCTGGAACCGAGACAACCGTCGTGTTCTTCTCGACGCACTGCATCCATTCCTCGAAAGCGGCCTTCTCCCTCTCAGACTGCTCCTCGGTGGTCTGAGTCATGTAATGCTGGCCGTTCTTGTAAAACATCGTGCCGTGCGGTGTCGCAAAACGCGCTTTCGCGCGAAGCTCCTGGAGTTCGGTGTAGGTCGCCGCGGAGATGACGAAACTGAACCGCCCGCTCGTCAGGACCTGGCGCGTGATGCCCACCAGACGCAACGTCGTGAGTGCCACGAGATCGAGAACCGCCGTGCGCTTAGTTTCGAGAGTTGCTACGGCATCAGGTAGAACGTCCGGCGTCGGATGCGCGCATCGCACGAAATCTTCTTCCGACGTCGCGAGATCGAACAGCGCCTCGCAGGGTCCGTTTCCTAGTTTCGTCCCATACATGTTGAGAGTGATCGCGGTGGTTCTATAGATGTCACGGAGCTTCGTCACGACCTCCGAGCGCGCCTTGATCGTGTCGAGCATCGGTTGGATGTCCTCGACTGTGAGCTTCTCGGGCGGCGGAACGTGAAGAGTCCAGATGATCGTCTGACCAGGGAACTTGAACTCCATCTGCTCCCCGACCGCTTGAAATCGGCGCGTGTATTTGCTCACAATTTGCGTGATTTTGCCGACGCGGTTCTTCAAGGGGCTCTTCACACGCACAAACGTGTCGCCAACGCTTTTCCCCAGCAGTTCGTTCGCGAGGTCGCCAGACGCCGGAGTCTCTTCGAAGTCGTTATTGGGTTTGTCCGTGTCCTCGATAACGAACCAGCCCGCGGCAGCGTCGCTGTCCTCTGAGTATTGGACTGCGCTTCCTACCTCAACCTTTTCCATCGCTGCCGGGATGTCCGGTCGAGCGCCAAGGGTCAGGCTTCCCAAGTAGGCTTTGTGAGCTTCGAACTCCGACGTGTGGGCGCGCAGCACGCAGTAGGCATAGTCGACCGCCAGCGTGCTTTGGTTCTGCCACTGCAGGACGCGGACAGCCGCTACCGCATAGCGCATCGGAAGTTCTCCGGCCAATGGCAGCGTGTCCTTCGTGAGTGGGGCGATGTCGTTCAGTCCGTAGCGCATGGCGATCGTCGCGAGACGGAGCCGGGCGACCCGATGGTCAGGATTCGCGGCGATGAACTCCTGCAACCTACTGATTGCTTTCTGGTGATTGCGATCTTCGAGGTACTGTGACTCGAACTCAAGCAGTTCCCAGTCCCTGTGGCCGCGTTGATAGAGGGTTTCGCATGTGTCCAAGATGACCCGATCTCTCTCCAAGAGACCGGCGCAGCGGAGCAGCAGGCCAACGTCGAAGTTCGGAGTTTGAGCATCGAAAAGTTCCTGCAGCAACGGGAGTGCATCGGATGGGCGTTCCGACTCAAGCAGGAGTCCGCCAAGAAGATTTGTGAGGGAGCGGGTGTCCGTTGGCTGGCGGGCCGCTACGGCCTGGTCAAGGAAATGACTGGCCTGTGGCCGCTGCGCCTGCCTAAGGGATGCATACGCCTTTATCGTGGCGACCATGACGGGTGAGCCGGCCACTTCGGGCCTCGCGAGGTAGCTCTCGATTTCCCCGAAACGTCCCGCGCGCAGCAAGGCTCTGACGGCGCCGACCGTGAGGGGATCCACGAGTTCGCGGGGCAAGTTCGCGAGGTTTGCATTGCTGAAGACGTCGAACGCCCTCTTTAGGTCCTGAGGCGTACCGCGATGCATGAGAGCCTGACCAAGCATGAAGCTGACGTGAGCAGCAGCTTTCGAGAGTTCGCGTGTTTCTTCCAGGACGCGGATCCCTTCGTCCGGACTTCCTTGGCTGATGAACGACTCGGCCAACGCCAAGCGACCGTTCAGCTCATCAGGGTCAGCGCCGAATGCCTCTCGGGCAAAGCGCGCCGCATCTTCCTTGCGGCCCTCGGCGAATGCGACATCGGCCTTGAGTGCGAGAGCGTGGGCTTTCACGTACTGAACACACTCTGCTTCCGCTGCAGAGATAGCATCGTCGGCGAGCGAGAGCGACTTGGCGAGGGTCGCTGCTCTTTCCTCAGCGTTGAGAGGCTTCACCGTGCGTTCTGCGGCTGCAACCCTGGCGAAGTAAGCCTGCGCGAGGAGCAGATGTGTTTGCGACCACTTCGGATTGTCCGCAACGGCATCCTGCGCGTGTTCGATGGCCTGGTCTAGCCGGCCGCACGCCAACGCTTTCCGGCTCAGCGCTGACGCAACTTCGTCATCCTTTCGCAGGTGGGCCGGCGTCGCGTCGAGCAACTCTTCGTAGGTTGTCTGCGGAGGCGCGGATTGAAGCCACAACGACCGGATGCGAGTGGAGTTCGGGAACCGTGAAATCGCGGCTGCTGCTTTCTCGCGGGTTTCCTTCTCTTGGAGAAGTAGGTGGTAGGCAAGCACCTCGTTCCCGACGCCCGTCTCGTCGTCGGGTGCGAGCGGCGCTGCATCCAAAAAATAACGAGCGGCGGTCTTGCCTTCCTCAATCATGAGGTTGGAGGCGCCAAGGTTGGTGAGGACTCGGAAGCGCTGCCATTTGGAGAGTGCGCCGCCCTTGGTGACCTGGATTTGCTCCAGCATATAAATGGCGATCTTTGCCTCGCAAGGATTGACATGCGCACGGGCCTGGTTGATCAGGCCGTCGATTTCTCCCGCGGAAAGCCCGGTGATTGCCAACTGATCTCTGCAGATGTCGGACTGTGCGGGATCGAGCAGCCAGACGACGAACTCCTCGCGCGACATGACCTGGAGCGCCAGGCCGAACTCGTCGGCGATCTGTTTTGCCCAGCGTTGCTTTGTGTGCTGGCTGACTTTTTTCGGCGTTGCGAAAATCAGCACGCGCACGTCGGGATAGTGCTCCTTGGTCTTGGCCCCATCCACCCTGACTTTCTTGATCGTTGCGGTCGTGGAGCAGGCGAGACCGAGTCCTTTCTTGTCCGGCTCTAAAGCTCCGTCCGCGTGCGCGTCCAGCCCGCCGTCCCATTTGCGCTCACACGCGACGAGTCGTGGCCACTTCTGCTGAGCGCGGACGACGGCAAGGCCCTGAAACTTATTCCCCACCTCGTCGGAGATCATCTCGTTGAGGGCCCGTTCGATTTCGGTGCGGTATGCCATATCATCCTCTCGCGTGGTCACTCTTTCATTTAGCGACGCCGTTTGACAGAGTCCAAGCCAAAGGGATCGAGCTCTGGGAGCAAGTCATCGGTGTCGTCCTGCTTGCTGATCGGTTCCTTGATCCAGAGCAGCGATAGAACGCTCCGATAATTCCTGAGAAAAATAGACTGTTCCCAAATCTCGGCACCCTCGGTCAGTCGCCGGCTGTCGAGCCAAAGAGCGGCTGGAAGCGGACTCGGCGAGTCGCCTTCGCTTTTGTCGCCCTCAAACAGAGCGCGAGCGAACGTGCCCTTCTCCAGATATTTCCCCCACTCAATGAAGAAGTCGAACTCTCCGGACGCCCTCGACCACGCAATCCTCGACTCTTTGCTCCAGACAATCGCGCACGCGTAAGGAGCGAGGTCGCAATATCGCCACGCCGTCGCCGACAAAGACGCTCGACAGTCCGTCGCCACTGCGCTGATCGTCTGAAGCGACGGCGGCATTTCGGAGAAGCGAGGTCGGGCGTACGAGGTCGGGATCAACAACTCGGCGGCGAACTCGTCGGCCTCGCGTTCCAGTTGCTTGCTGGCGTCCGACCAGTTGCCGACATCGGTGTCGAGGCACACCACGTCGCACTTGTCATGGCCCGGCAGAACGTAGTGTCCGATCTCGTGCGCGATCGTGAAGTTTTTTCTGCCGTCCTCAAGGATGCCGCGCCGGACTGCGATCGCCCCGAACGAAACGCCTTCGGCTCTAATAAGCGCTCCGTCGAACCCATCGACATCGACCTCATTGAGTTCGAGCTTGAGCTGGGCGGCGACCTCTCGAACGTCCGCCAACCCGACGATGCCAAGTTCGTCGAGCATCGCCTTTGCGTATATCTGGCCCGTTGGCAGCTTCATAAAACTATGAGCCCTGCGGTCCCTTCAATTTGTCGTTGAGCCTCTTTGCGATTTCGTCGAGCGCGGACTCGTCCTTCTTCGACAGTTTCTTCTTGCCCCGATATGCGGAGGGCCGGAACTCGGAAGTCGTCGATTGCATCCAGGCATGGGGATGGCGCGACTGTTCTACCACTCGTTCGATCCTAGCTTTTGCCTGCGTCGCCATCTCCTTCTCGTTTCGCGGCGATGCCGTCGGTGGGCGCAAGTCCTCGATGGCTTTCTTCAAGAGCGGCGGAAGAGGTTTTTGTGCCATCCAATACTCTTGCGCCTGCTTATAGAGCCTCGCGTAGACCGCATCCGCGATCGTGTCCGCATCAATTCCGGCAGACCGGAGAAGTTCTCGCGCTTCGTCGCGGCTGATCTCCTCTGGTCCGCCGAATACAGCCTCAGACAGCTTGTTCAACCTGCTCCGGCGATCTTCGATGCTGGGTTTCTTGTTCATTGTTTTTGGGCGGCGAAACCGTACTCGATCAATCTACGCCGCAGTTTCTTTTTTCGGTTGTCGAGTTCTTCCGGGCTGATCCCGAGAACATCCGCCTGCTCTTGCCGCTTCTCAATGTTGAGTTCGAACGCGGTGTCGGCCAAGTCCACCAGGGCCGGCTCGGCGCTCAGTGCCGCACGAACGCGATCTTTGTATTCCTGCTCGTCGAATAGAGTGTCGACCGAAGGACCGGGATGCGGAAGGCCGTCGATGGCTTTTTCGGTCCCCGTCCCGTCGTCGGAAGGTGCTGGCGTAACATCCCGGTTTTCCTCCCGCAGGTGCGAGCGCTTGCGTACGAGGGTGTCATGCACGTCGCGCTTCAGCGCCTTCCCGAGCAGAGAGATCAACTCGCCCTTGGACGAGTTGTGCTTGATTTTCCCCGTAGCGTAGTCACCCAGGACTTGGGCCAGGAAATCCTCGATAGACCGGCCAGTCCCAGACACGACCAGGTCTGGGTCGCGCAGCCCGTACTCAGCAAATATCTGTACGGCGTATGCGGCCAGTTGGTCAGCAAGGGCCCGGAAATCCGGAATATTCCCGCCGACGATCAAAGAACGTCCTCTACCTAAGACAGCGAACGAGTGGGCAGTTTTTCGCCATTGTATTTTTTTTCTCTCTCGATGGCCAGATTGGCGTGACTCGTTCGCTGTCTTGGGTAAGCGGGTAACAGCGCCGCGAAAACGATCAAGGCAGAGGAGATTTCAAAAAATGGCAATTAGAGTCGCAACTTCACAACCGCAGGCGCTCTTGGCGGCTATCAAGCGCACAATCGAACAGAGGCATGTGGAGACCTGGGCGTATGACAAGGACGGTGACTTTACCCACACCCCGACCCAGTGGGCGAACAAGTGCTGGCTGCGGCCGCATATCGGCGTGGGAACGCTGACCTTCACAACCCTTCCGCCGCGTGGCGTGGCCCTCTCCAAAGAGATATACGCCGTTTATCACGGCCGGTTTATCGAGATGTTGCTTGCTCATTTCGACTCGCAATTCTCTGACGCCGAAGCGACCGCCGTGGGAACGACGCAAGATGTCGTCAGGGCAAGCGCGTGATTCTCGCCGCTATTCAGGCCGCGGAAAGGAACCTTGTCGCTGAGTGCAGCCGGGTATTCCCGTCGACGTGTGATTGGGGGCACTTGCTGGGTGACATGCAGCCAAGTTAGGTCTCAATCGAATGCAACTAGCGACAATCTCTTGCGCGCTGTTATAGGCTGATCCAGACTCTACATGGGACAAGAGCAATCACAAAGGACCGGCGGAGGCGCTGCTACCCAGGGTGGCATTAATTTCCAGAATCGCGTTTCCGCATGGGTATGTGTACATATCCTGGCTGGGAGGTCTGCTGTCCCAATCGGCCCTGGTGGCATAGCTGCATATGCTCGCTTCGAAACGCCTGAACCTGTCGACGACATTCTCATTGGTGATACCAACGAGGGACACGCGTTTGTCCAAGCCAAAAGAACTCTTAGCCTTTCAACCACGACAGATTCCGACTTGGCTTCGGCTGTAGACCAGTTTGTCCGGCAGTACGTTTCCACTCGGGCGGGTTCAGACAAGCGACCTTGGCGAGCGAGGCCACTCGATCCTACGAAGGATCGATTAGTGGTCGCAACAACTTTCGAATCCTCAGCCCCTGTAAGAATTGATCTCGCAGCGGTCCTTGACCGGATGCGCGGCCTCACGTCTGGACAGCCGTTCACAGATGCTGCCACGAGTGTTGACCAACGGAAGGCTCTGGACACCTTACTAGAGCACGTCCGACGCTCTTGGCAATCCGCCGCAGGCATAAAGCCTACTGATTCCGATATTAGTGCCGTCTGCGCCCTGATGCACCTTAGCGTTCTAGATGTCGAAACGAATGGCCTCGCCGAACGGGAAGCATTGTCCCTGCTTGAAAACCGCATACTTGAAAATAGTCTACAAGCTGGCGCGGCGTGGTCGACGCTTCTGCAGGTTGCCGCTGACCTCTCACAGCGCCGATCTGGTATCGACGAGGCTGGCTTGCGGGCAGCGCTCGAACAGGTAGGAATCGGGCTGAAGGGCCCAGCGCGTTATGACAAAGACATCGGCAAACTCAGGAACCACGCGAGAGAAACCGTTCGCTATCTTAGGCACAACTCGAGAATCCCTGTCGGCGGGACCGAAGTGCGAGTCGATAGACTTGCTACCGAAGTTGTCCGTCAAGCAAGCGATACGGGATCCCTTGTGGTGGTGGGTTGGCCCGGCTCCGGAAAGTCGGGAGTCTTACACGATTTTGCGGAGTCTGCGATAGATGCGGGCCGAGATTTGGTTTTCATAGCTGTTGATCAAATCGGCGCGACAAGTCTAGGGGAACTGCGAAACGAGCTCGGTCTCGAACACGAGCTCATTGAAATCCTTCGAAACTGGCCGGGCCCTCGGCCGGGCATTCTGGTAATCGATGCCCTCGACGCAGCTCGCGGCGACCCCGCGAGTGGGGCACTCTTGAATCTCGTTCGCGCGATCGTGACCTCAGGAGGCCGATGGCGTGTCGTCGCATCAATCCGAAAATACGATCTTCGCTACAGCCCCGAACTGCGGGACCTGTTCCGCAGTGATGTTGCTCTGACCGTCCCGTCGAATTTGCAAGACCGGGAGTTTTTCCTGCTGCGGCATGTGAATGTGCCGCTTTTTACAGACGAAGAATTGGATGCGCTGCGCAGACAGGCCCCTATCCTAAACTCTCTTTTGAGCATTGCTCCGCCCGTCCTTCATGATCTGCTTCGCGTTCCATTCAATCTCCGTTTAATGGCGGAGGTGCTCGAATCCGGTATCGATATAAACGAGCTCAGGCCGATCCGCACACAGAGCGAATTATTGAACCGCTATTGGGCATACCGCGTGGTCGGCACAAATGGAGGTGATCTCCGGGAACGGGTCCTGCGACGAATTTGCACTCTAATGGTAGAAGCACGACGTTTACGGGCCGAACGTCGACAGGTCGTTGAGCCTGGTTCCGCCGAGTCTTTGCAGCAGCTTCTGAGCAATCAGGTGTTGGTGGAATGGCAGCCCTCGACCGACGCGGCAGCACAACGTCAGCAACTTGCCTTTTCCCACAACATATTATTCGACTTCGCCACCTCTCAACTATTCTTGCCGCCTGAATCGGCTGACGTAGTACGGCTGCTCGCGACAGATCCCGACCTCACCTTAATGATTCGTCCGAGCATCGTTATGAAGTATCAACAGCTTTGGGATACAAATCGGGAGGCTTTCTGGGCACTTCTGTTTGGGTCCTCTGGCGATCCGTCGGTATCGGCTGTCGGAAGAGTAATCGGAGCCTCTGTCCTCGCCGAGTCAGCCCGCACTTTGCAGGATTTTGATCCTTTGATTGCTGGGTTACAGTCTGGTTCGACGCCGGAACGGGCATCTGCTGAATTCGCATTTCGTCACCTTGTGGGCGCTCTTACTGCCGGGCCAGCAACAACTTTTGCCGGAATGTACGCGGGACCCTATTGCGAGCTTTTACGAGTTGTTTCTCAAGCACCGAATGAGTACGTAGCAGGGTACGCCGAGACGTTGCTTCGAGTGATATTGGAGCAGCCTTCCAACTTGACTGCTGAGCAATTCCTTGCGGCGGGTCAAGCGGCACGCAACCTACTAAGTTTTGCCTGGTCGCACCAATGAAGCGCAACTCGTGGCTAGTCACTAATGCGTTACGGAGTGTGTGTGCAACGTTCCGCACGAATCCAGGCGGATCAGCAGCACTCCTGCGCCAAGCGATCGAGCCAAAGCACTTAGCAGAATATGGCTATGAAGAGATGCATTGGCTCTCCCGCGACCTGGAAGAAATTGAGTCCATTGATCCCGAGTTGGTTGCGGACATCTATGCGGCGGTTTTTGCCCACAACGAGTCATCTACCGAAACTACAGAAATGAGCGGCAGTCAGATCTTGCCCCTGAGGTCTCACCGTCGCCAGGACTATAACCATGCAAAATGGCAGCTTGCTCAGAATTATCCACGCTTCCTAGAACGTGCGCCTATTGCGGCTGCCCGCGCGCTGGTCCAAGTAATCGATGCGTATGTGGCGGCGGAGCATCAAAGTGTATCGAGCACACCAACGATCGAAACATTCGAAGTCAATGGCCATGGGGCCTCATTCTCGCATGATTACTCATACATTTGGGGCGATGGGGCTTCCGGACACGATGATGCAGTTCAAATTTTGAGTGCTTTCTTTCGCTATCTCGAAGAAATGCGACAAAACCCTGGTCGCGCACAAACGGTCGACCAGATCCTTGCCCTGTTGTTCCGGGAAGGTAAACAGGCGATCATCTGGGCACGTTTGTTGCGCCTCGGAGCGCACCATCCTGCTGAATTCGGCCTCCGCTTGCGTTCGCTTGCTTGGGCCGTCCCCGTCTTGCGCTCCATGGATACCGAAGTTGAAGCCGCCGATTTTGTAGCGGCGATATTCCCTTTGTTATCGAGTTCAGAAAGGGGGAAGGTTGAAAATGCGATTCTCTCACTCACCGCCGGAGTTGAAGATGAAAGGCAGAGGGAGATCGCAAAACGTGACCAAGCGAGACTTTTGGGCAGATTGAACCTGAATGACCTTGTAACTGAAGGGGCAAAGCGTCTTGTCGAAGAGTTGCAGGCTGCCAGTGCAATTCCAGCACCGATATCAAGGCGTCCGCGCTTTCAGGTTTCAGCCGTAGAAATGACTGACACTCGATGGGTTCAAGACGTACTGGGCGTTTCGGCGGAGAAGGAAGGCCATAAGAGGTTTCTGGAGCTGCGCCGACCTGTCGAACAATTCCAATCCCGTCATACCAACAGCACTCCCAGCGCAGAGGAAGTGGAAGCTATCCTTCCGCAAATGGAGGCCCTTCGTGCTGCTCTGCAGAATCCTGGAGACGACGTAGACACAAAACTGGTCAACATGGGCTGTGGCACACTCAGTGCGGCTTGTGCGGCGGCTGCGAAAATCGAGAATCTTTCATGTGAAACTCAGCTAGGCCGTTTTGTGCATGCATTTCTCCTGGAGATGAGTCGGAACCCAGAACCGGAGCACGACCCAAAGTATGACGCCAGTTTCGATGAACATCCTGGTTGGGGCTCACCTGTGCCTAGAATTGAAGCCGCGGAGGGGCTGATGGCGCTTGCTCGCCAAAGGTCCTGCTGCGATGCTGAGGTCTTAGACGCCATTGAACGATTAGGCAGTGACCAGGCTCCGCAAGTTCGTTTTCAAGTCGCAATCCGCCTTACGCACCTGTACCAGATTGCGCCCGAGAGAATGTGGAAGTATCTCGAGGAGCGTATCGAGACTGAAACTAGCAACGCTGTCCTGAACGGCTTCGCACAATGCCTTCAGCAGCTAGCCGGTCCGCACTCGGACCGTGTTGTCGAACTGTCGGCAAGGCTTTTTCAGAGAATCGGAGATGGACCGGGAGCCGAACATCCGAAAGCAACATGTATTCACATCTTTGTAGGGTTGTATATTTGGCGCGACCACCACGCTTCAAAAGAGCTGCTGGACAAGTTGGTCGGTGATGCGCGCGCAAACCAGCGGGAATTGTCGGTGGCCCTGTCAAACTTACGAGCCACGCTGACCCATAGCACCACAGAACCCCCGACCGCAGAGGACTCTGGCATTCGCGGACGGTCCGTCGAACTATTCCACACAATCGCCGCAGTTGCGTGCGACGAGTTCGCTAATTTGATCGCGCGCTCGGATTCTCCCGGATGGTCGGAATCGGATGCTGAGAAGCTAAAGGGAATCGCACACTTGGTGGATCATGCTGATAGCGAGCTCTACTTTGCTTCCGGAGTGTTTCGAAATGGAGGCCAACAACAACCAGAAGTATCCCGTCCCCAGCAGGAGCGCTTTTATCGCGAACTAAGCTCCACGATTGATCGCTTGAGCGCCGTAGGTATACCCAGCGGTGTTCATCACCTGATCGAGATGCTAGAGGCGTTCATACCCATCGATCCCAGGGGGGTTTTTCTCCAAGTATCGACGCTTGTGAAAAGCGGTAGAAGCGGTCGCTATCAATACGAGTCTATGGCTGCTGAGCACATCGTTCGCATCGTTGAGCGATACCTTGCGGAGTACCGACACCTTCTTCAAGAAGACCCTGAGTGCCGCATTGCCCTGAGAAAGACGCTCGACGCTTTTGTTGAAGCCGGCTGGCCAGCGGCACAACAGCTCTCCTACCGCCTGGATGAGATTTTTCGATAACCTCGAAAGTGGTCTGCATGGTCGAAACCTCAGACGTCAGGTCGGCTTACTGTCGGTGCGCGGAAGGAACCCCCTTTGCTGGCTCTCGTCCGACTTAAGTGTGCGAACTGTGTGCCCAACCACTCACACATCACCAGTTGAGGCCTGAGCCCACAGCTCCGGTCTGCGTTTGGTTTCCGGGCCAGCCGATTCCTGGCGCCGGCTACGCGCCCAAAGTTCGGACAATGGGAGCTGTCCGGCACGGGCGCGGAAATCTAAAGGCCTTTGAACAACTCTGAAATGGACTTGTCGAAGGAACCAGCCAGAGCGGCGATCGTGTTCAGCCGCGCTTCGGTACGACCCTTTTCCAGTTCTAACAGCGTGCTCTTTGCAACGCCGCTGTGGATGGCAAGGTACGTGAAACTCCAACCGCGGGATTCCCGCAGACGCCTAATCCTATGACCGAATCTGACCTGTAGCGAGGGGTTCGTCGGTCTTGCCATCGTACCGATTCTGCGGTACAGTGTTTTTCTTCGGTACCGCTACTCCGGTACGGTGCTTGCTCGCGAATTCTTGATCTGAGGCTGTGCTCGAGAGGGGGGTGGTAGTGGGATCAATATCCACACCGAGCGCAGCCTCCTCCAGGGCCACGCCAACCTGATTTTGTCGTTGGACGCGGGAAGTCCCGTTAGGTGCGCAGTACATGACCGTAGTTTTTCAGGCCGTCCCGCTTGGGGGCGAATATTGCGATTTCTGTTGCTCCCGCTCGATTTTCAAAGTTTACAGATGCAGCAACTTCGAATGTGGGGGCCGGCCCGTCTTCGCGTCAACGCCAACGGGGTCGTGGGCTTCCTGTAGGACGTGCTCTGAACTCGTGGACGGAAACCAGTGGAACCGCTTAACCAAGCGAGCGTTGCGTAGGTTCCTGAAGCGGCACCAGGTGCCGCGTCACGAAATCCCCACTCTTTCGGCACAGTTTGCCGAAATCCATCGGTTATTCGCTGAGCACCTGCTAAAAGAACCCTAACGCCGGGTTTGTAAGAAGAGATGGAGCAGAGAGGCAACGACAATACATATAAAGTTGAGCGCTGTGGAGCCATCGTCTCTCTCGTGCTCACTCGACGCCGTTCAAGAGTCTCGCTACCGTCATGCCGAAAGCCCCCGAAACTTTACATAGGCTAGAAAATGCGGCATCCGACTTTCCTCGCTCGATATCGCTCATCGTCGTCTTGTTCAGCCCAGCACGAAACGCCAACTCTTCCTGAGTCCAACCCCGCCGTAGTCTGAGCCGCCTTATTCGCCTGCCGAGCGCTAGTCGGAGATCGTGCACCCGATGAATTCTCGGAGTGAAGCGAGATGCAGTCCACCGTCTATAGACGAACCGCCTATAGACGGTAGCAATCGGAGGCCTGTCAGATAATGGGGATGACTACCGCTCGTCTGGATGCCCGACGTGAAGCGTGCACGGCCGCCGGAGCATTAGCCAACTCCGGTGAATAGGTCCGCAATCGATATTCCAAGCGTCGTGGCCAGCTTACGCAGGGTAGAAACACAAACATCAGCTCTGCCGCATTCCACATCGCTCATGTAGGAGCGATTCAAGCCACTACGATGGGCGAGCTCTTCTTGTGTCCAGGCTCGGTCGGCGCGAAGCTTGCGTATCCGCTTGCCTAATCGAATTAACAGTGGTTGCACTACGACGATTTTGGGTGTAGAGTCCGAAGCAGTCCACCGTCTATAGACGAACCGTCGATAGACGGCACTTTGGGAGTCGCTTAAGGGAGTCCTCCGGCGCAGGAGCAAAACTGAACAGTGCAAGGCGGCGACTTGAGGTATCACGGAAGAAGAGAGACGAGGAATGCTTCTGGGCAAAACCTCATAGCATACCTCCTTTCTACCTCAATGAAACAATGATTCTGCTGATCTTCGGTATGCAGGAATTCTTCTTGCTTCTCAAGGGCGTGGAGGGTAAAGTTCCGCTGATAACACCCTCATGTGCTTGAGGTTGCCAGCCGTAAGCTTGTTCAAGACAGTGTGCCGTGACGAGACGCGATGATGCCGGATCCTTGCGGTTTGTGTTCGGTTTTCGGAACAAAATCAGGGTTCGCACTTAATGTGTCTGTTTGCCACGGATCAGTTCTGTAGTCGTTAGCAGTAATTAGTTGCTTGGACCGACCGGCGTTTCTAAAAGATCGGGTTCGGTCGTCCAGGTTGCTGTCTGCTGTTGGCGAGCTTCCCCCAAGCTCACCCAAAAAGAATTACGACGGGGTCGAATTACCTTTGGGCAGCCTCGGGCTGTCCAAAGCTTCGTCATCGTCGGTTTGTGGTTGGGAGAGCCGATGTCTCTAACGGATGATGACCTAACGAAGGATGGACTGATAGCCCTGGCACGTTCCCCCTCGCGGCTTTCAGTACTTGCCGATGAGGATCTCATGAAGGTGTTGTGCGCGGGGGGAAACGACGCCTTAGCGGTTCTCTTCGAACGCTACAGCCCCTCAGTATTCCGCACAGCCCGATCAATACTGAGGGACGATGGCGAAGCAGAAGAGACAGTTCAACGGGTTTTTCTTGATATTTTTCGCGCAAAGGATCAGTTCAATGCTGGCCGCGGCACGTTCACAACCTGGCTTCTTCAATACGCCTACCACCGAAGCTTCGATCGACGAGCGCATCTCCAGGCAAACCACTTTTACGACCTGAGCGAATTCGATGATCTGGCACCGACCGCGCTGTTCTATGGAGCGGGCCATTTGCTATGCTTGCCTCGCCAGGAAGTCGTCTGCTTGGTAGAGCAGGCGCTCGCAATACTTGAGCCTCACCAGCGAAAGGTAGTTGAGCTTACTTACTTCGAAGGTTTGACTGCTCTCGAGATTGCGGAGAAGACGGGCGACTCTGCCTCGTCGGTCCGCCACAATCTGTATCGAGGGTTGAAGAAAGTGCGGGACACCCTGTTGGAAACCAAGAGAGCCAGGGTGAACGCCACTTCCGAGCGCAAAACAAGCGCAAAGGGGATGCTGGTTGAACACCCACGAACATTTTGAGGAGCTGTGCGCTGTGGCTGCCAGTGGGCAGGCGTCGGAGGCAGAGCTGGCGGATCTCAGAGCTCATCTCGATACGTGCCCGACTTGCCGCAGTTTGGCATACGACTTCACAGAAATCGGCGCTCAGGGGCTTTCCGCGCTCGCGGCGGAGAGGCAGAAGCGCCAAATTCCTTCAGGAATGACGGCGAGATTTGTTGCCCGGGCGCGGTCCGAGGGAATAGAGATAAGTCGGAAGACCGGCTCTAAGATGCCGAAGCGGAATGGGTTTGCAGTTTTCGCCCCCATTGGCGCCGCTGCTGCAGTAGCGCTGATCGTGAGTTCCTTCATTTTCAGCAGGCCCAAACCTTCTCTATTCGCGGGAAACCGCGGCCCCGCCAGTCAAGCTTCGGTGCCTGCTTCTCCTACCAATGCCCAACCTGCCCAAGTTTCAGATCCTCGCCTCCGGGAGCAGCTTGCCTCGGCGCGAGCCGAATTGAGTTCGTTGGATGCCAAAATCAAAGCGCAGACCGGCGAAGTCGCGTCAGTCAGCAAGGATAAGGATGCTTTGAATTCCCGCCTTGCCGAGGCTGAACAAGAGAATGCCCTTTTTCGCTCCGACAGAACTAAGCAAGAGGCTCGCATTGCACAGCTTGAGGCAGAACTGGAAAAGTCAGGGTCGGAGAAGAACGCGAGCGATGTTGCTTTGGCTTTGAAAGATATCGAGCTTCAACAGCTGCGAAAACAAGTCGCCGATCAGACAGAAGCGTTGGGCCAACAACAGGAGTTCGCGCCGAAAGCAGGCGACGTCCGAGAACTGGTTGTCGCGCGCAATCTCCATATCATCGATGTCCACGACCGAGATGGCGATGGCAAGACCCAGCGGGCATTTGGCCGCATTTTCTACACAGAAGGGAAAACCCTCATCTTTTATGCATATGATCTTGCCGACCCGCGAAAAGTAGATGCAAAAGTCTCGTTCCACGTATGGGGCGAACACCTCGGCGCTGAGAAACCGATTCGAAGCCTAGGAGTCTTCCACAACGATGACGTGAGCGATGGACGCTGGGTGCTTACGTTCGACGACCCCCACGTGTTGGCACAAATTGATTCCGTCTTCGTAACCGTTGAATCGTCTAGGAAGACAATAAAGGAGCCAGGGGGACGAAAGATACTGTTCGCTTTCTTGGGCGACAAACCCAACCACCCTTGAATAGAACCTCCCCTTTCGGAGCCAGCCTCGGTCCATCCAACCCACCGTTCTCCGACTTTCGCTGCCACAAACATTCTCTGACTGGGCAAAAACCTGTGAATAGTCCGCATACTCAACAGAGGAATACGAATCGATGCTCCGTCTCGCTTTTCGGGCTGTGGGGAAGCCTTGGCTTCTATTGTTACTCGTCTCACTTGCTGCAAACTCTGCCTTCGCACAACTGGAAACCGCGACCGTCTCCGGACAAGTGGTGGACCCATCCGGACTGAGCATCACAGGTGCTCAGGTAAAGCTGGTCGACATTGACCGTGACACGACCACGAGCACGGCTACTAATCCTTCTGGCCTTTACACATTTCCGAGCGTTCGCCCGGGGCGTTATCGAATGGAAGTCACAGCCCCAGGCTTCAGAGTAGTAAATGTCACGGGCCTCATCGTAAACGTGCAGGACCACATTGAGCAGAACTTTCATGTTCAGGTTGGTTCTGTGGCGGAAAGCGTGACAGTAACGGCCGGTGCTCCGCTCGTGAATACAACGGATGCTACGGTCAGCACGGTCGTGGACCGTCAGTTTGCCGAGAATCTCCCCCTGAATGGTAGAAGTTTTCAGACCCTGATTCAGCTCACGCCGGGTGTGGTGCTCACCGCCAACAACGGTTTTGACACCGGTCAGTTTAGTATCAACGGCCAACGCGCGAGTTCAAACTACTGGATGGTGGACGGTGCGAGTGCAAACATCGGGATCAGCACGGGCGGAACTCCAGGAAACGGATTGGGAGGTGCGCTAGGTTCTTCTAGCGTATTGGGGGGGACGAACAGTCTCGTCTCGGTTGATGCCCTGCAGGAATTTCGTATCCAAACTTCCAGTTTTTCGCCAGAATTTGGCCGTACCCCTGGCGGACAGATTTCCATCGTTACGCGCTCCGGGACGAATCGATTTCACGGCACCGTGTTTGATTACCTGCGCAACGACATCTTTGACGCGAATAATTGGTTCAACGGCTTCACAAACAGTCCTCCTTTGCCTAAAGCCGAGGAACGCCAGAACGACTTCGGCGGCACTTTCAGCGGCCCGATCCTGAAAAACCGGACGTTTTTCTTCTTTTCCTACGAAGGACTACGACTCCGGCTGCCGCAGACCCTTCCAACCTTCGTCCCCGATCTAACCGCGCGCCAGAATGCTCTGCCGGCAGTTCAGCCCTTCTTGAACGCCTTCCCAAAGCCGAATGGGCCGGATGACCTATCGACCAATGTTGCTCAGTACAATGCTAGTTTTTCAAACCCTGCTACGCTTGACGCATACAGTCTTCGAATTGACCACAAGCTGAAAGACAAGCTCGCCGTCTTCGGACGTTATAACTATTCCCCGTCGAAGATCAGTGAGCGCGGCGCTACGTTTGATTTGAGCAACGTAGTTCAGCAGACGATCACGACCCAAACTGGAACGGTGGGTGTGACCTGGCCAGTGTCACCGACGGCTGTGAACGACTTTCGCTTTAACTACAGCCGCACTGATGCTTCCGGTTCGATCTACCTGGACAGTTTTGGAGGAGCTCTCCCAGTCGCAGATCTGCCGTTTCCCAATTCGTTTACCACTCAAAAGGCAAGTTTTACCTTTGGAATCTTTTCACTCGGAAGCCAAGGTGCTAACCTCACCGCCGGTCCGATTGCCCGTAATCTGCAGCGACAGATCAACGTCGTGGACAATGTGTCGTTGCAAAGAGGCGTGCACGCTCTGAAGTTCGGCATCGATTTTCGACGGCTAACTCCGCAGCTTGATCCTGTGCA
>Ga0210401_10000635_pt1 | contig 42563 bp, 71 predicted proteins | sample IncBWH32MmetaG_FD_150866 | JGI IMG/M metagenome (GOLD analysis project Ga0210401, IMG submission 150866) | Forest soil microbial communities from Barre Woods Harvard Forest LTER site, Petersham, Massachusetts, United States - Inc-BW-H-32-M | ecosystem: Environmental > Terrestrial > Soil >... | reverse complement strand
TGTCAGCGCCATCGGCGATAGGATGACATTTACCACGTGTTTCGAGATCGGCAATACTGTTAACAACCCTTCCAACAAGGGTGTCGGTGAGGTTGATGACGAGTTCCGGATTCTCCTGGCTCGCTGATGTGACATAGTCGCTATCCCAGTGATTCTCGCCCTCGCGAAAGAGCATCGCATCCTTCGCCGCTTCCCGATTGTGCGAATCGGCCTCGAGCGACATGGACATGCGGTCGCGGGCTTCCTCGAACACGTCCTCATCGGCTATGGCATCGAGGTCTGGATCGCGGTCGTTCATCGATGCATCCACGCCTGCGGGCCGCCTCTGCGCACAACCGGCATGATCACCTGCTGTTTCTCCTCGGCAGGCTTCATAAGTTCCGGGAATAGATCAGACATGGCCCAGATCATAGCATCCGCGCGGTTAGGCGAATTCTCGCCCATGTAGCCATTTGTGGTAAATCCCGCCAGCTCGTCCTCTAGATCTCGGTGAAAGCCGACAAGCCTGCACTTACCTGTCTCGAACATCGCTGATATCGGCTCAGCTCGCACAACCTTGCCGCGGCTGGCAGTGAGTGACCTAAACGGCACGCGGGTGCTAAGTTCGGTAGCAGCCGTCTTGATCACAAATCCCACCATGGCACCGCCGAAGTTTATCTCTCCCACGATTCGGTCGGCCTTCTCGCGCAAGTACGCCTGAACTGCCACCTTACCCCATGCAGCGGGACCAACCTTACAGGTAAGGTCATGCAGCACATAACCAATCCCATCGACGCCTAAGCCGCAAACGCTGATGCCAATCGCATCATTGTCCGTGTTGTCCGTGTCCTCGGCTCCTGACGGATCGACAGCCACCACGACCCTAAGCATGTCGGGCAAGTCACCATCCAAGTGGCGCCACTTCTCCAGGTTCTCATCGAGAAAGAGCGCATTAGGAGCGATATCGGAAAACTCACCTTCTAAGAAGCGCTTACGCAGCCGCGCCGGCAGCGCCTCGAGCGTCTTGATGTAATCTGGCGGAAGGTGGGGATTGTCCTTAGGATTCAACTGCATGAATCCGTAGTTATCTGGATCAGGCAGATACTGCTTGGTATCAGGATCCTTCTTTAAGCGAAAGACCGTATAGGTCCAGTGCGCTTTGGAGGGAGGATTCTCGTCATAGTACATTTTGAGCGCCAAGGGCTTACCCGTAGTCGTATCGATGACATTCTGCGCTAAGCGTGTCACGGCGACATTGCGGCTGGCGTAAGGGATCTGGCTGCACTCATTGAGTAAGATAGTGGCGTACTCGGATCCCAAGATCTTTTCGGTGCGTTCCTTGTCATCGAGGCCGCCGAACCAGATCTGAGAGCCACCTTTGAATTGTGCGAACCAGTCCGAGCGATTTAGATCGTAGTGAACGTCCGGAAAGAAGTTCTTCATCACCGCTGGGAACGTATCGTGAATGATCGATTGCTTGATATGGCCGAACCGGAAGCGTAGAGCGGCGTGTCTCGACCCAGGAGCTTTCAGGGCTCTCACGCACATAGCGCGCACCAATAGCACCGTTTTCGTCGAACGTGACCCACCAGCAAGTAAAATATGCTGCGCTTTCGAGGCTAGCAGTTCGTTGGCTTGTTCCTGTTTCGGCGTTAGCGTCCATGTCATACGGCTGGCGGAATGTAGCCTTTGGCGAAGTACTCATTGGCTTGGGCTAGCCGGCGCTCCAAATCGGCTACGCGCAGCTCCAAGTCATAGACTTTGGCCTTGAATGCTGCGACTGGATTGATCTCGCGATTCAAATCGACCTTGCGCTGATAGACGCCCTTGGGCATCAGTCTGCACCTTTATCAATCAAACAGAGCACCAAGCTCAGATTCTTTCGATCCTTAAACTCAGGCAAATGGTCTCTAACGATTCTGGCAGACATTTGGCCGGTGCGTGCAAGTTCAGGTTCATGCAGCTTATCAACCGACATCTCCACGTGATAGAGAATTTCGCATTCTTGGATATTCATCCGTTCAAGCGCTGGATCCGCGGCGCATCCTCTTTGATGACTTCCTTTGTCCACTCCATGATGCCCTGCACGAAATCGAGTGACTGCTCTCGCGTCATCGAGCCCATTACCTCGACCTGCTTGCCTCGCGTGCGCACCATGACGATACAGCCGGTCTCTTTGGACATCGCGATCGAATAGGTCACTTTCTTGTTGCTTGCCACTGCGCCTCCAGAACTCTTAGGTCATTAGCCGCATCCGATACGCCATGCCAGTCAGCCAGGTCTACCTTGCACTTCAAGTACAGGATGAGCGCTTCTCGGTGAGTCTGGTACTGCTCTTTGCTCACAGCCTTGAGTCCGTGGCAGTGATCATGAGAGGGTGCGCGGAATCACCCTTATGCGTCTGGTCGATCTTGTCGCTCCAGCCTAGCTGCTTCAGGCTAAATATGGCCATTGAGCAATTCACGCCGCCAGACAGCGCCTTTGATTCTAATGCTGTTTCTTTCTTAGCTATGCAAGCCTTTAGAGCGTTGGATAATTCAGGCATCTCGTATAGCTGATCTCGGCGAACTCCGTGTTCGTAAGCAAACTGGGCAATAATAGGAATTTCAGTCTTTTCAATGTATTGCCAGAATGCTTCTTCCAATTCGGCACGATCCCATTCCCTTGGTCTAGCCATGAATACCGCCTACTGATTGTGGCGCATACCACGTGCTGATGAAGGTCTGAGCATCGTAGCTGTTGTCGAATTCGATGTACGGCGCGATATAGCCGGTGTTCGGGTCGTCCTCATCGCCAAGAGCGGTCGCGCGATAGCTGATTGCACCCATGGATGTGGTGTATTTGCGAAGATCCAAAAGCTGACCTTTCATCCAGCCTTTTGGGGTTTCGATACTCATATTCTTAAATCCCTGCGATATTTTCCTCTCAAAAGAGAACTCACATAGGTTTGACTAAAGCCTAGATATGCACCTATTTTCGTGGCTGATATCCCAGCGGCACTTAGATCTTGCATCCTCTCAAAATCCACAGCCGTCAATCTAGCGTTCCAACACAAATCACCATCCACTAACGTTCCATGACGAATCTTGTCGTCCATATTTTCAATACGAGTAGCCCATCGAAGATTGGAATAATGGTTATTGTGCGGATTGTTATCGTTGTGCGCTACTTCGTGAAACTCTGTTGGTGCCGGACCAAGAAAAGCATATGCCACTAGCCTATGAACACTATGATCAGAATTAATGCCGTTATGGCTTAGACTGACTCGAAAATACCAATAGGCTTTTGAGGCTCTCTTTTGTCGTAGAACTCTACCCACGTGGGTTCCAGGACCAGAAGTAGCGCGCCTAATCTGTCCACACTCAGATGCTTCGTAATTCTCAAAACCAGGTATTTTTCTCCACTCAGTCATCTGATTCATAGCCGGCTACGTCAGCTTCCCTTGCGTGTAGACAATATTTATCGCCCCAAAAAAACGCATCAAAACAGGACTTTCCAGTATTTCTACCGTCCAAATGGACCACCATTCCTGACTTTATGGTAGTCGGCACGAATATCTCACCCCAAGCAATCTTGGCTCGCTTGCCTCGAGGCGCGCCCCTATTGCCGTCCTTGTCCAGGTAGATCAGCGGGTAATGCCCAGGACCGATCGCCAGTACCTTGCCGCGCACGAGCTTGGATGTGTGGGGTGGTACGATCAGAACACGGCTGTGCTGAATATCCATAGGTTCGATGATCATGCAATCGCGCAAGGGACGAAGGACGCAAGATGCTGGGATGAAATCGATTGTCTCAGCAACCAGGCTAACCCCACGGCCAGACATAGATTGCTGAAAATGGCGCTTTTTAACGTCACGATGACGGCGAACTTGCGAAGGTTGCATCATTTGCGTTTCTTCTTCTCGCCGCCTTCCGAATAGGCGACTGCAAGTCTTTGCTTAATCGATGGAAAGTCTTTCTTAGCACGCTTGGAGGAGACGTAGCGAGAAACGAACCGATTCAATGGTTCTCCAGCGGATTTTTCTGGCAATTCCCTATCCTCGCTTAAATGGTTGCGGGTTCACGAGTTGAACGTGCTCTCCTGGTTATGAGCCAGGCGTGACGCCGGTTCACTTACCCGCAATTGCGTGAATTGATCCTACATCAGATGCGTGAGAAGAACCAGTAAATAACCCCTAGTGCCATGATCGCCATAACGGTGAGCGCGATAAAGCCCACGGTGAGACTTTTGCGCTGGCGCTTATCCCATGCGATCTGGGTTAGTCCGAACTTGTAGTCTTCATCGTAATCCATGGGCTTCCCCTTGATTTAGTTATCGCAAAACAGCCGCTATGGCTTCCTCAGCGGTTCTCACCACATCTACGCCATACGTATTCAAAAATCTAGTTTGCCGCTCCTGATCCTTCCTCTTGCGCGGGGCGAGCGTTTTAACGCGGATACCTGGCTCAGGTGCTGGTTTGGCCTCTAAGGGGCGCCACCTTTTGAGCGGTGGGTAATAGGTAAGCAAGTCGCACGGCCATTTGATGACCCAAACCCGTATGCCGGCGCTCTCCAGACCATCGATGATATCGGCCTGGGTGGCATCGACCTTACAGGCATAGCGGTTTAGGCTCACTTAGCTCGATCCTGCTCACACAGTGCTTTGGCATCAGCGAGATAGTCGGCTTTTCCCACCAGCCTGAAAGCCTTTGGTGCGGTGAACCAGGCTTCGTACTCGCGAATGGTGCGATTCACCCGGTAGAAGCCTGAGGTGTAAACCCCAGGTATGGCGCTTGGCGTCCAAGTCATGCGATTCCCCTCCGTATGTTCTACCCTGCGCACCCTATCGTTCTTTCACAGTTCATCGAGCCTTTTCGATGTGGGAACCACCATCCATCACAGCAACATTTCTGGCGATTGTTGCGCTTCTTACGATTGACCACCCAGCGCTTTGGGGGGGGCTTCCAACCACGACACACAGGCATTTATGGGAAGCTCCCGGACCAATACGTCATATCCAAAACGCCGCTCGGCGCACCCTCTGGCCCATAGATCGTCACTGGCCCCACCCCTTGGAACACGTTCGAGCCGTTGCGCTGCAGAGCGAAGGTGGGGTTTCCAGGCGCCGTAGGAGCCTTACACGAGGTGATCCCCGCAGGGCATGGTAAAGCCTGGCCGTTGATTAAAACCGTTCCTGGGGCTGCTAGGAAGGCTAGGGCCTCGATATTGGATGTTTCGGTGGAACTGATTGCCTTAACAGCATCAGGTTGATTGGGGTGCGCGGCAGTGGATGCCATCCGACGATAGATCCAATAAATAACATCTCGTGTGATTGCTGGCTGTACCCCCGATACAAACCAAGCGGCGTAGTACCCAGTGAGGTCATAAAAGGCTGTCCCTATGTTATTCGCCAAGGTCGCATCGGTGTAAGGCTGGATCTGCCCGGACTCTGAGAAGTCGTTCCAGGTGATGATCTGAACGTACGGACCGCCGCTCTTTAGCGCTGATGCCCAGTTCACCCGGAAGGTATCAGATCCATCTGATTCCCAGAAAATCGCATACTTAGGCCGAAACTGCTGGCTCAAGATAGGCGTCATAAAGCACCCCGCGGTCGCAGCCGCAGCAGGGGTAGCGGTTCCCCAGCCGCCGGCGCCGATCGAGATGGGAGAAAGCGCATTCATGGGCGCAGGGTTTCCTAGAAAGATCGGGATGAAGGCGACATTGATGTCCTGGGCGTTCAAATCCTGGATGATCGGCTGCCAGAAGGATAAGGGCTGCACGGCATTGAAGACCGCAAACACCATTCTGCCGTCGTCTTCCCGAAAGACCGATGGCATGGAGTTGCAGCTCGCAATGATCGTCTGGATTTGAAGTGGCGTATAGGCCGTGCTCATATCGATCATCGGCAACACTTTAAAGCGCGTATCGACCTTCGAGGCCGCGGTAAACATCGCCTGCAAACGACCCGTTGCGCTAATGGCGTCCGAGTAGGAGAGGATATCGAAGGTAAAACCTGTGATCCCGCGGGCGATCGCGAGTGAGACTTCGGTTTCCATATTGGTCAGCTGATAGGTCGATACTGGCCCGACAGGAACGGGTAATGGCCTGGCGCGTAAATACCCCCCTTGAGCTGCGAACTTGCCGCCCTCACCGCTGGGGACAAGATAATTGCGGTTGTAGTAATCGGTCGCGGAGGGCTGATTATCCAAAGACATCGGAAAGGATGGAAAGTAGTGCGCAAACACTCGCTTCGGAGCGGCGAAGAACACATCGGGCGAAGGCATCACGAATGGGAGTGTCATGGCTTTGGTTCTCCGCTGCATTGAGAGCCCGGCGCCGGCACGGTCTCGACTTTACGGAGGCTGATGTATTTCTCAGCAGCGCTCTCAGCGCCAAACCAACATTCGCATCCCCAGACGATTTGCCCATCGTCTAGTTTGATTTTTGGGTTTGGGAAACCGCTCAAAGGACTGCCTTCCTTGCGACCTTCATAAACGCCGTAACCGTAGAGATAAACCGTGTCCTCGTCCGCATTACGGACTGCAAACACACGCTCGCCTTCTTTAATCGCCATGTTTTGAGTCTCCATCGAAAGCTATCACGGCTTGTTCCTGTCCAGTCCTGAGCCGCCGCCACCAAAGCCAAATACAGGTTGATTGCGCTTAGTCCCGTCCTCGTAAATGTAAAAAACCTGACCTGAGCCATCCCGTCCCATGCCTACGCTCTTTGGTTCATAGGGTAATGGCTTTGCCGTGATTATTTTATACTCTGAAAACTCAATCGACAGCGCGCATAGATCGCGGCGCAAAGCTTTGATCTGCAATTCCTGACGGATCGAGGCCTGCAGCAGCTTCTCGAGGCGCGAGAGGCCGTGCTTTCGGGTTGATTGCGTCTTTTTAGCCATTAAATGAATCTCCCATAGAACATCTTTGAGCGCGCATGGACCCCTTGTCCCATCCGCCTCCTATCGCTCTCTCAACCTCGTACCTCAAGCCTCTGCTTTTGTTGGTCACCAATTCCTTCATCCTTGACTGCCGGTCACGCACCCTTGATCCATATTCGCCCATTTTGTCCCCCAATCGTCCGAGTTTGAGGGTAGCCCCGCTCGAAGGGCCGCAGCTAACTAGCACGTCATTACGCGGTACCGGGTATATGGCAGCATCCCCCAGACGGACCATAATCTTTCGTGGCCAGACGGCATGCTGCAGGGCGGTTTTCAGTGGAGGGTTGACTTTGAAGGGTTGGCCATTAGAATGGCGCTGTCCTGCGTAGCCCGTGCCTGATTCACTGGTTACCGCGCCTGGTAAGCGCATGCAACGCCCTTCTTGTAAGGGCGTTTGCATTTCTACACCTCTATCGCAGCGCATTCAAGTCCCCTACTTGGACTCACAGTCTCTTTGCGATTGTGAGTGCACTGGATCGTTCATGTCTTTGCCGCATTTAAGACAGGTCTCGCCTCTATCCGCTGTTGGAGAGCCAACATGCTGGTGGGTATGTACTGATGATTTCAGTGCCAGCCGATAACAACTATTACCAAGCCAGCCAGGTATCGCCGCCGACAGGGCAGTTGGCTTTGTGAATTGTCATGCGGCGTCATCCACGAAGCACCCGCACCCGCCAATCTCGAACATGTCCACAGTCTCCCCAGCCTCAATGCGGAGCCGTAGGTTTTTCAACGTCAACGGCTTCTTTTCTCCTCCTCGCGTGTCTTTCAGGATAGACACGTCCTTACCCAGGAAAGTGCGAATAGCCTGCTCCATGTTCTCGTGCTTGGCGTAGCGCTTTGGGAGATTCTTCAGCAGTTTGGAGAAATGACCTTGGCCAGCCTTGACGCAGAAACCGCCACAGTTGTTGTGACTGAATCCCATATCGTAGAGCCTAGGCTGTTTGATGCCAGCTATTTCAAGCATTGACTTGATCTGCGCGGGGTATAGGGGCGTATCGCACAAAGGGGCCTCATAGCGCCACCCCTCCGCAGCTCGCCTGTCTCTGAGCCTCGTATACCGGTGCGACTCGCTCCAATCTATTCCCACATAAACAATCGTTTCGACCGGATCGCAATTGTCCTTAAACCACTTATCGGCCAATTCTCGCTTGAGAATCTTGCTGCATGGATCGGCAAATGAGCTACCTAGAAGCCGCTCATCAAAAAACACGTGCCAGGGGTTGCGGCCTTCCGTGATAGTAGTCAGCGGCACGCCAATATCCGCTGCAGCTTCTTTGATGAAGCGATATAGGTCCTCGTCCTCCATGCGCGTGTCGGTGAATAGCAGCACCATGCCGGCAGTACCGTGCTTTTGCGCCACGAGTTTCGCGGCGGCATAAGAGCCAAGGCCACCGGAGAACATGCAGACGTGTTTCATTTCGCCTCACAATCCTTTGCAGACTGTAGACACCCCGGCGCCTTCCCCTCGACCCCGTTGTACCTAATGATCGGATAGCGCGATGAAACCGTGACAATGGTCTTCACGCACCGACAATGCTTGCAACGGTACTTTTCAACCTTGTGCTCTCGGTCGATCAGCGTCCATTTGTGCGTCTTGCGCGAGGGCTTGGCGAATTGTGGCTCGCTGTACTCCTGGTATTCGTCGCCGGTTCTCATGGGAAAATGGTCGAGGTGGCAGGAATCGAACCTGCTGCTCCCTGGTTCCAAGCCAGGATGTCTACCAGTGACTTACACCCCGAATTCATTGGATGCGGGTTGCCGAGTTGAACGGCCTCTCCTGGTTATGAGCCAGGCGTGACGCCGGTTCACTTACCCGCAATGCACTGTACCAAAACTGCGCAAGCAAATGGCATGGCAACTCGCCCGGATCGTAATCAACGACCACTGCGCGCTCGTTTTGCGTTTGCCGATCCATTCGTTAAGCCCAATCTGTCTCGTATTCCCCAGTTCCACGCATCAGGCACTTGTTTGGCCCTAAGCCAGTTATTCAAGCGCTGTGGCGATATGTCTAATCTCCTGGCGACCTCCACTTGGGTGCCGTACTTCTCAATCGCTTCTGCAATGCAATCTAAGGCTGTTTCGATCATATGGGCACAGTGTAATCCAAATTAATTTATAAATAAAGCTGTACTTTTGAATACAAGTTGTTTTATGATGCATCCATGTTCAACGGAGTCCGTATGCGCGAAATGACACTTGGAGACTTATTTGCCGGTCCCTGGTCTCGTTTGGATTTGATCGAGATTCGCTGGTACTGGAACGCAGACACGTCTTACAGTCGCTGTTGAGGTAAACATGAACGACAAATCCCCCGCCGATGACATCCTCTCGATCGCACGTGCACAGAATGAGGCGTACTTGATCGCGTACCGCATCGGATACGAAGCTGGCTTTGCCGCGGCAATGAAGCAGGCCCAGAAGCTCGCTGAGGCCGTGCTTGGGGATCAGCGATGAGCAAGCACGATCGGCTGATGTTCGCCGCCATTGGTATTGCGGTGCTAGAAATCGGCTTTCAGGTCTGGAGTATTTTGTAATTAAGGAGACAATGAAGTGACTAAAAAGACGAATGGAAAGGAGCGCGCTGTGCTGGTGACTACCGAGCATCGGGGCGTGTTCTTCGGATACACGGATGATACGTCAGGGGACATCATCAACCTGCGTGCAGCTCGCAATTGCATTTATTGGCCGGCAGAAAACAAGGGATTCTTGGGTCTTGCCAGTAAAGGACCGCTGAAAGGCTCTCGTGTAGGACCTGCGGCAGACTTAGAATTGCGCAAAATTACGGCAGTTGCCGCATGCACGCCTGAAGCCGTGATTGCTTGGGAAAATTCCCCATGGTCGGGCTGATGATTAGAGGCGAGCAGCCCACATGGGCTGCGAGCGGCTACGGCTACGGCTACGGCTACGGCTACGGCTACGGCTACGGCTACGGCGACGGCGACGGCTACGGCTACGGCTACGGCGACGGCTACGGCTACGGCGCAGGCTACGGCTACGGCTACGGCTACGGCGACGGCGACGGCGACGGCGCAGGCTACGGCTACGGCTACGGCGACGGCTACGGCTCATATTGGATGAAGACGATCCAATATTTCGCCGACAAGTGGACAGTCGCCCAACGTGCCCGCATGGAGGAATTGCACGCACTAGGGGCAAAAATCTGCTTCTGGCGCTCGAAGAAAGACGGCACAGCAATACATGGCCGCAAGATCGAGCCAGCGATGCCTGGTCTTGTGCAGACGGTCAAAGGACCGCTTGATCTTTGCACGAATCGCGCACTGCACGCGACGCTAATCCCGCCGAAATGGGAAGGCGATCGGCTATGGATTGTGGCGCTGATCGGCGAGACGGTTGGCGATGACGAGAAGTACGGCGCTTTGCAGCGCGAGATCATTGGAGAATGTCTATGAACGAATGCTCAGACTGCGGTCATCACTTCACCGATGCGGAAGCTGGTAAGGATTTTGACGAATCCTTAAAGCCATATTCGTGCTGCCCGGCATGTGGGTCTGATGACTACTCGGAACCCGAGTTCAAAGTCCCGCCCAAGATCACGGTCACGCCAGTTAGCACCAAGGCCTTAGAGAAACAGGCGCGCAAGGTCATGCGCGGCTTCGTAAGTCGTCCTATGGATGACAATGCGAACTATAGGCGCGACATGATTGCGGCAGGACGCGGTAGGTTACTGAAATGAGCCTCGCAGATCTAGTTGCGGTATTCGGTCCCATCTTTCGCGCCATATCGATACTTATTGCCGTATTTACAGTGGCTGTGTGCGTGCTGGGATTGTGGATAGCATTCTGGAAAGTCCACGATCACTACATGCAAAAACGCATCCGCCGGGGAGCCACGCCTATGGCAATAGATGAACTGAAGATGCGCAGGCTGGCGAAGTCAGTAAGGCAGCGCATTCAGACGCGGAAGATGGCGAATGGACGCTGATGCTTGGTGGCATCAGCAAGAACAGGATGAACGTTGGCATAAGGAATGTTTAGATGGACAAAAGCGAATCGATCAACGAATTGGCAATGGCTCTCTCCAAAGCACAGAGCGAGATCACTGGGGCAAAAAAGGACTCCAAGAACCCATTTTTTGGTTCTAACTATGCCGATCTTGCCTCTTGCTGGGATGCATGCCGTGAGGCCCTTTCTGCCAATGGCCTAGCGGTGCTACAGACGACCAGCCGGGGGGAACCTGTGACCATCCAATGGGAGACCATGGACAAGGAATCAGGTGAGGTGACGCAATACAAGGTCGATACGGTCGAGACCGTCATCGTCACGACCTTGCTGCATTCCTCCGGTCAGTGGATCTCAAGCCCCTTACCAATGATCCCAAGAGATGCAAGCCCTCAAGGGATAGGCTCTGCAATCACCTATGGCAGGCGCTACGGGCTTTGCGCCATGGTAGGAGTGGCTCAGGTCGATGATGATGGGAATACCGCCTCAGGCCGTCCTATTGCGTCTAAAGGCATTAGCCCTAAGGGTGACTTGGGTAAAAACGTACCGCACGATAAAGCACAAGCTACCGCCTCGCACATGCTGAAACTCATGAATGAGGATGTGATCGGGGATCATGACGGCATCAAAAAGGCCATGATCGTCTTGGATTATCACGAGAAAATCTTAAATCCTGATGAGAATCTGTATGTCGCTGTGGGTGAGGTATTAACTCCAGCGAAGCGCAATGCCTGGAAGGCTCTAGTTTCCTTGGCAAAAGCTGCTGAGAAGAATGATCGTGCGACAGATCCATCTAGGCCGCGGTTTTGATCGATCAGGCACGAATGGAGGCGGCGATGCAGTATTTGGCCGAAACGGACGACAAATACGCTCTAGCGAAAGCAGATCTATTGCGTACCGAGATCCTGGCAAAGCGCGCGAGGGCCCGCGTGTTCATGACCGGTGAGGGATCAGTGGAAGCACGTAAAGCCGCCGCAGAAGGCCACAGTGAGGTTATTGCAGTGGATGATGCGCTGGTAGAGGCTACTGTTGCCTTTGAGACACTAAAGGCCCGTAGGAGCCGTGCAGAGATTCTGATAGATGTGTATCGGACACTGGAAGCCTCGCGCAGAAAGACATGACCAAAGCCGACCAAAAGCGCTTAGAGATAATCCACCGATTACCGTGTATGGCTTGCGTACAAATCGGACAATTGGCATGCGGTAGAGTGGAAGCGCATCACATAGTCGATAAGGGCTATAGGAAGCATTCTGGAGGTCATCAAGCAACTATTCCGCTAGGAGCATGGCATCACAGGGGTGAACCTCTCATGGGCCATACGAAGCGCTATATGCAGGCTGTATACGGGCCATCTCTTGCGCTGCAATCAAAGCACTTTGCGATAACCTTTGGTTCTCAACGCGAGCTGCTGGCCAACATCGACAAGGTGATCAATGGCTAAGCCTCGCTATATACCCATCAGTTGGCGTCCAAACGGACCTATTGTTTGGATTCCAAAGCCGGTAAAAGCGGCACAACATGCAAAGAAAGTATGACAATCGAGCCAGCGTCACAGGCGAGTGACGAGGTAAAGCCGTGACACTTGAGGAAGAGCTACGCGAGGGCGGCAGATTCGGAGATGGCTGCACATGCGTCCAATGTCGCGGCGCCGACCGTATCCGCGAGCTTGAGGCGGCTCTGAGTGCTTGCCAGATCGAATGCCATCATCTACACCACTGCAAACATGAGTATCACGGCCATGACGTGCCGTGTCCGGTAGAGGCTAGAATAAATGCGTTGCTGGCACCTGCGGTGCCGTCACCTCAAGCGAGCGACGGCAAATGACGCTAAATGACCGAATAGACCACTGGATGCTAAAGCGTCTGGAAAAGCGCGGTGTTGTGGCAATTATCAACGTCCCTATGTGGTGGATAAAACCGCCAGACCAGCCAATCGGCCAGGTGTTAGATGTACGCTTTTATGGCGACAAAACTCCTGCATTTCCTCCTACTTCAGGAGTGATCAAATGAGCAGATCTGGCTATTGGGAAGATTGGGACGGCGACGGCCGGCCGCCTGAGTTCTATCGCCGCGCGGTCGAGAATGCCGTCAACGGTAAGCGTGGACAGGCTTTCCTGACGGAACTTCTGGCCGCATTAGACGCGCTACCAGCGCCCCGGTTGATTGCCGGCCAACTGATCGAGGACGGCGAGGTTTGCGCACTGGGAGCCCTCGCTATTCGGCGTGGCATGGATACCAGCAACATCGACGTGGAGAACCCCGACTCCGTTGCGGATGCGTTCAAGATTCCGCGCTGCCTCGCCGCCGAAATCGAGTACGAGAACGATGATGACTTCTCGGCGAACAACAATGTCACGCCGGAGCAGCGGTTTCAGTACATGCGCAAGTGGGTCGTGTCATGCCTTGCGTCTCAATCTCAATCCAAGGTGGAGAATGAGCGATTGGACTAAGACACTCTCAAAAACGATGATCCTGCTGCGAGAAATAAAAGGCATGGGTCAGCGTGAACATGCGAGAGCGCTGGGCCTGACTGTCGCCACGCTCAACCGAATCGAGAACGGCAAGAAATGCGACGTGGATACGCTTGTGCACATCCATCAAAAGACCGGCATCAAGTACGACACGCTACTTGGGTCACAAGCCAATCCAGAAGGAAATGCGAAATGAGCATGCCACACGTTTGCAAGTGCGGGACCTGCGGGAAAGAAATGGACTATGGCTTTGCAGCCTTGCGCACTGAGCAGTGTCTGCACCATTGGGGTGAGTTCAAGCAATGGAACGATGCCAGCGGCGAGCATGGCAGCAAGCGCTGCATAGCTTGCGGGAAGTATCTGCAATGGTGACATCTGGTAATACAGGGGGAGAGCGTGTCTGACGTTACCGGCCCAATATCGACGCTACCCGGCACTGTGCGCGATCCGCCGCATGACTCCATGTGCGATCACCATCCGAAGCGCCGAGCAACGCACCGCATCCAAGGAGAGACCGACTCCATGGGCTGCGAGATGCATGACCTATGCGATGAATGCACCGCTGAGCTTCGCGAATCAATGCTTTCCCCGGAGGCGAGATCAGGCCGATGTGACTGGTGTAAACAGGAGGCCACAGATCTGCGCGCGAAGCGGGATTGGGAAGAGGGAATGACAGGCCCTGTCTATCAGGTCTGCGGGTCATGCGTGAAACGGCGCAGCGAGGAAGACCGGGCAGATGCGGAATACGATGCCCGCTATTACGGGGATGGCTAAATGACAGCGAACGATGGAACAACATGACAAAGCAGGGCGCGTTCAAGAAATGTATTCGCACCGCCGGAAAAAAGCTACCGTTCCGGTCGCCGCGAAAGATGCGCGAGTATCTTGGCTACGCGTGCGGCTCACTCGAGGAGGCGTACATGATCGGCGCCGAAGAGGCCCAAAACGCAATTGTGCAGCGCCTGGTCAATCTGGCTGCTGGCGATGGAGGAGATGTCAAGTGAGCGATCTTGACCGACAGGCGACCGGCGTTCCCAATGCGCCAACCACAGAGCGCTGCGAGAGATGCAATGGGACTGGCCTGGTGACGATCCAGATCGGCGGGGATGGCTACGGCGACAAGTGCTGCGGCTTGATGGATTGCGATGATCAGCCGTGTCCTGAGTGCGATTCAAAGGGGTTTATTTATGTCTGACACTTATGATGCAGTCTATAGCGCTGTACGCAGCCGCATTTCTAGTTGCGATGTCGGCGAGGCTATCAGGTCAGCCGCGAGCCTAGACGGCAGCCACGCCATTGCAATCATTCAACAGGAGTTCTGCATAGCGGCTGGCGAGATGCAGCGCCCTAGTGTGCTCTACAGGCCGTCGATATCTCTCGATGGCAAGAAGTGGTGCGCACTGTACGGCGAGAACCTACAGAACGGCGTCGCCGGGTTCGGTGACTCGCCAGCAGAGGCGATGGCTGACTTCGACCGCCGATGGTCACAATCCAGCGGAGGAACTGAACATGGATAAAAACACCCCACCAATACCAGAACCCATGACCTGCTCGTGTCTCGTGGCGAGAACATTGGAACGCAAGATCGCTAGTCAAAAAGAGGTCATCCGACAAAAGTCGGCGCAAATATCGAGGCTGCAGGACACGATTCAAAAGCTGCGCGAAGGTGAATCGGAGTCACAATCCAACGGAGGAACCGTCAATGAGTGAGCCGCAGCTATTCAGCATCGAGGAACGCTCGAAGTGGTTTTTCGAGCGCTACACTTTTGAGCAGTTCGCCATGGATCACGACCTGCACAAGCACTGCATCGGCTGCGCCGGGTGCATCCTAGACCCGCAGCCAATTGTTCAGTATTCACACCCGATTTGGTGCGTGGCCTGCCGGGATCGAATCGAGAAGGTGTGCGCTATGACCGGCCGCAAACCGCCGTGGGAGTTCACCATGACATTTCGCAGCGGAGGCGCTGTCGATGATGTATAGATGCCATCCGAACATCCAAACTGTCCGATGGATAGGCAGTAAGGTGCCTGACGAGATAGCCTTTCCTCTGATCATGGAACGGCTTAAAGGCCGTCGTCGGATCACTGCTAGTGGCTGCTGGGAATATACCGGATACATTCTGCCAAATGGCTACGCGGAGATATGCTTTCGCGGTCGAAACACCAGAATAACTCGTCTAGTTCACCGCATTTATCACGGTCCAACTGACCTTGATGTTCTGCATTCCTGCGACAACACTATTTGCTTCAATCCGGAACATCTATCGGCTGGCACGGACAAGCAGAACATCGGTGAGTCTATCGCCCGAGGCAGACGCAACACAGCGCGCAAGCCATACGGTAAAGGTCATCCGATGCCTGCTGAACGAACTCATTGCATTCATGGTCATGCGTTCGATGACAAGAACACCTATCGCACCCCTGACGGCAGACGCCAATGTAGGGCCTGCCATCACAAAGCCGTAACGCGGTGGGGTTCTAAGCCATGATCAATGACGCCATCACAGCGCTGAAGGCTCGACAGGAGCGAGACGAAGCCATCACGCTCGCGGCTAAAGAACTGGTCGAGTTCCTGAAGTGGCTGAAAGAGCAGCTACGAGAACGTGATTGACTTGATGTAAAAGACGTTCCCGGCCGAGTTGGTTTGGTCCTGAATCATAAATTTGAGGATCTTCTGACCTGCCGGTAAGTTATAGCCTGACGCTCCTAAGGGGATCACGTAGGTGCCATAGACATTCGGCTGTGGCGCAGGACCAAAGTCCGTCACATTCACCACCTTGGCGCCAGGGATAGTCACATCGCCCTGACCCTCGAATCCGGATGCCCACACTTGTCCGGCTCGAGTCGGCGCTAGAACCAGAGTGAGTGAGGTAAGCCCAGTAGTGTCGAAGTTCGTGGCTCCAGGCTGATTCACTCCGCCTTGCGCATACCACGGCTGAAAGCCACCTGTGCCACCCTGCGAGGTCATCTTAATCGCCGGCTGTCCATCTGGACCGATAGAGCTATCGACCTCGGTCTCCTGCCAGTCGTAGTTCCCTGACCAGTGATTGACCCCGTTTGAGACCACCACTAGAGGTTGACCAGGAGGAGGTGGCGGTGGGGGCGTCACAGAAGCCGCAGGAACGGCGATCGTCGTGGTTGATCCACCAACAGCCACAGTAAGCTGAGTGACCGCCTGGTTGAACGTGAGGGTCAAAGGCACGGTAATTTGGGTCATTTAACTCTCGTCATGGTGGCTGGCCCTGGGGCGTTGAACTTCTCTTGACCTTCGGCAGCGATCTGCCGGAGGAGCTTGACGGCCTCCTCCAGCAGCTCTTCTATGCGTTTGGCCCGCTCGTGAGCAAGCCTTCGCTCCTCGCGCCAGCCATCCCCATGTGCCCACCCGAACATTTACGCTTTCTTGACCGCAGCGGCTACGGCCGGATTCGCGGCAGCGGATGAGGGGGTCAGAACCATCGTCGCGGCACCCGGAGCATTGAAGGTGGCTTCAGTGAGGGTGAGGGCGAGTGAGGGGCCCGGATTGCCCGGAAACACGATGACGGCGCCGGTCGAGTCCAAGGCGGTCTCAACGATGTTGGCGGAGACGGTGATGCCATCCGCAGAGATCGGCAGGCTGGTGACGAATGAGAACGGGGGGCTCTCAGAGCCAGTCAGGGAGACCGCGGGCTGCACATTGCCGGCAGAGTCTGTGACGACGACCGAGAGAACACCGGCCGTGATGCCCGCGGGAAGCGGCGCTTTCATCGGCGTGATGGTGATCAAAACTTGGGCGAGATTTGCGGACATGGGAAATTCCTTTAGAAACGTGCTGGTTGATTCGATCAGTTCAGAGTAATACGCCTAGCATATGACAAATACAAGCGTCAAGCTATGTAGTCGAAACACTCACAGCTGTGGACCCAATTCCTTGATCAAGGCGTTGTAGTTGGCCCAGTTGGTCCGGCATTCGGTGAGACTGGCGGCAATAGCGTCATTAATCTGTCCCATGCGAGCGATGGTGGCGGAACTAGGAGTGCCGGGGTTATCTGCACCTTTGGACACGGTACTGCTATTGGCTGCAAGACTTGCGCTGCGCAGCCGCTGGCTAAGCTGAGTATTGAGAACACGGACAGAATTAAGCTGAATCTGCAGATCATTTTGTATGCCCTCATTGGCCGCTATAGCATCTTCTTTGGCCTTTGTCTGTGCGGCAATTGCAGCATCAGTCACGGCCTGAATTTGAACTTTATCTTTATCCCAGGCTACGGTGACGCGATCTGAGCCGTTCTTATCCCCGGCCTCATAACGGTAGTGCCCGTAGCCGATCACCCCGCCTATCGCGAGCAGCGCAGCCAGAGCGTACATGATGAGGCTAGATGGCAAAGTGATGCACCGCTAAAGCTAAGAGAACCCCGGTTGTGTAGCCCGCGAAGTCCTGAAGATTCTTGCCGAAGCTCTGGCCGACCTCGAAATGTTTATCAATGTAAAATTCTTTGAACGCAGCTCCGCACAGGAATATGGCAGGCACCCAAGGATGTTGGAACGTATAGCACACCGCGTAGGCGAACCAGCAATGCGCATTGAAGGTAATGAAGGTCGGCGTAACGATCTTGGTAAGAATGTTCATCGCTTGCCCCTCACCGGTCCCGGAAGAAAATAGGCAGCAATTGCTTGGCACAATCCCACGAAAACCATACCAAGTTCGACACTGGGCTTCTTCGATAGATACTCACTGCACGCCAGCACGATGAACTGTCCCAGCAACTGGCCGATGATGGCACCGCCAACGGTCTTACCGGAAGGCTTCCATTTCTGCCAGGTGAGATTTTTCTTAGAGCTTGCCAAAGAGCTTCAAAAGCGCGGTGATGCCCATCGCCCAGGTTGGGATGTGACTCCACTCGTTTTTAAACCATGTGACGATCTTTGATTCCTCGGCCTTGGCTTTCGCTAGTGCGGCTGCCACCGCGGCCTCGATCTGAGAAACCGTGGACTGCGCGGGAGGCGCGGGAACTGGATTCGGTGTGCTCAATTTAAATCTCCTTACGTGTTGATCAAAGCGGCCTCGGCTTCGCGCCGTCTGAGTAATCCAGGGACCACAGAGCCATTGCTGTGATCCCACTTTAACAGTTCTGTCTTGACAGCGTTCCAATTACCTGAATTCACCTCTTTACATAAAGTGCTGGTGCGGTAGTTGCCGATGCCAAGATTGAACACGAAGTCAGTAAGTGCATCCAAGGTGCCTCCAGTGACTGTAGGGCTGTACATCAGGAGCAATGACTGGGCGGCCTGGATGTCATGATCTAACGCCTCATCGGCCTGTGCTTGCGTCCACACAAGTCCCTCGTATACATCCTTGCCTACGTGGCCGTAACCTATAGTCCAGACGCCAGCTATGTCCTGGTAAGCCTCGAGCTTGCAGCCCTCGAATTCCTTTTCTAGAGCGTCATTCACTGTCTTTCTGCTCCTTCATCCCAGCAGCGTGCGCTTCAGTCTTGGTGACGCTGATCAGTTCACTTAAGCGAGAGTTGGTCAGATCATGGATGACCTGAATCTTCCTGCCGTTACGCAAAGATGTAATGGCCGCGATGAGCGCCGCGGCGCTCATGAGTACTTGGGCGATATCGGCGATGCTCACGTATATCCTGGCCAGAGCTTGTTCAAAGTCGCCATCAGAGCCTGCCGATCGGCCTGGCTAAAGTGGTCTTGTCCCAGTATCTCACACACTTCTTCAGCATCCTCCGTGTCGTTCACTATGGCCTGTGAGATGTTAGGGCTCGCGTAGAGCTGACGGATCTGCGCATCGAAGGAAGCAAGATCTCCTGGGGCCACTGGCACGGTGGCAAATCGTAAGATGGCTTTTCTATCGACCAAACAAGGTAAGCCTCCGATTTTCGCTGCTCCTTATTTGCGGGCCTTTAGCTCCGCGTTCTGATCGGTTAGTACAATGAACGCTCTCTCATACTGTCGGCGCATTGCCTCAAAGTCTTTGTCCTGTCTGTCCTGCTTCGACATGTTCAATCCCATCACGTAGCCATTAGCAGCCAGCACAAGCGAGAACGCCACCACCAAAGCTATGGTGCCAGCGCCTAGAGACACGTTGACGCGCGTGATCTGATTGCCACCACCAGTGACTGACTCATCGGTCTGGCTTGTCACGGTATCCTCGCACTAGCCATGTTGCGGCATTCAAGTTTCAGCACCGCGATCTCGCGTGAGAACTCGGAGTTGGTCTGCTGCTGTGCCCACACGACTATCCCCATGCCTAGAACAAAAGCCGTGAACACAGCGTTCTTCAAGCCAGTGAAGCTGCCGTTATCTATCTGGATCATGGGAACCCTGCGAAATTCATCGTATTCCTCATTAAGCGCTTCACGTGCGTTTAGCTCCTCATCCGTAAGTTCTCGTGAGTCGGTGTTCACGATGCTAGAAATCCAACAGCCTTCAAGACAGCAATGATCTGGGCTACCGCTTTATTGGTGTTGCTGTTTGCTCCACCAGCATCCGTAATATTGTAGTTGTTTATCACAGCGCCTCCTACTGGAGATCCCCACCCGCTGCTTTGAGCGGGACCATTGTTGCCATTGACCCCCAATGGACATTGTATCGACATCTGATTAAGAGTTGTGCCGGTACGAGTGACCTGCAGTACGGTAGTGGTATTAGCATTGGCATCGGTCGCCAGGACCAAGGAAAACGTGCCCCCGGTATTGCGAAAGTTGTAGATCTTGGAGTTTGCAGCGGCATTCGGATCATTCAGTTGAAAGTAAGCATCGCCAGGTGACTGAATACCTATAGGGCCGCTCAACAAAGGAATAGTTCTAGTCAGGTTGCCAGCACCGCCGCCATTTTGTTGCAACGATACATCGCTGAATAAATTGCCAATGGTGCCATCATTTATGAGTCCGAACGGAGTTCCTTGAATAGAGTTCTGCCACCAAAATACGTTCGATAAGGCACTCGCGGCGGAATTGTAAATGCACGCGATATTGGCCGAAGTCCCGCCGCCTCTAACATTGTAGTTAGTATTCGCAACCGATAGAGCAGTACCCTCATTGCCGATGAAGATCATGAAGTTCTGCTGATTCGGCGCCTGATTTTCTATCATTGGCGCATCAATGGTGATGTTCGATGATGGCGAGTTCTTAGTATCGATGTAGATGATAGAGCGACCTGGATTCACCCCAGTTAAGGATGCCAGCATCCACGGTGCATACATCCTGAAATTGAATATCGACTCAAGATAAATAGCATCCGAGGTCTGAGCGGCATAGGTAAGTCCGGTGGGAGTTCCTGCCGTGGTGACGATTGCCGCACCTGCCGCAGTTTGCAGCGTAAAGGTGGTCGAGCCATTCGTGGCCGAGATGTAGTAAACAGTTGGGTTCTGATATCCAGTGATACTTCCACCACCACCAAAAGTACCGGTAATTGCTACCGGCTGACCGACTACAAGACTTGCCGCAGCACACGAGAATTGCCCAGCGATTCCAGTTATTGCTACGGTAGATAGATTCGGACTTCCACGATTATTTTGGTAAGTGCCACCGAAGAACTTGTGATCCTGCGTCGAGATATTATGATTCGCGCCAGATCCTAGGATGGTCGTAAAGGTCGAGGTAACTCCGTATAGGTAATTGGTCCCAGTAAAGACCATCGCACGAGATCCTAGATCACTTGCGAAATTCCAGAAGTGACAGCCGTAATACTCATCATCCTCAATGCCATAGTTATAAAGCACTGAAATCTTAAAGTTACCCAATACTTCAACATTTCTGAAACGAACATCAGGAGCGCTGGATGCATCTGCATTACGCGCAACTAAAAAGCATATCTTTGGGTAGGTCGAAGTATCTGTGCCGATGGAAAGATTCTCGAAATTTACCCCGACTGCTCCAGTGTTATCGAATGCTGCAGTGGCTGTATGTTTGAGAAGAATCGTCCCGTAATATGGAGAATTGTTGGTAACGGCCTGTAGGTTTCTAACGCCACGCACTGTAACTGCATAGCGGGTTGCGCTCACCCCGGACGGAGTCGTCATATCAATCCCGCCATCGAGCAAGATACCACCCGTGGTACCTACTATAACGTCAGCTCCACCGCCAACTCTTGCCTGATTTACCGCAGCTTGGAAAGCCGCGGTCATGGAGGTCGAATAAGGAATATTGACGCCTAATAGATAGCGCTCGATCACACCTGGTAGATAATCGTAATTAAGCGGCGTAACACTTGCCGCTAGTTCCGCAGGAGTTTGCGGGTTTAAGATAGCTCCCAAAAACTGCTGAGTGAGAACCGCTGCTGTTAAGCTACCTTGTACCTGATCGGTCGAGTAGATCTGATTGCCAAATGCATCCTGAAGGATAAATTTGTAAGTTTTTGTAGGGTCTAGCCAAACCGCAGCTTGGCCATTGGCATTGAGAATTACAGGATTCGCGTTAGGAGTGCTTTGAGTGCTGTCTGTATAGGTGGCCTGAGGTGTTGATGTGCCAGCGATATAGCTAAAGAGCTTGCCGCCAGGTAGTGGTAAGCCTGCAAAGCCCACACCCTGAAAGATTAAAGCTGGCGAGAGTATGGCGGTCATGAGTATGAAAACACCACGATTCCAACCCCACCTGCGGTACTTACAATCACTACTCCCGCTCCATTTCCACCTGCATTGCCTCCATCGAATATCCCAGGGATTCCAAAAGCCCCTACCCCGCCATCTCCACCACCTGCATTATTGATTCCTGCTCCTCCTGCATTCCCCGGCGTGTTGACCACCGTTCCACCGGTCGCATTAGCAGGTGCTGCACCTCCCGCACCAGGCGCATTACCCGCCGTGGCATTGGCTCCTGTGAGACCTCCAGGAGAGGTTAGGGTGGTAATCGCCATTGTGCCGCTCGATACGGAGGATTGACCTCCGTTAATGCCCGCAGCCACACCGGCAACGCCGACTGTGAAACTTAATGTATCCCCGCCTAAACCTGCGACAGAGTAGGTAGAACGCGAGTAACTTCCCGATGATCCACCACCGCCGCCTGCGATAATGGAGCCTGAGATAAACCTTGCCCCACCGCCACCGGAACCTCCCCAGCATTCGATCGTGACAGTGCTAAAGCCTGTGGGGACTGTCTCGGTGAAAGTACCGGGCGTGACATAGACCCTTGTCGTCACACCCGATGCTGTACCGGTATTGAGTAGATTAACCGTAAGGTATGAGCCTGCCCGCAACGTCGTTGCAGCAGCGGTGGCTGAGGCTTGTGCCCAGGAGATGCCAAAGTTACCTGGGGTAGAGACTAGTAACGATCCCTTGTACATGACCTCGTTACTGCTCGCCCCAGTTCCTACGGTTCCATAAGTGATGGTCGTGGCGTACGGGGTTTCAGCCTTCGGTCCATACGCAGAGCCGTTTACAAAGCCGTAGGCAAGGGCAGGCGCTGCCCCTCTGGAATCTACTGCGGTACCGTCGTTCGTCCATTTAAAGCCATCACCGGCGGTCACAGAGTCGAATATCAGGAAGATCTCCCAACTGTATCGACCTACCGCGAGCTGGTTACTCTGTAGGTCAGGATCAGGGGTAAGCGCGGTCGAGTTGCTTATGACCGTATCAGACGGCTTGATCTTGGCATTTCCGGTTCCAGCCCCAGTGGCAGCAAAATACGCAGTCACCTTCCAGGCCGATGATCCTAAGAACTGGGCCAGCAGCGCATCCCCCGGCTGGGTGATGATGTTCGCGCTTCCAGGTAGCGCCAAGGAAGCGCTATTGGTTAAGGTGAGCGAACCAGAGAAACGCAGCAGATAGAACGGCGCCAGAAGTGAAGCAGCGTTACCTAAGCTCGTGATGGTTGTGGTTCCTGTCACCAATCCCACATGCGCAGGCAGTGTGCCTAGATCGGTCGTCGTGGCACTCGCGATCGGCACTTCCTGGCCGAACGTGCCTACGATGGACCCCGTGAGTGAGCCTGACTGCAGCAGAACGAAGCCGGAATTTCCGGAGGTACCGATATTCGCCTGATAGACGATCTCGGTGATGAAATTGGCCTGAATCTGGTTCGGCCCCAATGACGTGCCGTTCGCGTTGAATAGCCCAACCACTCCTATGCCATTCACATTGATCGAGGGACTTTGGGCGTTGTTATTTGACGGCACGAAGAAAATCGGGGTTCCGGCGAACTGGCTGTACGAGGTGTAGGGGCTTAAGAAATTGAGCAGGTATAGGATCGAGGAACCTGTGTCAGTCCCACCGTTTAGGGACAGAAGCTGCTGATTGATGACCTGATCGGTCGAGCCGATCTGATTGCCATTGGCGTCAAATTCGATGTATTTGAGCGCTATGTTGGGAAGCTGCCAGACGCTAGCCTCACCGCGTTGGTTCAACTGGATCGGGTTGGTGTTGGCGACCGAGCCGGTGTTATCCGTATAGGTCGCCGCCGGAATGACCGTGCCTGCCGCATATGTAAAGACCGAGCCAAAGGCGTTCGGCTGGCCGTTATTCAACCAGCTTTTGAGACGCAGTGCCGGTGCAAGATAGGCGACGGTCATTTATGATGTGCCCACAAGGAGACACCTTATGCAATGGATATTCGCACTCGGCATCGTCTGGTTCTGCATCGTCCACGAGGGCTTTCGCAAAGTAGTCTTTTGGATCAGCGGAATCAGCCTCTCGCTTCTCATGATCTGGATTTGCGCTTTAGGACCCATTCACTGAGTCTCTTTCAGGCGTTCCAAACCTGAGGCCGGATCCAAAGCTCTGCGCACTGCCGCTTCCTCGGCACGCTTTCCCATTGCTCCACGGACCATGGAACCGACTGGAATTCCGCCAACCTTCACATTCGCCACGCCCTCCAAGACATTAGCCCCATGTCCGGCCAAAGCTCCGACCAGCGTATTCGAGTTATTGACGAACGAGCCTTTAGGCTGGGCGGTCGTATAGCGAGCCACATTACCCAAAGTATCCAAGTGTTGCGCTTGCTCAGGAGGCAGCAGCAATTGCAGTTTCGGTCGCAAGTTATCCAAGTTTTTGTTGAATGAGGCTGCGGCAAAGTTGCCGTTGCCCATGTTATCTACCTTGGCGGCATTGCGTAGATGATCGAGCGCTGCGACGCCTAAGGTCTGCGAGGCGGCATCATTATCCGCAAGATTAGCCTTCATGGCCGTGACTGATTCGCGCGTGGCATTCGGTCCCGTGATAAATCGCTGCACGAACTTCTCAGGAGGAACTGAATCATTGACTGCTGCCTTGTAGGCAGGATCGGCTTCCAATGCTTGGAACTGAGCCTTCGCGGAGTTTCGCGCATCATCTGCCAAAGGCTTAAGCTTTGCAGCACCTGGAGCAAGAGGCATAGCCTCCATCTGGTTTCGTATCACACCCGCAGCCGCGCGTTCATTGCCATCCAAGGATGAGCGCTGAATGCGCGCAAGATTAGTACGCAAGGACTCGAAGTTCTCGAACGTCATGTTACCGTTATCCGCAAGACGACCGAGCGTTGACATGACCGCTTTGGGTGCGTGATCGAACAGCAGTTCGTTATGCAGTGCCTTGGATGAATTCTCCAAAAGAGCATTGGCATCCACAGGGAACTGTCCGCCATTGGCGTCTTTGAGTTTCTGATACTTGGAGCTTATTTCAGCATCCGCCGCAGCCGCTTTGTCCTCATATGCCTGAATGATCGTATCGCCATGCTCGCCCGGATTGGTCGAGAACACATCAGGTCCAGCTTGTTCGCGGATAGTGCGCAAGTTATCGATCAACTGACCATTTTGCTGGTTGTATGCTTCGGCGAGTTCCTTGTGCTTGCCGCGCATGTTCATTTCATTTGAGATTATGGAAGGATCCTGCGTGGCCTGCCCTTCAGTCAGATTCATCTTGACCGGCAAAGAATCAGCTTCCAGTCTTCGGTTCAAGACATCCGGATTGACCGCCCCTCCAGTCTTTCGTGTGGTATCGATAATGGCTTTCTGAAGCTCAGGGCTGGCCTCTTGGATGTTGGCCGCGGTCGATGCTGCGCCCATGGACTTACCCGACTGAGCGGCATTCAAAGCAGCTTGTGCGCTCTCAACAGTCGCCGGCGCACCTTTGAACCAACTGGGGATAGAACGAAGTAGTGCCGCCCCGCCTTTTACTATGGAAGGGGCTCCCGCAAGGATTGGAGCTACTTTGATCGCGGTAGAAACAGCAGGGTGCATCGGAGGCACATCGAAGGTCTGACCGCTCTCAGGATCAGTGAATTTCGTAGTACTGGCAGAACGCTCTGCTAGTTCATCAGCAGCCATCTGTGGCCAATTGATCGGATTGTAGGGCGAACTCATGACCGCAGTAGAGCCGCGGCTCAAAGCCCTAGCAGCTTCTCCTTCCGGATCCTCAGGCGCCGGCGACGCTTCAGCCTTATCTTGCGCGGCGAAAGCATGATCGATCGGATCACCAGTAAAAGGCGTCGGAGCCGCTGAGGCCTCAGGAAAGGCCTGATCTATTGGATCACTGGCCAGTGACATCTGGGCTTAGCCTCTTGACTGATTCGGCTTGCGCCCTGAATGCCTTAGCCTGTTCTTTAGTTTTGAAATTACGCTGAAAGAAGCCGACCTGTTCTTCTGGCGAGAGTGCATAATATTCGTGCATCAAAGGACTTGCTGCCGCTGTGGCATGGGCATAGTCACCCTGGAACCCGTTCATCTGGCCTTTGGTTGCTGCGGAATTCTTCTCACGCAATTGTCCTAAGGCGAGATCCTGACGGGCAGTACCCCGAGTGACATCCATGGCCTGATGGATGGTCTGAGTTGGGGTCTGGGCAGTCGGCAAACCGCTCAACACTTCAGCAGCTCGCGAGTCAGATCCGGCTCTAGCTCCAGCGGAACCTCGCAATCTACCCAAATCCTTCTCAAGTTCTGTACGGGCCTGATTGATATCCTGAAGGCCCAATGCTCCAAGACCTGAGCTAACCTTCGCAGGCAACGCACCGGGAGATACAATATCTGCAAGTTGATCGATACGCTTGGTCAGATCAATATTCGTGCGAGCATCCTTCTGCGCTGCGACCACCAGATTCGAGGTATCGATATCGGCGTTGCCGGTCTCGGTCTGGCGCTTGGTGGCCCCTGCAACCTGCGGCGGTGTGGGATTGATTGCGCTTCCGGTAGCCCCACCAGGAGGTTGCGAGAGACCACCAAGAACTGGATCTCTATTGACTAACCCTGCTCCTGTGTTTTGTGCAGTAGGAGTGATCCCTGCGATCGATGAGGCAATATTGGCTGCGCCTATCTTCCATGGCTCTTTGCCGGGTGGTGGCGGATTACCACCTTGGGTCTGCTTGGCCATGTGCGTAATGGCTTGCTTGGCAGTGTTAGCGATAGTTTGATAGTTGCCAGCTTCCGGTGTGCCTTTTTTTGAAGCAACTAGATTATCGATAGCGTCGATTATATCGCTAGGCTGCTCGGCTCGTGCTGTCACGCCTGCGATGGTTTGACCTAACTCTGCGCGCTCAGAACTTCTTAAATTATTGACAGCTGAGTTGAATGCAACCTTTTTTGTGGCTGCGCTGACGATGTTTTCATAATGCTGCGATCCAGTGGTCGGAGCGGCTTGCATTACTATTTTTTGTGCATCAGGCGTTGGATTGCCATCTTGGTCAACAATGCCATTTTTTACCGGATCAGACATCAATCCAGCGAGTGCTTGGTTTTCCTTGGCAGATTGAGTATCTATCTGCGCTTTAGCCTGAGCGCTTTGCTGTATAGATTGCCCAGTTTGCAAGGCCTGTTTTTGCTGCTGTATTCCAAGACCAGCGCTTCCGAGCTGCATGATCTTATTTAGGGTATTTAGACCCTGATTAGGGTCTGGAGGATTCACGTTTAGTGACACACTGGCATTGAAATCTGCCATATAACTAACTCACACCAAGAGTTGCATTTTCTAATTTATCTTGGCATAGTAAAACATGCCTCCAATCAAACCTGGCGAAAGATTTGGACAATTGACTACGCTCTTTAAGATAAGTGCCGCTAGCGATGCGCATTATCGAACCAGATGGCATTGTCGTTGTGAATGCGGAAAGGAAAGCATTGTAGATAGCAGCAAACTTAGAAGCAGACAGACTACTTCTTGCGGATGCCGAAAAGGTCTTTTCCCTAATGGAGGTACAGTTGGAGACCAAACCAGAACTCATGGCATGAGCAAAACCAGGATATATGGTACTTGGTGCAAGATGATTGATCGCTGCTCTAATCCAAAAAACAAAAGCTTCTTTAGATATGGCGAACGAGGCATAACAGTATGTAACCGTTGGATGAAGTTTGAAAACTTCTATGCCGATATGGGACTTCCTCCGCAAGGAAAAACTATCGATCGAATCGATAATAATGGTCCATATTCCAAAGAAAATTGTCATTGGGCTACCGGTTCACAGCAAGCCAGAAATAGACGCAATACTGTATTTTTGACGCATAACGGCCAGACCAAAAAACTAGCTGACTGGGCAGATGAATTGGGAATACCTAGGTATCTCATACATCTTCGGCGCCAGAGAGGCTGGTCGGTTGAGAGAATGCTGTCGTTATAGTCTGCCATCAGCCTGCGTTCGGATCGTAGTAAGGATTGGTCGGATCACCCGGCTGCTGCGCTGGGTTCATTGCTCCAGGCGAATACTGCGATGGGTTGTACTTGACGGTCGAGCCCTGATTCAAAATCTGATTTAGCGCATTCTGGCCGTAGAAAGCCCCAGCAGCGCCTCCGATCCCACCAGTGATGGCATTAGCGCTCCCGATAGTACCGGCTGCCTGCGAGGCTCCTATGCTGCCTAGCGTGCCACCAATCGCACCGGCAAATTGGCTAGCCCCGGTAGCCGAATTACTTCCAGCGTTCGAGCCTAATGTTGCAATCGAATTGAGTCTGTTAAAAATATTATTTTGTTGAGACTGATAATTTTGGAATGCACTGTTGAAAGAATTATTTGCAAAATTAGAATTGAACGACATCAAGTCTTTCAGCGCCGCGCCAGACTCGGCACCCTGCGCATTGGAGTCTTGATTCAGTGTTCCTTGTGCGCCCTGCTGCAGATTGAAGTTGTACTGCGGCGTGAGGGACTTGAACGTATCCATGTTAAACGGCGTGTTAAGCGAACCGAAGCCACCCGCGGGACTGGAGTTCGGTGTGCCGTCAGGATTGAACTGATTGCCGGTGCCGAGTAAGTAATTTAGCTGTCCCTGTGCCGCGCCACCGGCTTGAATGAATGGATATTCATTGCTCTGGATCTGATTGAACATGCTCTTCTGCTGAGCAAGGGCTTCGCGCTCTGCCGCGACTTGCTCGCGTGAGGCTTCTGAAGATGCGCCGGAACTGATCAGTCCGCCTACTAGGCTAGCTCCAGCGACACCTACGGCAACCCAACTTATGGCAGTGCAGCAAGACTTTCATCCTGAAGCCTCTTTAGTTCGTTACGCGCGTCATACATAGCGGTGTCATCCGGTTCTATGAGTTCTGCCTCGATTTTGTCGAGATCAGTTTCATCAGTTCTATGGATCGTTAAGCAAACCGTATCAGTGTGAGAGTAGACGGCTCGCTTCGTTCCCGGACGGGAGACGATTACGCGTGGCCCTATAATACGCTCTTTAGTGCCGTCGCCAATAACTGTTATCTCACCTGAGCAGATCACATACATGTGCTCTTTTTTGTGGACCTTCCCGATGATGAGAGTGTCAGCTGGCCTGAAAAGCCAACGTACATATACCCCTGGAATGAAGAAATGCTCAGTGAAAAGCGTGGCCTGTGGAAGTTTTGAGGCTGCTTCCTGCAAACGTTTTATCTGATCCAACGTCGCGGTGAGTTCGTTCACGACGGCAGAAACACCATCTGCGGCGCCACCGAATAGACCACCTTTAGCTGATCATTTGCAGCCAGGTTAAAGAGGCCACCAGTGACGCCTGTCGAGTAGAAGGTACCAGAGCGGCTGATGAGGATATTTGAGACCGTACCCCCCGAAACGATAACCCCTCCCTTCATCTTAGGGCTGTAGATGAAAGGGGAAGCCCCTAGCGCTATGGGAATCTCGCTCGAGGGCGGGATGCCTAAGTCAACGTTCTGAAACCATCGGTACCACGCCGCATGGGTGTTCTTGCCATCGGTCAGTGGCAGATCATAAGTGGGAGCGGTGCGATAGACGGTCATGAGGCCTGCGCGTAGCAAGTACAACCAATGATGTCGGCCTGCACCGGATCGGTGAAGTTGACTTCCCAGACCCTATCTCGAGCTTGTCCCAACTTTCGCCAGATTGCCCGGTTCTTGGTGTTTCCGGCCTGACCTATCGTGACCCAGTATTCATTGCTCCAGGTAAAGCCGCCATCGTTTGAGTATCTAAGCATGACCTGTGGGATCTTGCCTTGGCCTGTCTGTAAGCCCACCCCTGGGGTGAATTCGACCTGAAGCTGCGAGAAGAACATTCTTTCGCGCGTTGCTTTCAGCCACTGATGGGGCGTGCGTCTAACACGGCGAATAGGTGCCCCGGCATCGGTATAAAAGCTTCGGGACATTTGATGGAGCTGACCAGTTTGATAGTCACCAACGATTCGTACGTCCCCGAAGTCCATAAAGCAGTTCGATCTATGGCGATGAAAGAGGCCGGTATTGGGATCATAGGAGGCCCTCTGGTGCCAAGCGATCGCAGGATTAATCGCCGCTGCGGTGAAATCAAATACCCAGGTCACATCGGCGGTGGGGAAGGTTAAGACATAGAACAGCTCGCCGCCTTCCTCATAAGAATAGCCGATGGCGTCCGAGATCACCGGATACTGCGCGATGGCATAATCGATCGCAGGGGTGGATATCTTCTGCCAGCTGTACTGGGAGGTCACAACGACGATATTCTGACCCTGTTCATTGCGCCCCAACCAACACAACTGAGGACCGGCCCGCGCAATCGAATGAAGTGCAGCGCACCCGATCTGAGGGCCAACTCCAGGGATGCGTGAAAAACTAAAGTTCGTGCCCCCGGAGTTAAACCACACTTCTGAAGTTCGCTCACCGATAAGCCATGCTTCACGGTTGTTCTCCATCATCGTGATTAAATTATCGGTCGATGAGTCCTTCAGACCATTGAATAGCCCCGGGAAGAGCATGGAGTAAGGGGCGGGACCTGAGGTCTGAAAGGATCGGGTACCGCCCTGATTGACTGCCAGCCATCCTTCGATGAACCAGAGTCTTTGAGGGTTTGAAGGAAACCCGGGGTCAGTAACCTGCCCGAATATAGGGATCGTCAAGGTCACCTGATCGACGAAACTATTGCCCGTTGCGGGCGCGCTCATCGTAAGCGTGAGCCCAATGGTGTCGACCGATGAGACCTTCGTTCCAGCAGGTATCACTCCACCAGTATCGGTAAGCGTGGGGGTAGAGGCGACTATCAGGCCATTGGGGAGCGAACCAGGAAAGATGATGGTGGGGGAACCAATGCTCAAACTACCCGCGAAGCTGTTGATGTATGGGACACCTGAGATCAGGTAGTAGTAGGCAAAGGTGCCATCCACGATGAGGACGTACCCACCTAACCCTAGGGTAAGCACCCCGTTATCCCGCATCACGACGGGGCCTGAATTGGTGTTCAAAACCCCGACTTGGGTGAGTGAGAACTGCGGACTCGATGTCTGGGTCGCAGGCACACTGATGGCCATCACGTAGAGCATGTTGCTGATGGCTACGAGCGCCTTTTGAGAGCCAGGCAGTACCCAAGCACCCCTCACTTGTCCAACCGCTCCTTGCGCCACGGGATTAAGTCCAGGACAGCCTAAAAGCGCGAGCTGCTCCTTTGCTCGAGGATCAGGATCTGCTTGCGGAAACCAATTGATGAGCCTCTGCGCGTTCTGCAAGAGGTCCGGCATTTCATCGAACCCGTTGACGAACCCGAAGTCTGCGCCAAAGAATCCGGAGGCCGATTGACCTCGCATCATAAGTTATTGATTTCCTTAATTATAGCCACCATGAAAAATGAAGGAAGCGTCACGCCGGCGTCCACGCAAAAGCATGCGGTCATACCGCGCCTTCTCGGCAGGCTTGGCATTCAAAGCCTTGATCAGCTTCATGCTGTCATCGGCATTCGTCTTGATGGCCTCGGTCATCGGATACCCGTACTCGGCGCAGATCTCCTTGGCTAAGGCCCATTTAATCGCGCGCGAATAGCCAGAAGGTAAAACGAAGGTCTGATTGATGGTCAGGTTCTGAAGGATCGTATCGGTGAAGAGATGAAACGGTGCTGAATTACCCGGCGTTTGATAGAACGTGATCACCCCATAGGGCATGAGAGGGTTGTACCAGGCGACGGTAGGCCATGGTCCAGGCTGTGCTTTGTACAAAATCTCTAGGAACCGACTCTGTGTCTCTAGCACCTCGCACGAGAAATCAAGCTGAGAGAAGCGCGTAAAGCCGTGCGTGATGCGATTTGGCCGAGGTATCGCCCAATCCCCAGGGATCGAGTAATTAACCCCTTCAGGGTTATTGGCAGGCGTCGCTGTGGCGTTCTGCGACATAGTCACAGTCTGCGCACCCGCATTGAACGCCGTCACATACGTACCTGGCGGAATGACGCCTGCGGTGTCGATCAGATTAGAGCCTGAACCAACATTATTGGCTGATGTGCCAGCGACCAAATCCGATGGGATCTGCGTCACCCCAGTAATGACGTTCGATCCCCCGGTGAGCGTTCCTATGAACGGCGGTTCTCCCAATGCAGTTTGCATCGGATTACCGATGCGGTAGGCGGCTTGATTGGAGTTTAAGGAGAGGACGTTTTCGACAGAACCGTAGATGAAGTCCTTGTCGAGACTCAGGGAATCTAGCCAATCGTTCAAACAGTCCAGCGCATCTTGCGCATCTGGTTGTTGTAAGGGCTCGCCGGATTGGTAGGAATTTATCCGACGAAGGGCCCCTTTGATCAAATCCGAAGCGCTGGCCATAGGACTCCCGAGTGTTAAAAAACCGCTCGGTTACCCGTGATTTGGATATTACCCCTTACTTTAAGGCGATGCCACACTCACGGGGAACTGCGCGATGTTCAAGCTGATCGGCGTGTTCGCAGCTACTTGCGTGCCCTGCGCGATCGACTGAGCAAGAACAGTATTCGGTGGCTGCTTCGAGGGCTGCCAGATCGGTGTAATCGGAAATACACCAAAATAGCCGATGGAGCTTAATACGAGGACACCAGCTGCCTGCAGCGCGACTTGCGCAGCCTGATATTCCAATCCCACTACATTAGGCATCGTTGGCATTTACCGTCCCATCAATGTGCCGACATTCACGATAAATGGATACACAGAAGCGACTCCTGGCGAGCTACCCGGAATAGTAGCGGTAATTCCCGACCAGTTATATGCCCCAATGCTCCCATTGATGAGTTGCGAAGTGCTCGAGGTGGTACCTGCCCAACTGTAGGCAAGTGCCCCACCGTCGCTGTTGATGATAGCTGGAACGCTCGAGGTGGTGCCTATCCAGGTAAATGCACCCATCGAAGCATTTATAGGTCCGCCTAAGGTACTGGTAGTACCAGACCAGGAGTAAGCGCCTATTCCTGCATTGATCAGCTGCGAGAGGGTCGAAGTAGTCCCTAACCAGGAATAAGCGCCGACACTCTGGGAGATGTTTTCAACGAGATTGGAAGTCGTCCCAGCCCAGCTATATGTCCCAACGACACCATTGATCAGGCCTGAATTGACCGCCGTCGTGCCTGACCATATGTAAGCGCCGACAACGGCGTTAATGACATCATTGGTCGTCGATGTAGTGCCGTCCCAGGAATAGCCAGTCGCTCCACCATCGCTATTGATTAGCTGCGAGGCGGTTGAAGTGGTTCCTGCCCAGGAATATGTACCGACAGCTTCATTGATGATGACGGTAGATATGACCGAATCATCGTAAAATCCCCGTAACCGGCTTAACGGCGTGCCAAGCTTTAGTGACCTTGAACGCGCAGTGACCGGTGATGAAGCAGTTCCTCCACCGGCCGCGAAGGTGACGACAATGATGCCATTTGCGCCAGTCCCGAAGAATGCCTGAGAGCCATTAGATCCTGCGCCACCACCGCCATATAGACCGCCGTTTCCGGTCGTCGTTGTGTTATTGAAGCCGTCACCACCACCGCCGCCCCCAGATCCGTGCGTAGAATCCCATTCAATGCCGGTGCTACCGTTTCCGCCCTTATTGGCAGCACCAGTGCCTCCTCCGCCTCCACCACCACCATTAGTGCCAGCAGAACCAGCACCAGCGCCGCCTGGTCCTCCACCAGAGCCAGCGTGATTGTTGCCACCCGCAGTACCAGTCGTGCCGCTGGCCGCAGCGGCATTCGAGCCGCCACCATTGCCACCACCACCAGAACCGCCCGTGGCAGTCGTGGTGTTATTCCCGCCATTCCCGCCAGCGCCCAAAGGTCCTGCAGCGCCGCCACCACCTGAGCCACCTGAATTGCCGTTAGTATTGCTACCGCCGCTACCGCCATTGAAAGCGCCAGTCGTGGGAACGCAATTGCTTGCCTTACCACCTAAGGCTCCAGTTGTGGCAGAAGTCGCACCAACGCCAAAATCAGCTTTGAATGTCGCTGCATTGGTGAAGAACGTCGCAGTGCCAGATGCCCCAACCGTCGCCCCACCCACACCAATCTGGACCGTAGCGCCATTGGTAATGCTAATGGCAGGATTAATGGCGTAGGCGCCACCGCCGCCGCCGCAACCGCAACCGGTCGAGGCATTGCCATCAAATCCAGCACCACCACCGCCGATGGCCTCTAATTGCGCAATGCCACTGGGACCTGAATAGGTGGTCCCTGAGACGATGTAGATAACGCTCATTTGAGCGGTGCTATAACAGGAGGCGTGAAGGTGATTCCGTTATAGCTCCATGCTGGATTACAGCCCCATGGCGCGGGAATCAACGTCCCTAAGGGGGAACTATCAGCACAACTTAAATCCCCGATCAGACAGCCTACAATGAGGTTGTTTGTATCGATAATCGCCAACCAGTCTGTCTGCGTGGTATCTGGATTTAATCCAGTGTGCGCATTGACTGCGGCTTGCCAAGCGATAAGTGTGTCCTGACCATTTCCAGTCTTGGTGTAGACCAAAACCGCTTCCCCTAGTCCCGCACCGGCGCTATTTAGGAAAGCAATGACGTCCGGAACGTTCGCTTGCGGATCGACTACTCTGCGAACTCTTCCTGTGGCGACGCTATAAATGATCGCTTGTATTGCCACATTCTAGAATCCTGTGGCTGTCAGCAGAGAAACGCTATATTGCAGCAACTGGATCGATGTTCCCGCCGTGGCGACAGAGCAGGTGGCATAGATATCGATTTGATTGGAGACCGTCGAATCGAACGTGGTCCCAAGTGTTGAAGCGCCTGTTGCGGTACCAGAATACGGGATCATGTTACCGCCAGGGCCAGGACCGGTTGCGGGCAATGCCGTGTTAAAAAACGGGTAACCAATGATATAGCCTGTAAAGCGTAGCTGTGCCGCGGTGCCTGATCCCAATGTAAATGCGGTCGCTAACATACGCAGATACCAGGGAGAATTGGTCGAAATGCCATTAACAAGTGGCAATGCCCCTGTTGATAGGTTTGCTGTAGTTCCGAAGGCAATATCGATCGTTTCAGTATTGGCAGCCGCAACCGTCGAGATAATCCCAGATGCCTCTATAAGCAGTTGGTCCCCTGGCATCTTCAAGAGATTCCCTGGCATCGTATAACGAGCCTGAGTCGAACCAACCGTCATTGAAGTACGGGCAGCGCTCGCTGCAATAGCCGTTCCTGGAGCGGCAAGATTGACTAGTGTATTCCAAAATCCTTGGGCCATAAATTTATGTGGCTGTCCCTTGGAAGACAGGCTGTGTTCCTGAAGACACACCGTTTATATTTATTTGCAAACCAGGAACCAATGATAACGAACCGCCTAAATCTAGGAAACCAAAGACGTGCTTACCTGCGTCCGTGGAGTCGTAGAAAACCGCCCAGAACGCTCCTGTGGGATTTGAAGCGTTCGCCGCGATCGTGATGGGGCTCGTGGCATTCAAGGATGTCACCGCACCAGAGAGCGTCGAAGTCGTGCCGGAGAGCGTTACCCCGCCGGCGGCATAGTTCCCGCCTGGGGTTACCTCATTGGTTGAGTAGTTTTGCGTGCCTCCAGCGCCCCAGCGCGGATCAGAGTCTGTGATCGAAGGCGGGGCCGCATTGGTGATGATGCCCATCTTGATCGTGTCAGATGCCCACAAGGAAGCTAGACCAGTCAAGGTCATGTTCGAGACGAACTTAGCGGAAACGTGGGTCTGGCCGACTGACATACTATCCTGCCAGTTCTTTCAAACGCGCCACCTTGGCCGCATGTGCCGCTTCGTTCTCGGCCAGAGATTTCATGCGAGCATCTATTTCCTCATTGCGCGCGGCGATTGAGGCTTCAGATTCTGCCTTTTGCTGTTCGTGTGCCGCTACATCGGCCGCATGGGCGGCTTTCGCCTCCACCAGGGAATTGGAATCTGCTTCCAATTTCGTAACCTGTGCCCGCAAAGCACTGGCATGTGCGGCTACCTCACTCTCCCTTATCGTCACATTTGTTTCACGTGAAACAATATCAGCCTCCGCATGCTTCACAGCCTGCTCTTGAGCTTCCAAGGCCTGGGCTATACCGACATTGGCATTACGAGCGCTTTCATGGGCGGAGGCTTGGGCGGTAAGCTGCTCCAAGTAGTCTGACGCTTCCTTAGGATTAAGCGCCAACCGTACGAGTGCAAGAGCATCATTGAGCGCAGACGGTGGAGGCGGTAGAACTTCGTTCATGTGTTGGTGATCACGGCGATGCTCTGGCCGCCATGTACCCCACGGTATTCAGTCTGATTGGCCGCCATACGGCCTGAGGCTGCCGTAGCGGTGGGAGTAGTTACATTCCCTGCCACGCTCGCCCCACCCACTAGGACCGAACAGATGGCATCTGCATGCACCCTGATGACGGTCGTGCGCGGGTCAAACGGATTGGAGGCTACAGAGCCAGCCGTAATCGCAACGGTCTGCTGAACTAGCGGCGGTTCGTTCGGCACCTGCCGAGTGCCATCAATGTCGATGTACTCGGTGACATAGACGGTGGCCATTTAGATCGCATTCGGCGGCAAGGCGGAAGGATTCTCAGGTCTGGTCATGTTCATCGACCACGTAGCGGTTGGTACAGTGAGAACACCTGCCGTGGTATTAACCCAGGTGACAGCCAACGTATTGGGCAAAGAAACACGCACATTGCAAATCTGCATTCCAGTCAAAAGTGCCCCTGAGATCAGATAGATATCAACCAGATCCCCCACCAGAAGCCCAGGGACCGTAGCGGTCAACTCAATCGTGGTGTTAGCAGCCACCGTGGCCGCTGACCAGACAAGCGTGCCTGCCACAGCACCTGCCTGGGAAGTCGGCGCGATGACCATGTCATAGATTTCATTGCCCAAAGCCGGTCGATTGGAACCAGGCATTTACCTTTCCCCTTACCAGTCAAGCTGCGGTGAGTTCACAGGCGTCCAGTTCGGCTGCACGCGGAACACAGAGACGATGTAAGGAGCTGCGGCTGTGCCAGCGGCCGGAGTAGGAGTACCAGCAGTATTCAGAAATTTAATTGCCAATGTATCAGCTGCTGACACTCTGGAATCAAGTATTCCGACATTGGCGGTTTGTGCACCGGCTTTTGTCACAATTACCACATCAGTTGCGAGCAGCCCAATGGTAGGGAAATACTGGGTGGCGCTTGCAGTTGCAGCGGTTCCAATGAATGTCTGTTCCGTAATTAGCGGACCAGCCCCCAAAGCTGCGGGAGTGAGCTGGATCTGAAACTGCCCGACCTTCCACAAGTTTCCTGTGGGCATCTGCACCGTATCGGGGGAAGTGGCGACATCTGGGCCAGGATTACTCCCAGTAACATTGGTCGTTGCTGGATTTGCCATTAATTTAACTCCAAGTGGGCCCAAGTATGGCCATGTTTGATGCTGCTGATAGTCGTCCTAGCGACATTAAACTTAGCCGCTAATTCTCTGTCGGTCATAGTTTTGCATAAAGCCTTAATCTCAAATACTTGAGTTTCCGTAAGCTTTGCTTGATGAGCTTTCTCTCCACGCTGATCTGCGGCTCTACCGCGTGACTCTCTATCGGCAATGTTATCTGCCTGCGTGCCTACGCGAAGATGATCCGGATTCACACATGCAGCATTATCGCAGCTGTGAAGTACTGACATTCCTGCGGGAATCTGAGACTCATTGTGAAACGACCAAGAGAAGCGATGCGCCTTCTTGTGCTTCACGCCGAGCATCTCACCTTTGAAATACCCGTATCCGTCCGGATCTAGGCTAGAAGCCCACACCCAGCAGCCATTCGCAGCAATCTTGTATTGCCTTGCGAATCGAATGTTTGCTGGAGTGCTGCGGCGTCCCATTGCTTTGATTCTAGCCTGAAACGCGAACGGCCAGTGAGCGATACAGCGACGCAAACCCGTAGGCTATATCCAACCTGGTCGGTTCCGCGTCATTGTTGATCGTGTAATCCTCCACGATGCGAATCGAGAGACCTAAGTCCTCATCGTATGCCCTGGAGGCTGAGGCATTGCGGGGCAGCGGCAGATCGACCACACCGAGTGCGAAAGCATCGCGATGGAAGTAGAGGTTCTCGGTGGAGTTGGTCGCGAGAGCCGCGCCGGCATTCAAGGTCACCGCAGGGGTGCCGGTGAAAGCCGCAGTTGCCACGCAGTTCTGGAACTGGCCACTGGTGATGATGCACTCTGCGATCGTCACGGTCAGAAGTCCACCAGCGGAAGCGGTATAAAGGCCCGTGGTCGCGAGTCCCGGCGTATTAGTGAAGGTTCCGTTGGCGAGTGTCGCTGGTGCGAACTGCGGGCTACCGGGGGTAGCAACACCGGTCATCTGCGCATACCCGCCCGGAGGGAGGACCACGAATTGCTTCAAGCCAGAGGGGCTATTATACCGACCACGTGACTGCGGATTGACCGGGAATAGACCAGCAATCTGGATCGTGTCCCCGACGTAGCAGCCCGCAGAGTTGGCAGTCAAGCCTGACAGGTTGATGACGCCAAACTGCGCCCAGCCGGCGGTAAGAATCGCTGAGCCACCCACCGCATTGGTGATACCGGCGAGAACTGGCGCTCCCAAGAGTGATCCGGTGCTGTAGTTCGCGATATTGGGATCTTCAAACCAATCAGCGCCGGCCGTCTTCTTGGCGACCATGCCGGTCTCGTAAATCTCATCGATGCGCGCCTGGGGGTTAAAAAGCCCCTTCAAGGCATCGGCCATCGAGGAATTGGCGAACGGGTGCAACACGCAGGTCGGCACCATGCCCTTGGGCATGCCTTCCGACACCAGCATGGCGCGAGAGTCACCGAATGACTTATAGGCAGTCGGAGTGGTTCCAGGCGTACCTAGTCGGTTAGCGGTGTTCTGGAAGCCAAAATAGGCGCCATCAGAATCTACCCGGTTGCCCACCGCGAGACAGGCGGGGTGAATGAAGCGTTCCTCGAATTCATCGATGTCCAGCAACATGTTGATCGTGTTGAACTGAATGTCGACGTGAAACTGGTACAGGATCGGTACCGGCACGTACGTTTCGGTCGAGGGCTCGACGTTGAGCGCGGGACCGAAGGTGCCGACATACCGAGGCGGGACACGCACGTTACACGTGGCACCGATTTTCTTGCCCTTTTGCCCAAATTCCTTGTCGTACTGACGGTTGTACTTGTCAGTGAGGGTGCAGAGATTGGCAAGAACGGGCAATGCCCGATTCGTGATCATCGAGATCGTCAGAGCCGTATTTGCGATGTTCGCTGCTCCTTAAGCAGCGCTCAAGTCAAAAAGAGCGCGATAGAAACTTCAGAGTTTCCCGCCGCTAGTGCCTTTTTCTTGCCGTCAGAACAACGCCGTGCTTCTTCTGCCACTTCGTCAAGACTTGCGATCCCGTAAGATCAGCTTCGTCTTTCTCGACTTGGGAAGCACTGCCGCCGTTCAATGGCTTGATGATGGGCGCATTAACGCGGGGCTTACTCGGAGCTGACTCCGTTTCTGGCTCGGCTTTCGCCGTTTTCTGACTCGCCTCTGGGGCGTCTTCTGTCTTGACTTCCGCCTTAGTTTCTTTGGCGAATGGTTTGAGTGTACTCTCAATTTTACCGATTTCAACTAATTGACGCTGGGCAGCTCGCGCATACCTTGCGGAGCCTGGCGGACAACCATCGGTCATCGCGCGGATCTTCTCTGCTTTCTCTGGATGGACGCCCAGGTCATAAACTAGTTCTGCCATCAAATCTGAGTTCTTGATGGACTCCAAAACATAGTTCGGCAGCACCATATCGGCTGATTCATAGACTTCCTTGAAGTCATCCGGTCCTTGTTCAAAGGCGCGATCCATCTTAGCCTGCGCGTGCGCTGTTTCCTCCTGAATGAAGCGCTCCTGATCGGCTTTGGCCTGATCGGCTTTCAATGCCGAGATCTTTAAATCCGCCCGATAGTCAACCAGCGCATCCCAGTAGGCCTGATCGCCTTCCTCGCCTGCTTTGAAGTCTGCTCTAGCGGGTTTCTTAGTCTCCTCAATCTTCGCAGGCTTTAGCTGCTCACGTAAAGCTGCAAGATCGGCTTCTAGCTTCGCCGCGCGCGCATCGGCTAGCTTTGCGTTGTTGTACTGTTCGGCTGCGAACTCCTCGGCTTCCTTCTGCATGCGGTGCTTCTTGCCGATCGTCGCCTGCATCGCCTTGGTGAATTCGCGCTTCTGGCGTGGGGTAAGGCCGTCCTCGCCTTCCTCGTCATCGCCAGCATCATCGGGAGGCGTTTCAACCTTGGGAGGAACAGCGGGATTGTCCGCGACTTTCTTCTCAGGTTCGCTTTTGGCAGCCTGAGCATCGTTATCGGCCTTCACTTCAGGTGGCACGGGAAACACCCCTTTACCTGTGGTGTAGGCTTCGATCTGATCCCGACCGTTTTCAACGACTACCGTCATTTACGCTGCTCCATTAATATTTTTTATGATAGCCGAGGCAACTTTGCTGCCATCATCGTCATGTGCTTTGTGACCGTATAGGCCAAGCCCATAGGCAAGTCGTTGCCATAAAGGCAATCGCGCGCGTATCGCTGGATCGTCTATGCCCCGCGAGGACGTGAAGTAACCGTTCCAGGTCGTGCGCTCTCCGACCTTCTTCCCTTGCCAATCATAGTCAGTCCAATGTGCGCCTAGCCATGTCCTGCCGTCCTCGCGAACTTGGCACAACTGCCGGTATACAGAGCGACCCCCGATATCGCATAGCCTGAAGGTTGGTTCATCCATTTACGCTGCTCCATTTTCTGCTTTTTCAGCCGACTTCAACGCTATCTCAGCCGCTTCTTTATTGTGTGCAGCCTCCACATGGGTGTTCAAGAGTTCACCACCCACCGCAATCTCTTCCTTCGCCAGTGTGACATGCCCGCGCATTGCCTCGACCTTAATCGCCGTGTCGGCGCGAGTTTCAGTGTCTTGGCGCTTGGTCTTGTTCGATTCCTCGACATCGTGCGCCTTGACCGTAGCGGCAAGGTGCGCCTTGGCCATGCCGTACTTGTTCTCAAGCTGCGCCTCTTGAAGCGCTTGTTTAAGCTGCTGGTTCTGCGCGGAGAGCGACTGAACCACGGCGCGAGCCTCTTTCGGCAGGTTCTCCATGATCTTCTTTAAGCCCTCAGGATTCTGAGCGGCTATGCGATCGGCAATCTCTTCAGTGTACATGCCATCCATAGACCTGAAGACTAGATCCGCAGCGTTCTTGGCCACAATCTCGCCCATGGGGCCAGGAGAAGTGACCAATTCAATCAGATCTTCCGCCCCCTGTTCGCGCATAGTCTCGTAGCTCGGGCCTGCTTCCATGACAACATCAAAGCGACCAATCGAGAGATCATTCTTGACCGATGTAACCCCATTTGCATCTTGGATTTCCTTATTCAACTCGATCATCTGAGGCTTGCCATCCCCACCGATGATCCGCTGCATGCGCTCCTCGCTATAGTACGGCGGGAACCAGTCGAGCATGATCCTCCAGGCGTGAGCTACGGCTAACTTTTTGTTCTTGTAGTACTGGCTGTGCGACTGATCCGAGAGCTTGTCGCGGCGCTGCAAAGCGCGTCCTGAAACAGTTTGCCCTTGCGATTGATCCTGTCCAGGCTCATTTGGCATGCCGGCGATCGCGAGTAAGTTCGAGCGCATACCCTGCACGAACTCGGTAAACCCAGCCTCCACTTGCGCCGGCGGTATCGGCTGCGGGGGCGGTAGGAGCGTCGCTCCCTGCCCGGTCTCGATTGTCACGGGCTTATATGTAAGCGTTGGGATGGGTTCGCGATTGGATTCAGTCCACTCAGGATGCCCGTCTAGCTGTCCTTCCGCGGCGATGTACTTGGACTTTGTGGCCAGGCCTAAACGCAGAATCTTGGAGGTCTCGCCATAATCGACCATGCGTTGCGGGTCCATCATGGTCTGCACCATGCCGCGCCGATAGACCTTGCCGTCGATCATGCGGGCATTTCCCTGTACGCGTATGACTGGAATGAATGTGCCCGGAATGGTTTCTCGCTGCGTAACCTTAGTGCCATTCAGGTGGAACAGCTGAACTTTAGATTTAGTCCCTTCCCGCTCGCCAATAATGGTAGCTTGAATGCGCCGCAGTTGCGCATCAGTTGGCAGATCAGATTTGAACACCCCGAATTTTGTCCCATCGGGCAGTTTTAGCTGATAGAGCTTCTCCTGCTTATCCAGAATCCGAAAGTACTGCGCAACCCTGATTTCCTCTTTGGTCTCCCAGTCAGCCGCCATGCGCGCTGATCCCACATCAGACCAGGGTACTAGGTCAACACCTGGATTTAAACGCTTAAATTCATTGCGCTTTTGCATGAGTGCGATCAAGCACCAGCGCATGTCCTGCGCGGTGGGCATCATCGAGCCAGGATCAGGGTAGACCGTGAAGCAATCGAAGATCGGCGCTATGCGGATTTCTTTATCAAAGCTGTTCTGCGAGGCCCACTCAGCTAAGAGCCTAAACCATCCCCAGCCTCCTGAGACGGCGTTGTCTGTGGCGTTGTCGTAGGCGACAGGGGCGTCTGATCGGTATTCCACATGGCGTCCAAGGCCGTTGATAACGTCTGCACGCTCAGTGTCAGCGCCATCGGCGATAGGATGACATTTACCACGTGTTTCGAGATCGGCAATACTGTTAACAACCCTTCCAACAAGGGTGTCGGTGAGGTTGATGACGAGTTCCGGATTCTCCTGGCTCGCTGA
>Ga0210401_10000631_pt1 | contig 42630 bp, 45 predicted proteins | sample IncBWH32MmetaG_FD_150866 | JGI IMG/M metagenome (GOLD analysis project Ga0210401, IMG submission 150866) | Forest soil microbial communities from Barre Woods Harvard Forest LTER site, Petersham, Massachusetts, United States - Inc-BW-H-32-M | ecosystem: Environmental > Terrestrial > Soil >... | reverse complement strand
TTTCACACCTGGCTTTGTTCGGAGCGTTTGTCCGCTACCCGGAGCTTTTTCCGGGCGCCGACCCACAGGTGATCGCTCAGGAGCAGATGAAATATTGGGGGACCGGCGCCCTGATGAAAGGTGTAATAGCCAGCAGGGCGTCCGACCCCGACGCGGTTGCGAAGTTTGCCAAATTTGAGCGCCTGTCGGCCAGCCCCGGCGCAATGAAGGCCATGCAGTTGTTAAACTTCCAAATTGACGTTGGCCATATCCTTCCAGCCGTGCGCGTACCGACACTTGTGCTGCACCGGGCAGCCGACGCACTGGTCCCGGTCCAGCTGGGACGCGACTTCGCGGCGCAAATTCCCGGTGCCAAATATATCGAGTATCCCGGCGGCGATCATGCCTTCTGGTCGGGCGACGTAGAGGCATTGCTCGGCGACATCGAAGAGTTCATCACCGGGCATCGCGAGACTGAATCGACCGATCTGGAGCGCATCCTGGCGACCGTGTTGTTCACCGACATCGTCGACTCAACTCGCCGCGCTGCCGAAATGGGCGATCAGAACTGGCGTCGGTTACTGGACAGTCATGATCAGCTGGCGCGCCAGACGGTTGAAAGACACCGTGGCAACCTGATCAAGAACACCGGTGACGGCATTCTCGCCACCTTCGATGGACCCGGTCGCGCCGTACGTTGCGCGCTAGCATTTTCGGCGGCAGCCAAACAGATTGGCTTACCCCTGCGTTCGGGTCTGCACACTGGAGAAATCGAGGTCAGAGGCCGCGATATCGGTGGCATCGCGGTCCACGCCGCGGCGCGGGTAATGGCAAATTCCGGGCCCGAGGAAGTCCTCGTATCCCGCGTGGTCTCGGATCTCGTAGCTGGCGCAGGACTGAAGTTCGACAAACGCGGAGCATATGAGCTCAAAGGCATCCCCGGTCGATGGGATTTATTTGCAGCCAGAGTGAAGCGATAAGTTTCATCTGGGCTTAACGAGCGACAGCCTTGCATTTGCTCGTCGGGCCAAAGCGGGATGTGCCTCTAGGTCCACATTTGAACCCAGACCAATGATCCCAGGCCAGTATTCGAGAGCCAACGACCGCCGAGCGCACATACTTTGCGTGTTGGTGAACCGCGAAGTATGTGCGCTCTTGACGAATGCGGTGATCAGCGGTGCGATCACCAGTTAATCGTCTACTTTGCGGCGGCCTCGATCACACGGGCGACCGCTTCCGGCTGAGAGACAAAGACAGCGTGGCTTGCGGCCAATTCGGTAACCTTGGCGCCCGAGCGTTGATACATCCAACGCTGAAGCTCAGGGCTTATCACGCGATCCTTGGTGGTTAGGATGGCGTAGGTGGGCTTGTTGTGCCATGCAGCCTCGGTGAGAGGCGCGCCCATGGCCTTCTCGGCAAGCTGCTGCTGCGAGTCCGACATGAACTTAGCCTCCGCCGCCGGGACGTCGGCGGCATAGGTTTCCCGGAACTTCGCCGCCGGGATGTAGAAATACTTGACGTCCGGTGCGGTCCGATTGGTGGCTGCCCGCATGGCATCGTTTGGCGCAGCAAACTTCGACATAAGCTGGCCGCTGGCCTCCCCCTTATCGGGCTGCAGGGCGGCTACATAGACGAGAGCGCTGACCTTGGGGTCGTTGCCCGCTTCCGTGATCACCGAGCCGCCATAGCTGTGGCCGACTAGCACGACGGGCCCCGTCTGCTGATCGATGACGCGTTTGGTAGCATCCACGTCCTCGGCGAGGCCGGTGAGCGGCTCCTGCACGATAGTCACATGGAAGCCGTCCTTGTTCAGGATGTCGTAGATGGCGCGCCAGCCAGAACCATCCGCCAGTGCGCCATGGACAATGACGACGTCCTTCGCAGCTGGCTTCGTCTGGGCGTGAGCCATCGTGCCGCTCATGGCGATCATGAGGACAGTGGCGGAAGTCTTTCGCAGAATAGACATTTGATTCTCCAGGTGTTTCATTTTGCCCATTACTTGGTGTGACCATTCCGGCATGGGCATTTGTTCACCGGTGATGGCCAACCTGATTGATGCAGGTAGGTCTTTGCGCCCGACCCGCCGGGCGCAAAGACATCAGGCCAGCTTGTTCTTCATTCCCAGAATATCGACAGGCTCGACTGACGGCGGCTTTGCCAGCATTTCGTCGACGCGCGACATCAGGGATTTGGCCATGTTGCCGCCGAGATGTGCCTGGCGATCCTCTTCGCTGGCAAAGGCGTCGAACACACCAAACGTTGTCGGCGAGAGCTTGAGAGCAAACCAGATCGGCGTGCCCGCCTCCCGGTTTGTCATTTCAACGCCGGCGGCAAGGAAGTCCGCCACCGTCTGCTCCTTGCCCGGCTTGGCTTCCAGCCGGACCAATAACCCGTACTTGATCGTCATTATTCTCCTCCACTCGATGATTACGGGGGGCTCCAACGCCGCGGAAACTTACGAGAAAGAGCGCTCCGGAAGTATTGGCAGGATTGCCATTTTTGATACCGATCTAGCCAACATGGCTCTTGTTTGTGGCCGATTTTTCGGGAATCTTAATCTGCTGAGCAGAGAGGAAGCCGCGATTGCAGTGTTGGCAAACATGTCGATTCTGATATCGTTCTAGCCATGCGTATTCACATCCTTGCTCTCAATGGCGTGTTCGACACCGGTCTGGCCGCGGTGCTTGACGCCTTCGACATCGCCAACGCGCTGGCGAAAATGAGTGACATTTCCGCGCTGCCCTTCCAGACGAAGGTGGTAGGCCTACGAAAGACCGTCACAACCGCGCAGGGCCTGAGCGTGCCGGTGACCTCGGCAACGCGCGCACAGACACCGGATGCGGTGGTGATGCCTGCCATCAACCGGATCATGCCGGAGGTGTTGGTTCAGGCGCTCGCCGGCGGCGAGGTACGCGAAGCCGGCGCAGTGCTACGCAAGTGGTCGGGACGCGGCGCGCTGACCGCGGCCGCCTGTGTTGGCACCTTCGTGCTGGCGGAAGCGGCCCTGCTCGACGGCGAAGAGGCCACGACCACCTGGTGGTTGGCATCTTTGTTCCGGCAGCGCTATCCGCGTGTACGACTCGACGAGTCGCAAATCGTCGTGCAGTCCAACACGGTTTTCACCGCCGGTGCGGCGCTTAGCCATCTGGACCTGGCGCTCACCCTGATCCGGCGCGCCAACCCCGAACTAGCAGACCTCACGGCAAAGTATCTGGTGGCGGACGCGCGCGCCTCGCAGGCGCCCTACGCAATCCCTGGCCACCTAGTCCACGCCGATCCGCTGGTAACCAAGTTCGAGCCCTGGGCACGGCAGCGTCTGGCCGAGGGATTCTCGCTGGATCAGGCTGCGGTGGCGCTCGCCACCAGTAAACGAACGCTGGCGCGTCGGATGCAGAGTGTGTTGGGCAAATCGCCGCTCGAATACCTCCAGGACCTGCGGATCGAGCGCGCTGTGCACCTGCTCAAGACCAGCCAGGCCAGCGTCGATCAGATCGCCGCCGAAGTCGGCTATGCTGAAGGTGTGACGCTGCGCTCGCTGCTGCGCCGGAAGCTCGGCCGCGGTACGCGCGAAATCCGACGCGGCATCTGAGACCGGCTCGCTTACCCCTCACAAATCTCAGCTAAATTGGGGCGCTTTCGCTTGGTATCGTGAAGATGATTCCAGTCATTTTGTTCCATTTTACCTAGACTTCGCACGACCGCAGCTTCAATGCAGCGCGGGCAAGTGGCAACGAAGCCCCAGCGGCATCCGCCGCTGACCTGCAGGCTTCTGCACTTGGAGCGCTGCCAATTTCGTCGGTTGACTTGTCGTGTACGACCGACACGCAGGCTGCAAGCGATCGCCAATTCAACGTGCCAACCGGAGCACCATCGCCAACACTTGCAGTGGTGAGGTCTGACCGTTCATGCGGTACTTTACCAAGCTGACGTAAAGCGAAACAGATCGAGTGCATGTCTGTGCCACACTGGTGATTAGCGTCTCGAGCGCGGTCCCAACGATCGACATTACCTTCGGCCTGACGTGTTGGCCGAAGTTAGGTTCGCTAGACCTCTTGGACCGCTTGATGAGTGCTTGTCCTGCGATAACCAGTATTCTTCAACGCAAAAAATGAGTGGACCTTATCGGCGCCGCTAACGTCCCGCGGAGCGAGACGATGTCTGCGGTTCAACGCGTGCCGATTGGCGCGTTGCACGGACGTTACGCAACTACGTAAGGTAGGGGTCGGATGCATGTGCCAGTCATCGAACCTGATTTCGAGACAAGGTAAGGGAGGCGCTCGCGCACTTCTGTCCGCGAAGTGCTTCCAAATTGACCGAAGCGAGTCGCATTCTTGTAGGCCGGATCGTATCGCCTGGATTTCGAAGATCTTCCTGACCGCGGTCATGCAATTTTTTGACCATTATCCCAGCAGCTCGATAGTCAATCTCCCACAGCGATATCTCGATCACATTTAATCGCTTGATGTCCTTAGCGGACGGGCCATTCTTTTCCAGCAACCTCCTTACCACGACTTTCCAGCGGTGGGATGCTTCAACGTGCAAGGGGAGTTCTAAAAAGCCAACCGAAAGAACAGGTGAGGAAACTATGCCAAGTGCCACTGAGCGGCAGCGCTTTTGGGAAGCAGTGCTACGCTAACGTCAGCAGCCAGGCGCGTAGTTCACACTGAACGTCGTGCCGAGAATCCCGCCCGTGCGTCTTTGCCGCTTCCAAGATGACACGCCGCCAGTTCGTCTGACTTCAATTTATGCACAACCAATCCGCGGTATTTGCCGTTCATCTGTAAACTTAAGCACTTTATGTCAGGTTGATGGAAACAAGGAGGTAGTCGTGGTCACACAAGTCAAGCACTTCATCAATGGCAAGCAGGTCTCTGGCCGCAACGGGCGAACGTCATCTGTCTTCAATCCCGCGACAGGCGAGCAGACGGGATTAGTACCGATCGCGAACGCCGCGGACGTCGCGGATGCTGTCGCCGCGGCAACAAAGGCTGCGCCAAAGTGGGCGGCGACGACGCCGTTGCGGCGAGCCAGGATTCTGAACCGCTTCCTCCGAATTCTCGAGGAACGTGTCAACGAACTCGCGGACGTCATCGTTGCCGAGCATGGAAAGGTCCACTCGGACGCCGTCGGTGAAATTCAGCGGGGCATGGAGGTCGTGGAATTCGCGACCGCGGCCCCGCAGCTGTTGAAGGGTGAGTTCACCGACAACGTCGGAACTCGCGTCGATAGCTACTCTTCACGTCATCCTCTCGGCGTGGTCGCCGGCATTACTCCCTTCAATTTTCCCGCGATGGTGCCGATGTGGATGTTTCCCGTCGCACTGGCCTGTGGAAACGCCTTTATCCTGAAGCCGTCCGAAAGAGACCCATCGGCGTCACTGATCGTCGCGGAGTGGCTCAAGGAAGCAGGCCTTCCCGATGGCGTATTCAGCGTGGTCCACGGCGACAAGGAAACCGTCGATGCGCTGCTGCATCATCCCGACATCTCGGCAATCAGCTTCGTGGGATCGACCCCGATCGCGCGGTACATTTATGAAACGGCCGCGGTGACAGGAAAGCGCTGTCAGGCACTGGGCGGTGCCAAGAACCATATGATCATCATGCCCGATGCCGACATGGACCAGGCGACCGACGCTCTGATGGGCGCCGCCTTTGGCTCCGCCGGCGAACGCTGCATGGCGATTTCCGTCGCGGTCCCGGTGGGCGAAACCACCGCGAACAGGTTGATCTCCGCGTTGGAGCCGAAGATTCGCAACCTGAAAATCGGACCTGGCACCGACCCAGAGGCGGAAATGGGTCCGCTCGTCACGAAGCAGCATTTGGACAAGGTACGGGGCTACATCGACGCGGGGGTCGCTGAGGGTGCAAAATTGCTAATCGACGGCCGCAGCTTCAAGATGCAAGGTTACCAGGACGGCTACTTCATCGGCGGGTCACTGTTTGATCATGTCACGCCAAACATGAAGATCTACAAGGAAGAAATCTTTGGCCCCGTCCTGGCTGTCGCCCGCGCCCCCGACTACAACACCGCTGCACGGATGATCAACGAGCACGAGTTCGGCAACGGCACATCGATCTTCACGCGCGATGGCGACGCGGCTCGGGAATTTGCGCACCAAATCAAGATTGGTATGGTCGGAATCAACATTCCGATCCCGGTGCCGATGGCGTTTCATTCCTTCGGTGGATGGAAAGCGTCGATCTTCGGCGACCACTACATGCACGGCCCGGAAGGTGTTCGCTTCTATACCCGGCTGAAAACGATCACGAGCCGCTGGCCAACCGGCATTCGAGCTGGTGCCGAATTCGTAATGCCCAACATGTCTTGATCGTAACGACTGTGCCCCCTGCGATCCCGGCAGCGGGCACGGTTCGCCGAAGGCAGCGATGAATCCGTCGGTTTAGAAAAAAATCGAATACGGCGTCCGTCTTGCCCTGGCTTGGCGGACACACTGGGCAACGTCCTTTAAGGTGGCAAGGAGAATGATGATACCGCTTTTGTACTTCGATCTGGTTCAAGGGCGTTCGGAAAATCAGATCAATATGATACTGGACGTCACCCATGAGGTTCTGGTGCAATCATTCGACGTGCCCGAGCGCGACCGCTATCAAATCGTCAGGAGCGTGCGCCATCCAGAATGATCATCGAAGATACCGGTCTAGGGATCAAGCGGACCCCAAACATGCTGGTCCTTCAAGTCACGACCCGCCCTCGCAGTCGCTCCATGAAGCAGGCGTTTTATAAAATGCTGGCGGAGAAGCTGGAGGCCGTATGCCGGATCGCACCAAGCGACGTTGTCGTCACGTTCGTAACGAACACGGACGAGGATTGGTCGTTTGGTCTCGGACGCGCTCAATTCCTCACGGGAGAGCTCTAGCTCGTCGAAGCCCGACGCTTGGACCTGGAGGAACTCGGGATAGATTTTGGGTGTGGCTGCGGCTGACCACAGAGGGCACTAGTTTAACCGGTCGCCAAAAAAACTTACGCCGTCGGGCTCGAAATCTAGTGTCCCGGCGGCGCTTAATGCTGGGCTCCTGAAATCCAGCGGTGCTGCATATAGCGCGACAATCCCCTCGGTTGACACAGCCCGTTTTAGCCGGGGCGTCTCCCGAGGAGATTTGACTCTTGTCACGTAGAGGCGAAGGCTTAAACAGCCCGCTGGTCAGGCCTTCAACTGCGCCGCTACTCCGGCGAGATCGCCCATGCCCCAATGCTCGACAATCAAGCCGTCTTGAACCCTGAAAATATCGCAGGAAGTGAATCGGAGCGCGCGACCGGTGGGCGCAACTCCCGCGAGCGGGCCGTTATGGGTGCCGCTATAGACGAAGCTTGCGGCCGCAATATTGCCGGACGCGACCGTGGCCTCGACCTCTACCTTGAGGTCCGGTATTCCAGCCAGCCGTGCAGTAAAGACTGCTACTGTCCCTTGCTTCGGCGACTTGCCCGGTGGCGGCGGCGGCGCGGCCGCGCTGACCTGATGGTTGACGTAATTCTCCGAGAACAGCGCTGCGAATGCCGTGAGGTCGTGCGCACTCAAGGTCGCCGCGAACTTTTGGATCCACGGTGCGGTTGCGGTCTTGTCGTCCGCCAAGGTCGGCGCGACAAGGGTCGGCACTGCAAGAGCCGATCCCGCCAACGTAACCGTCTTCAAAAGATTCCTTCTATCCATAACGTTTCCCCGATCTGATCATCTCATTACGCCGCCATCGAATGAACAAGCGGAACGCGCGGCAAATTGGCACTCATATCGCTTGGCGGCCAAACCACGTTTTGTTGTAGCCGACGAATCTTTCAGAGAGCCGGTATCGGCCAAAACGATCGCTGGAATCTCGCTGCCTAGGCTCTGCTGATAAACTCAGACGGTAATCATGCCTAGTACTTCGGTGCGGCTCGTTGGACCTCTTCTCCTGGAAGGAGCGTTCGCCGCTGCCGCCCTGGCCCTGGCGATCATTGTCGCTCCGGTCCTTCTTTACGTCCGAAAAGAAGCCATATTCGTGGTCACTGCGTGCTCGCGGCGAGCCGGCTAAAATGCGAGAGGGCATCTGCCGCAAGCTTCTCGGTAAGTTGGCCCGACGGCAAGCGGGGCGACAGTCGGGCCGACTGTCCTGACCAGAGGTTCGTAAAATCTCCCGAGCCCACGGCTTCTGCCTTCGCGCGCAAAGGTGCGAGACCTCCTGCCGCGAAAGGAAAGGCAGGCGCCAAAGGCGACAGCGGACCGATCTCGCGAATGAGTCGGTTCAGGACTCCGCGCGCAGGCCGGCCCGTGAAAACGTTGGTCACGGCGGTCCCGTCGTCCGAGATATTTTCCAGCGCTTCCCGGTGGATCTTCGAGACCTTCGCTTCCGGCGAGAAAAGGTAAGCCGTTCCGATTTGGACGGCAGCTGCACCAAGGGAGAATGCCGCAACTATCCCGCGCCCATCCGCGATTCCTCCGGCCGCAATGACAGGCACTTTGACGGCATCGACCACCTGGGGCAACAGCGACATCGTTCCAACTTGAGTGGCCATGTCATCGGTAAGGAAGTTGCCGCGGTGACCACCTGCTTCAACCCCCATTGCGATCACGGCATCGCATCCATGCCCCTCCAGCCAGACGGCCTCTCTCACCGTCGTCGCGGACGAGATGATCTTCGCGCCGGTGCTCCTCACCCGATCGAGCAACTGATAGCTGGGTAGCCCGAAATGGAAGCTGACCACCTCGGGCCGGAGGGCCTCAACGACCGCGTAATATGCGTCATCGAAGGGGGCACGATTTGCGGAAGCCAGCTGCACCTCGCGATCGATACCGAACTGGATGTAGTAGGGTTCCAATTGCTTGCGCCATTGGCGATCGACAATTGGATCATTTACTGCCGGAGCATGGCAGAAGAAGTTCACGTTGACGGGAGCGGCAGTAGCCGTCCTGAATTTGATCAACGCTTCCGTAAGCTGAGCCGGCGTCATCTGCGCGGACGGTAAGGATCCGAGTCCACCTGCAACAGCAACCGCGATAGCCATCTCCGTCGTGCTGGATCCGGCCATCGGCGCCTGAATGATCGGGAGCTTGATGTTGAAAAGCCTCTGGATACGGTCATCAGGCCAATGCGCCATGGGTTACCTTTCAGGAACTGCCGAACTTTAGCCGGCGAGAACGACAGCCGTCATGGGAAGCGGTATAAGCCCTGTGCTCATTCCTTCGCGACGCCCACGAGCTTGGTATCGGTGACATGGGCCGAGGCAGCCATTCGCTTTCGGCATTCCTCGACAGGAAGACCTCCCGATCCCAGTTCTCGACGTCGAGTTCGTCGATGACTACGAACGTCGAGTTCATGGACTTGTTCAAGACGTCGAGAAGAAGCCTGCTCACGCCCTCGATCAGCAGTGCCGTCTGTTCGCGCGTCACGCGCGTATACCCCCGGAAGCGTCCCCTCCCGCGTGATCTAAATGTTGACCATCGGCGCGTTGTACGTCTCCTGCTGGCTTTGTCCCTGATCGCTGGCAATGACCGGTTGGCCATTGGTCGACGCGCGGGACCCGCCTTCATCAAGGTGGCGCTTTCCAGAAACAGGATCGCGTCGATGATATCTTTAATCTCTACCTTGCGCCTGACTGGATGCAGCTCCGCAAGGAACTCACGCGTTTCGGAAGCGATGGCGTGGCGATCCTCTTTGGGCGAACTCAAATCGTCGCAAGCCGCTTTAGCTTGGCTTCGTCCCATGAAATCCCGCTGCCAATCCTCTCTGACGTAAGAACCATTCCGTCGCGAATCTCCAGCGGCTCCTCGATAACCGCATCTGCCCAATCAACGTACTCAAGCCAATGGGCCGTGGGTGTCGCACAAAGGAGGTGGGCGCTGATTTCAGGCATCAGATGTGACGACATTTCGATGTTGTGGGCTGCGGCCACGCCAGCTGCGTGCAGCCAGCCGGTTACGCCACCAATCCGCGCCACATCGGGCATCACGTAGTCGCTCGCCTGCACGCGAATGGCACGGAGTAAGCCTTCCGGGCCGTTGAAGTTCTCGCCGATCTGCAGTGGAACTCTCAATTCGCGGGCCACCGCGGCGCTCGCCTCATAATCCTCGTGAGCAATCGGCTCTTCCAGCCAATAGATTCCTTCCTTCTCCAACTCCCGACCGCGACGGATCGCCTCCGCGGGTGTCAGCGCCTGATTGTAGTCCACCATGATCTCAACATCGTCGCGGGAAATACTCATGCGCACCGCGTCCAAAGCGGCCATGTCCTCGAAAAGAGACGGGTATCCCAGTCGAATCTTTACCGCCCGAAGACCGGTCTCAAGTAAGGCTTTTGTTTCTTCAGTAAGGCGATCCAGATCCATCAGCCCCAGACCGCGGCTGTCGTAAGCCGAAAGCGGCTTCGGGCTGGATCCGAGTAGCGAGGAAAGCGGAAGTCCCTGCATCTGCGCTATCGCGTCCCACATCGCCATATCGATCAGGGAGAGCGCCATCCGGACGGAGCCGGTTACTCCGAGCAACGCAAATTTGCGTGAAAGGGTCTGTGTCACATCAAAGGGCGTCACACTGTTACCCTTCACCACATCGATCGCTTCAGACAGATGAGATGATATGGCAATCGCACCCGAAGGCCGGTAGCAAAACGTATAGGCCCTGCCGGTTACACCGTCTTCGTTGAGCAAATCAACAAGCAGCAGCGGTACAGCCTTAATGACCGCCGCACTCGTTCCCAGCGTAAACTTCAGCGGGACAATTATGCCACGAGTCGTCAAGGAGCGAATTCGCTGCCCTGGTGCGCTTAGGCCATTGCTCATCTTGATCTTTCAACACTCTTCAAGGAATGCGGGCGGATGAGCATGTCGTAGTCAAATCGAGCGATGCAGCTCGCACCGTGCATCGCTCGATAACTCGACATCATGTGCAGCGGATCGCATTCGGGCGGTCTGCCCTACCTGAGCACCCACAATTGCACAGGGCTCAAGCTCGCGCCTTTTTAGCGGCCTGACTCGGAGCCTCTTCACCGTGAATTCGTCCGGAAATGCTCATGTTGTCGGCCGGATGCTCAAACAGAAGAACATTGATGATCTTCGGATCGGACCCGATGGACTCGTGCGTGACTTGAACGATGTCGCGGATCAACTGCGTCTTGCGAGCCTTCGTGAGGCCGGCGGCAATATGACACTCAATATAGGGCATAGATACCTCCGCTTTCTCATTTCAAACGAGCGATCAGCTCTTTGTCGTTGGCGTTGCCTTCGACGAACTCGGGTAAATGTTGCCCGTGCTCCACGAAGTTGATGCCCCGCCCTTCCCTGATGACAAAAAAGATATTGTCGGGGGGTTCGCCAGTTGCTTGACCGATGACGCGCATCAAGCCTGCTGAAAGAGCGCGTTTCTGCTCGTCCGAGCGGCCGTACCGCATGTCGCAAGAAATCATTGACATCGGAATCCTCCTGAGTTGACGTGAACGATTATTGAATTCCCGCATGGATTGCCGGATAGACGGGCTTGGGATTAACTTTCCCAAGGAGACCCATCAAATCGGCGATGGGCCGTTCGTCGATCTTCACGACTGCGTCGACGATGTTTCGGCGTAGCTCAGCGTCCGCGAAAGGCTCGCTGAGCCAATTGAACTTCTCGACTGCACGCTCCCATGACAATGGATTACCGAGACCGCCCTCATATCCCACCTGTTCGCGATCGAAAGAGCGACCGCCTTTGGTCTTGATGGTGATACGCGTGCTCAGTTCGTGCGGATATCTTGCGGTGAAGGCGTCGTCCGGACGAATCTCTACCCTGTTCAGCAGGGCCTGGGCGTCGGCGGCCTGGACACGCGCCTGCTCAAGTTGGGCCGGTCCGACCTCGTCGTCCAGAAGCGCAGCTGCAATCAGGTACTTCAGATTGTAATCCGCTTGTTCCTTCGTCTGCGGCCTATCTTTTGGACCGAACGCACCTCCACCCGCGATGTCGAAGCCCGATTGGAAGATGTCGCAGCGGACGGTCTCAACGTCATCTGCCGTCAAGCCATTTTCGCGCTTCAACTTGAGCACGACCTCCAGAACCGGCTGACCGTGAATGAGCGAACAGAACTTCTTCATGATCGTCCTCTTGATTATCTCAAGAGAGTCGTCTGACCAGTCAACATCGATCTTCTGGTCAAACATCCGCAGCAAACCGTTTGGACCTTCGAAAAGTCCGGACGGACCGGTGAAACCGCGCTTGGCGAGCGACGCGGAATAGACCGCACGCATGCCCGTCATTCCAGGAGAAAAGCCCTTCCACTGCGATACTGGTTCGACGTGGACGCAGGTGAGGGAAATGTTGTCAACAGTCGCGATCGAGATAGCATGCGCGATCTGCTCGCCGGTCAGCCCGAACAGCTTCCCTGCTCCCGCGGCGGCGGAAATTGCGAGCTGAATGGCATGGTTGAATCCCTTTGCCATCACAGGTACGACGGCGGTGAACCGGCACTGGATCTCATAGGCGACCGCAAGAGCAAGCATGAAGTCCTCGCCGGACGCCTTCGCGTGTTCCGCGGCAGCCAGGATCGCGCCGAAATTGTCGCTAGGGTGACAGAGTCCGCCTGGCGACATGTAGCTGTCGAGCAGGTCGACATATCTGACTAGCCCGGAGTTGAACAACGCCGCCTGATCCGGCGCCGTCTTACCGCCACCGATCAGCGTGCACGATCCGCCGGACCGATACTCCGCAAACTGGTCGCGCAACGCCGCAAACGGCGCTCCGGGAAGTGCAGAGATCGCGCACCCCAAGCTATCCAGAATGTTTCGCTTGTAGAGCTTGCGCGCGTCAGACTTCAGGGATGCCGAAACAGCTCGGTCAGCAAAGCCGGCGATCGCATTTACCGTAGAAGGGGACGTCGAATTTTTCATCAGCATGTGCGTTTTCCCCGACCGAATCTAATGCGATTAATCTGGCTTTTGTCGCGTCAAGGATCGTGCCCGCATCAATTGCGATCATCAAACGAATAGATTCGAGAGGGCAATCTGTGACGCAGATTGCTCGGCTTACTTTGAAAACCGTCTGATTTTGGAAACGACCTCACCTGGCAGGATCGAGCGAAGTATCGTCACTCAGAAGCCGAATCCATCAATTCAGGCGAATTGGTAGGCATGCGAACCGGATCCGCATACCAAGACATCCGTATTGACCGAAAGGACATCGGTCCGCGTCTATTGAAGAAAAAATCGATGCCAGGTTGCTGGTCTGACGATGGCTCGCAATTTCGGCTCCAGCGTAGATCTCGGAGTTCTTTCGTCGGGCCAACGGCGACCCCTCGTCCAGATCCAAGCTTGGCGAGCTACTTTTTTGTGTTCGACCCGTACTTTTTTATGCGCTCGATGGCGCCCTGGTCAGCGAGCGGTATGGAGAACTCGCTCGGAGGAGAGGGCTAACCCTGCGGCATAGGTACCACCTTCGCTGAATAAGGCCGTTCGGCGACGGCTACATGCAATTCGGTAGCTGGTCGCACAGTTTGAAGGAAAGCCGAGAGCGCACTGGACACGTAGGCGTCCGTGCGCCGAATGAACACGGTCTCCACTTCAGCAAACTCGGGCTCCAATTCATGCACGGCAACCTGACCGTCTCGCCAAGCCTGGACGACTACCCCCTTGGGCAACAATGTGATCCCGACCCCCGCGGCCACGCAGCCTAGAATCGCTTCGATCGAACCGAATTCCAAAGGCTGCGCAACGAGTATTCCAACCTTGTTCAGCAGGTTTTCCAGCTTTGTTCGGTATGAGCAGCCGACGCGGAAGACAATGGTTTTCAATTCGTTGATCGAGGAAAGATCTTCAATGCCTCGAACTGAGCGAGGCGTCACCAGGAGAAGCTCCTCGCGAAAGAGGCCTTCCTGTAGCAGATCTGGATGGTCGACCGGCCCAGCAACAAACGCGCCCTCTAGTCTGCATTCAACAACGTCCTCGATGAGACTGCAGGTCGTTCCCGTCGTGACCACGGGGCGCACCTTTGGGTAGGCCTTCGTAAAGCTTGCGAGCACTGACGGGAGCCGAAGCGCCGCAGTTGTTTCCAGGGTGCCGACTTCTAGCACACCGCTGGGAACGCCGTCATCCCTTGCAGCCGACTTGGCGTCGTTAAGCAGTTTGGATATGCGTGCCGAAAAGGGAAGCATACGGCGCCCGGCCGGAGTGACCTTTACGCCGCGTGCATGCCGCTGGAATAGAAGGATGCCAAGCTCGAGCTCTAACGCCCTCACTCGCGCAGTAACGTTGGATTGCACAGTGTTTAGCTCAGCTGCCGCTCGATTCATGCTGCCGTGCCGGGCAACTGCCTCAAAGACCTTCAGATCGGTTGCGTCCATAACGGGTCCTATCTTCAAAAGTGAGGGGTTCGGCATTAACGTGCTTGAACGAACGATTATCATGTGATCGCAGCGGCCCGCTTTTCAAGTCTGAATCCAACTCTCTTTCGAATTTAGAGCGGTGGGCAGGAGCAGCTATAACAAGGTATCTCTAGAAAAAATACCCATATCTCCGGGACAGATATCGAAGTCGTTTACTGCACGCAGCAAAATCGATGACGTCCAGGCATGCTTTGCTCAGAGCGTCCACCACCGTCAGCATGAGCGGCAACGTGACCGGCCGTTTGGCCGGGCCTCGCGCTTCCGTACCTCGAACGACAACAACATCGGGCTCGACATCGGCTGCTCGTCGCTAGTCGGAAAGCACTTTTTCGCGATACGGTTGAAAGCGGCGTTGCTGCCTCGCGGAATTGTTGGCAAGGCGAGAAAAATGCGCCTTGAGGCGAGGCACGGCGAAATCCACGAATGCCCGGACCTTCGGAATGGCCAGCCGGCCTTGCGGGGAAATGAGGTGAACGGGCACCGCGGCGGGCTCGTCTTGCGCGAGAAGGATTTGCAGCGTGGCTTGCGAAACTTGCTCAGCAATATGATAGGAAAAAAGTCGGGTGATGCCGCGTCCTTCGACGGCTGAGGCAACGGCGCCACGAACGCTGTTCACCACTAAGCGGGGCGAGAATTGAACCGAGCGAGGCATCGATGATCCCCTTACCGGCGGAAAGCTCCAGGAATCGATTCCGAAGTGAGCCATCGCAATGATCTTGTGTTTTGCAAGATCAGCGGGCTCTTCGATTTTCGGATGCGTCGACAAGTAGCGAGGCGATGCCGCTACGACACGCCGAACCTCGCCCAACCGGATCGCCACGTGTGTGGAATCCGTCAAATGGGCAACTCGCAGGGCAAGATCGACGCCTTCATCGATCAGGCTAACCGGCCTGTCCAGCAGAAGCAATCTGACCGAAACGGTCGGATAGGCATCCATGAAGGCGTCCAAAACCGGGCGCAAGACGTCTTCGCCTGCCGCAACTGGAGCCGTTATGGTCAGCGTGCCGCGCGGAGCCGATCGTTCGCCCGCTGCAACAAGGTCAGCTTCTTCGAGATCTGAAATGACGCGGCGGCACACGACCGCATACCGTTCCCCCGCTTCGCTCAATTTGAACGAACGCGTCGTGCGGTGAAGGAGGGTAACGCCGACATGAGCCTCAAGAAAGGCAAGCGCTCGGCTTATCGCAGCGGGAGACCGCCCCAACTTACGCCCGGCCTTCCTCAAGCCACCCTCGTCGAGGGCCGCGATGAAGACCTTCATGGCGTCGACTCGGTCCACTTACCTACCGCTTCAAATTTGACCTCAAACCAACCTAGGTGATCGTCCGGAACGCGGCAACGGATCGAAGGCATAATCGGTTTTGATAGGGGTATCTGCACCAATCGTCGCTAGCCCGTGCCGCCTATGGCTCCTTAACCTCAGGCATGGATGAAGGCTTCCATTCGAGATCGCCCGTCGCCGTGACAATCTCAACCGACAACAACACCAGGACTTTAATGCACTCAATGCCGTTACGGTACAGCGGACGTGTGGGTGCTCTGTAGCGTGCTGCATTTTCCATTATCGCGAGCAGTAACGCGTTGCGATCCCGCAGGAGAACGTTGGCTAACGCGGGTGTTTCCAGGACGCCACGATAAATACCTGGCGCTTCTACACGGCCAAGTGCAGCGAAGGATCTTCGCCCGGCGTTTGGCCAGGAATCGAGCAGCAAATCAACGCTTCTCCTACCGGCACGGGGAACGATGGTTCCAACAGGTAGGCGACAGTCCCCTTCAATATTTTAGTGCTGCAGGTCCCGCAGCTTCCGCTCCGGCAGCCGTAGGATGGCGATAGCCCACGGTCCTCAGCGAGCTCCAGAAGCGTTCCAGTGCCAGGGTGCCAGCGTGCTTCCTTGCCAGACTCACTAAAAATAACGCGCGTCGGCTCGCTCGCAGGAACGTCAATAGGACGCGACGTCGGCTTGTCCGTACTTCGTCGCAGCGAGCTCGGTCCAAAAGCTTCGGCATGGATGCGCTCATCGGCGATCTTTAACCGACGCAGTCCGTCGTAGGTCTCCTGCATAAAGGACGACGGGCCGCACAAATAAAAATCGTAATCGTCGAACGGCAGCACGCGCTTTAGCAGAGCTAGGTCGATGCGCCCGACGTGATCGGCGTCCTTTCCGGCGACCGCGTCGGGATCACTTAGTACGCTGACGTATTTTGCGTAACCCTTTGATACACCGATGGTGCCTGCGATCTCTCCGCTGAAGGCCAATTCGTCCTTTCGGCGCGCCGATTGGAAGAGCCATGCCTGTCGGACGTGCCGTGTCCTTGCGTTCTCATCCACGAGGTGACGGAGCATTGCGAGCATCGGCGTAATGCCGATGCCCGCGGCGAGCAGGACCGCGGGGCGATCCTGCGTCGCGTCAATCGTAAAGCCACCAGCAGGAGCGCGTACCTCAATTGTGTCGTCGACATTCAGCTGATGAAGGTACCTCGAAACGATACCCTCCCGCTTGACACTGATGCGGTATTTGTTCTCGGACGGGGGTACTGAGAGCGTGTAGGTCCGGACCAGCGGGACTTCACTGCCTGCGGGCTGAATGCGGATCGGAATATGTTGGCCGGCTAGGTGGTGTAGCAGACCACCCCCGCCGGTCGGCTCCAATTCCAGAGAACGGACAAGAGCCGTTTCATCCTTGATATGAGCGACGCGAAACACACGCCAGCTATTCGGTAATTCACTGGCACGGAGTCGCTTTTTAGCCTCTTGCCAATCACCTGTCATAAGTGAATTGGGTGAGGCTCCGCCACCTTCAAGTGACCAGCGTAGCGGCAGGCCGTCTGGTCGGTAGATCACCTGTCGAGCTTTGAATTGCCATATCCGCTCCGCGCCCTGAAATGCGGTGATCTCTGGCGCACCGAGAAGGACTTTCGCTTCTCCCGTGAGCTGCAGTTCATCGCCGGTTAGAAAATCGACGAACAGAAGTCCTGCCTTTGGATTGATCAGGAAATTCCCCAGCGTATTGAAGAAGAGGTTGCCGCTAAAATCCGGGATGGTGAACGTACCGTCTTCGTCAAGTCTCACGAATCCCGGTTTACCGCCGCGGTGCGATACGTCTACCTGTCGGGACCCGTCCTTGGCGTCGATATAGGAGGCAACAAAGAAGGTGTCGGCCTGCGTGATAACCTCGCGAGCGCGGCCGGTAATAAGCGAGGACAATATTTCAGGTGGAAACTTCCCCCGTGCGTCTATATCGCGGGTGAGTACTGGATTACGGCGTTGAATGTACCGCGGACAATTTCCGAAGCTCTGGATAACTTCAAGCGAAAAACTTTCTGCATCAGAACGCCGTACTATGCCGTTGAGCCGATTACGCCGGCGTGTGGAAAGATCAATACCCAAAACGCCGACAGAGTTGCCGTCGTTCATGCCGATATCCGCAGGATCGTCCACATCGCGCTTAAGACGAAACGAAAGGATCTTCGGATCGGGCGAGGTGAGGAAGCCTGGGGGACCAGCTCGCAGCGTCGCCCAGACCTCACCGTCAGGATCGACCGCGCCCAATACGATGAACGGCAAGAGAGGAAAGAATTCACGGTGCTGTTCGAGAAGGAATTTGCGCAACCGTATTCGGCCCTGAGCATCCATCCGCTCGGCAACGCCGACACTGCGTTGTATCGTAAGTTCCCCTTCATGCCATGGTGAGCTAACGTCGTCTTTCATCACTTCGCCCCGTACCGAGGCGAACGGGAGACCCGTTCGCCCGGAATGACTCATGCCGCTAATCTAGGCTTTCCAAGCTGGCATCGGAACTGTCACTCACGCGAGCATTCCTAAAATTTCGGCTGCTATGTCATTTGTCTGACGAACCGCATTGCGGTTTCGATAGATTCACGACCGTACGAAACCGCCGTGGATAGCCCCTATTCCCGTCATCACCAGCTCCAACATTTTGAGATGGCCAGCAAGCTCGGGTGCAGCCTGCGCAGGCTTGAGAGCCTCGCTATAGTAGCCTATCGCAAAAACAATTTTCGATCGGCACCCAGGGTAACCGTTTTGCAATCGAAGCCGCATTTACAAACCGGCCCGTTCGGCAACCCCTTGGTTCATCCTTCGGAGGTCCGAGACAAGCGCTAATACCTTCCAGAGGAAAGCGCTGATGTACCGCACGGATCAAGCGTTTTACTATTCTACGTATTGAGCGACGGAAGGTTGCGTAAGCTGCCAGTCCTTCTCGGGTTCAGCCTTGGCGATCGATACCACCCAGCAGACAAATAGCGTGAGGGGCACCGTGAAGAGTGCCGGGGAGTCATACGGAAAGATCGCAGGACCAAGACCGAGTACTTTTGACCAAATGGTCGGCCCTATGACCGTCAAAGCAACCGACGAAATGAGGCCGAAGGTGCCGCCAACCACCGCGCCGCGCGTCGTCAAACCATCCCAGTAAATTGCCAACAGCAGCAACGGAAAGTTGGCGCTGGCTGCGATCGCTGTTGCAAGCGCAAGAAGGTAGGCGACATTTTGCCCCTCACATGCTAATCCAAACACGATCCCAAGCACTCCCAATGCCAAAGCAGAGATACGCGATATCCGCAGTCGCTTGCGCTCATCGAGATGTCGACCCGACAGACCGACGACGAGATCGTTAGCTGCCGAGGAGGCACCTGCTATGATCAGTCCAGAGACAACGGCCAGGATCGTCGCGAACGCAACCGCAGAGATGAAGCCTGCCAAGACGCTTCCACCGACGGCCCTCGCCAAGTGGATGGGAGCCAAATTATTTCCGCCAAATAGTGCGCCGCTGGCGTTAGCGTAGGTGGCATCGCCACGGAGGATTGCGATACTGCCATATCCGATAAAAAATAGCATCGTAAAGAACAGCGCGATAAGACACGTCGCGTAGAAAACCGATACGCGCGCTGCCCGCTCGTCGTGAACAGTGAAGAAGCGCATCAGGATATGAGGCAGCCCGGAAGTACCAAACAGGATTCCGACGCCAAGGGACAAGGTCGCAATCCCGTCTTGAGAGAAGCCGTGGATATTCATGATCCCGTTGCCGTTTGGATGATTGGCCTCCGCCGTCTTCAACAGGTCAGACGCGCTGAATCCAAACCTGTTTAGCGCCAACGCCGCGATCATGGCGCTTCCGCAGATCATCAGAACAGCCTTGATGATCTGAACCCATGTAGCCGCGCGCATGCCACCGAGCGTCGAAAACACGATCATAAGCAGACCGACCATGATAACCGCTGGCCCGTAACCGATTGCGAACAGCAACGAAATAAGCTCTCCAGCACCGACCATTTGCGCGACAAGGTAGAAACTGACGATGACGATGGTGGACGCACCTGCCAGGATGCGGATCGGCCGCTCTCGCAATTTGTGAGCTAGCACGTCCGCAAACGAGTACTTCCCTAGACGACGCAGCGGTTCTGCGACAAGAAACAAGACGATGGGCCAACTGGCCAGATAGCTTGCGGCAAGGAACATTCCGTCCAAACCGGAGACATAGATTGCCCCAGACAGTCCAAGGAATGCGCCGGCGGACATATAATCGCCCGCGATAGCCAAGCCATTTTGGCCCGCCGAAATCGAACTTCCCGCTGTAAGATATTCGGACGAACTAGTTGCACGCCTGCCTGCCCAAACGCAGATCAGCAGCGTAAGCGCCGCAAAAACCACAAAAAACACGATGGTGGAAAAATCGGCCTGACGAATTTGGGAATCGGACTGCGCAGAGTACGCCACCCCACCGGCACCGAAAGTGGACACGGTTGCGAGAAGGAACGATATGGAGTTCCGTGGGATGCGCATCACTCAATCTCTATTTCTTACGAACACGAAAAAGCCGGTCAGAATTACGCTGAAGGCCATGCAGCTCGCCACCGCAATCACGGCCGGGCCGAAGTCAGTTGCAACAACGGGGCTTTGTGGGGTGTGCCGGGCGCTGTAGATCAAAAAGGTCATCATCGCCAAATATGAGACGATCATCAGGAGTGCCAACCGGAATCGGCGGACTCCCAATCTGTGGGCGGTAACACGCAGCCGAACAACGTCAGTGGTTTTTGGCAAACTCACCTCCCCTGCACTAGCTTATCTGCGTCGCATATTTTGTTTTGCGATCGAGGTGGGTCAGGCTAAACGGCGACTGACGCCGCCATCAAACGCTTTATCGAGATAGCCATATCTTCTCTGGAGATCGGCGGGCGGTTTAACCGGCGTTCTCGAGTGCTGTTGACCGCGTTGCGGGAGCCTGGCTGGATCGATTCAACCGCGGATTGGCGGTTGGAGAGCCTTAACTCCAAGTCTTATCGCCGCAACAGATACGCCGTTCAGATCAAATCGCTTCGCTTCGTTACACCAAATTCATAAGCTCCGTCTGCCGGTCGGAGGAACGATCGCCGATTTTTACGTGCCAAGAAGAAATAAGGCCGGAGTGCACGTCATGAACAGCATCCCACAATTTGCCACCGCCAAGGGTTATCTCGAAGGCCTGATGCGGGCCGGACAAGACGTGGTGAAGCAGCTTGACGATGCTCTCGCAGAGGCTGCGGGAGTGCGAAGTGAGGAGTCAACTTCATCCGGACGTTTGTTCTCTCCCTTCGGATTAATCGTCGATCTCCAGCGCGACTATCTTAAGCAGGTGTGGCGTCTTTGGAACGAGATGTTCCTCCAAACCTATTCGGGTGGCAAACATTCGGATATTGCTCTTGCCAAAGGCGACAGGCGGTTCAAGGACGCCTCTTGGCGAGAGCAACCCTATTACGATCTTCTCAGGCAAACGTATTTGCTCGGCTCTAGGCATTTGCATGAGTTCGTGAATATGGCGCAAGTTGACGATAGAACCAAACTTCAGCTTCGGTTCTATGCGCGTCAGTTTATCGACGCGGTGAGCCCGTCGAATTTCCCTGCGACCAATCCCGAGGTGATCCGCAAGGCCATAGAAACCCGCTCCGCAAGTCTGACGGACGGCATGAAGAATCTGATCGATGACCTCCAGAAGGGGCGGATCACACGGGCTGATGAGTCGGCCTACGAGGTAGGCCGCAACCTGGCCGCAACTCCGGGCACCGTGGTTTTCGAAAATGAGTTGATCCAGCTTATTCAGTACGCGCCGCAGACAAGCGAGGTCGAAGGGACGCCGCTCCTGTTCGTTCCCCCATGTATCAACAAATATTACCTGCTTGATCTCGGAAAGGGAAACTCGCTGGTCGAGTATGCGGTTGCGCAAGGTCATCAGGTATTCCTGATTTCCTGGCGAAGCGCCGCGCCTGAAACTCAGCATTTTACCTGGGATGATTACCTCGAGATGGGCCCGCTCAAAGCGATCGAGGTTGTGCTCGACATCACCGGTGCGGAGCGAACAAATGCGCTCGGGTTCTGCATAGGGGGAACGATTTTGAGCTGCGCCGCGGCAGTGCTAGCCGCGCGACGCCAGGACAGGCTGGCGACGGTCACGCTGCTGACTACGATGCTAGACTTTTCCGACACGGGCGAAATCGGCCTGCTGATCGACGCCGGCTCGGTCGCGTTGCGAGAAGCGACAATCGGAAAGAGCGGCATCATGCCTGGCAAAGAACTGGCGTTTACGTTCAGTACGCTGCGCGCCAACGATTTCATCTGGCGGTACGTCGTCGACAGTTATCTGAAGGGTGCAACGCCCGACGCCTTCGATCTGTTGTATTGGGATTCCGACAGTGTGAGCCTGCCTGGCCCGATGTACTGCTGGTACATCCGCAACACCTATCTTGAGAACAACATCAAGGATCCGGGCAAGACCACGCAGTGCGGAGTTCCGGTAGACCTCTCCAAGATTACCGTACCGTTCTATCTCCTCGCATCCCGTGCGGATCACATCGTGCCCTGGAAGACGGCATTTCGTTCCACAGATTTGATCGGTGGTGAGGCACGATTCGTGCTGGCTGCCAGCGGGCACGTCGCCGGCGTGATTAATCCGCCGGCGCGCAACAAACGCAGCCACTGGCTTAACGGCGACCTTGAATCCGACCCGCAGGGCTGGTTCGACGGCGCCGAAGAGAAACCCGGAAGCTGGTGGCCGGATTGGAGTGCGTGGATGAGACGTCATTCAAACGGAACGATCCCTGCGCCGGTACAACAAGGGAACGCACGGTTCGGCCCGATAGAACCCGCGCCCGGTCGATACGTAAAAAAGAAATCGAACTAATCAGTTACGCAAACCGATCGATTGACACCACCGAACAGAGCATCCAGCGGAGGAAATCTTCATGTCGAACGAAATCGTGATCGTCAGCGCCGCCCGCACCCCGGTCGGAAGCTTTAACGGTGCGTTTGCCACCATGCCGGCCCATGATCTCGGCGCGATCGCCATCAAGGCCGCGCTGGAGCGTGCCGGCGTAGAGCCAGGCCGCGTGTCCGAAGTCATCGTGGGCCAGGTCCTGACCGCAGCGCAGGGCCAGAACCCGGCGCGTCAAGCCTCGATCGCCGCCGGCATCCCGGTCGAGAGCCCGGCCTGGGGCGTCAACCAGCTCTGTGGCTCCGGCCTGCGCTCGGTGGCACTGGGCTATCAAGCGCTGCTCAACGGCGATTCGGAAGTCGTCGTGGCCGGCGGTCAGGAATCCATGAGCATGGCGCCCCATGCGCAGTACCTGCGCGGCGGCGCCAAGATGGGCTCGCTCGAATTCGTCGACACCATGATCAAGGACGGTCTGTGGGATGCCTTCAACGGCTATCACATGGGCAACACTGCAGAGAACGTGGCGAGGCAATATCAAATTACCCGCGCGCAGCAGGATGAGTTCGCGGTTCATTCGCAGCAGAAAGCCGAGGCCGCCCAGAAGGCCGGCAAGTTCAAGGACGAAATCGTGCCGGTGACGATCAAGACCCGCAAGGGCGACATCATCGTCGCCGAAGACGAATATCCGCGACATGGCGCCACGCTCGACGCGATGGGCAAGCTCAGGCCGGTCTTCGAGAAGGACGGCACGGTTACGGCCGGCAGCGCCTCGGGCATCAATGACGGCGCCGCCGCCGTCGTGCTGATGACCGCCAGCCAGGTCGCCAAGGAAGGCAAGAAGCCGCTGGCCCGCATCGTGTCGTGGGCGCACGCCGGCGTCGATCCCAAGATCATGGGCACCGGTCCCATTCCTGCCTCCCGCGCTGCGCTGAAGAAGGCCGGCTGGAGCATCGGCGATCTCGATCTGATCGAAGCCAATGAAGCCTTCGCGGCACAGGCCTGCGCGGTCAACAAGGACCTTGGCTGGGACACCGCCAAGGTCAATGTGAACGGCGGCGCAATCGCGATCGGCCACCCGATCGGCGCTTCCGGCGCGCGCGTGCTGGTGACGCTATTGCACGAAATGCAAAAGCGCGATGCCAAGAAGGGCCTCGCAACGCTCTGCATCGGCGGCGGCATGGGTATTGCGATGTGCCTTGCACGTGACTGAACGGTTGCTGAGAGGGGAACTCGACATGACACGTGTTGCATTGGTAACCGGAGGTACGCGCGGCATTGGTGCGGCGATCAGCAAGGCACTGAAGGCTGCAGGCTACAAGGTGGCGGCGAGCTACGCCGGCAACGACGCGGCCGCCGAACAATTCAAGGCCGAGACCGGCATCCCCGTCTACAAATGGGACGTCGCTTCATTTGAGGCCTGCGCCGCCGGTATCAAGCAGGTCGAGGCTGATCTCGGCCCGGTGGATGTTCTGGTCAACAATGCCGGCATCACCAGGGATACCGCCTTCCACAAGATGACGCTCGAGCAGTGGAGTGCCGTGATCAACACCAATCTCGGTTCACTGTTCAACATGACGCGCCAAGTGATCGAAGGCATGCGCGCCCGCAAGTTCGGCCGCATCGTCAACATCTCTTCGATCAACGGCCAGAAGGGCCAGTTCGGCCAGGTCAATTATTCGGCCGCCAAGGCCGGCGATATCGGCTTCACCAAGGCCCTGGCGCTGGAGAACGCCAAGGGCGGCATCACGGTGAATGTGATCTGCCCGGGCTATATCAACACTGAGATGGTGCAGGCGGTGCCGAAAGACGTGCTGGAAAAGGCGGTGATCCCGCAAATCCCAACCGCACGCCTAGGCGAACCTGAGGAGATCGCACGCGCTGTGGTCTTCCTCGCCGCCGACGACGCCGGCTTCATCACCGGCTCGACGCTCTCGATCAACGGTGGTCAGTATTTGATTTGATATCGCGCGCCCTGCATTTGGTGCACGGCTGTCGAAGCGAGTGCTTTCGCTTCGGCGCACGACTTGAAATAGCGAGTTGGATATGAAGATTGCCGTCGCCAAGGAAATCGATCCCTCCGAACCGCGGGTTGCCGCCTCGCCCGACACCGTGAAAAAGTTCAAGGCGCTTGGGGCTGACATTGCGGTCGAGCCGGGTGCTGGCGTCAGGTCCGGCGTGTTGGATGCGGAGTTCGCCGCTGCCGGCGCTACTGTGAGCGCCGATGCACTCGACAACGCCGACATTGTCATCAAGGTGAAGCGGCCGGAGGCGTCGGAGCTTGCGAAATACGGGCGCGGCGCGCTCGTCATCGCCATCATGGACCCTTACGGCAACGATGCCGCGCTGAAATCCATGGCGGATGCCGGCATCTCGGCTTTTGCCATGGAGCTGATGCCGCGCATCACCCGCGCGCAGGTGATGGACGTGCTGTCCTCGCAGGCAAACCTCGCCGGTTATCGTGCGGTGATCGAAGGCGCCGAGGCCTTCGGCCGGGCTTTCCCGATGATGATGACGGCGGCAGGCACCGTTCCGGCGGCGAAAGTCTTCGTGATGGGGGTTGGCGTTGCCGGCCTGCAGGCGATCGCGACCGCGCGGCGGCTCGGTGCGATCGTCTCGGCGACCGACGTGCGTCCCGCAACCAAGGAACAGGTCGAAAGCCTGGGCGCCAAATTTCTTGCGGTCGAGGATGAGGAATTCAAGAACGCGCAGACCGCCGGCGGATACGCCAAGGAAATGTCGAAAGATTATCAGGCCAAGCAGGCCGCGCTCACCGCCGAGCACATCAAGAAGCAGGACCTGGTGATCACGACGGCGCTGATCCCGGGCCGTCCGGCGCCGAAGCTCGTGTCGGCCGAAATGGTCAGGTCGATGCGGCCGGGTTCGGTGCTGGTGGATCTTGCGGTCGAACGCGGCGGCAATGTCGAGGGCGCCAAGGCCGACGAGATCGTCGACATCGATGGCGTCAAGATCGTGGGCTACACCAACGTTGCGGGCCGCGTGGCCGCCTCGGCATCCGGGCTCTATGCGCGCAACCTGTTCTCGTTCATCGAAACCATGATCGACAAGGCCAACAAGGCGCTTGCCGTGAACTGGGACGATGAGCTCATCAAGGCGACGGCCCTCACCAAGGACGGCGCCGTCGTCCATCCGAACTTCCAGCCGAAGGCTTAAGGAGAGGCGCCATGGAACATCTCGCGCAGGCCGTCGACCCCTTCGTGTTCCGGCTTTCGATTTTCGTCCTCGCCGTGTTCGTCGGCTATTTCGTCGTGTGGTCGGTGACGCCGGCACTGCACACGCCCCTGATGTCGGTGACGAATGCGATCTCCTCGGTGATCGTGGTCGGCGCGCTGCTCGCGGTCGGCGTCGGCATGATTTCAAGCGGTTCGGGCTGGGCGCGCGGCTTCGGCTTCGTCGCGCTGATCTTTGCCTGCGTCAACATCTTCGGCGGCTTCCTTGTCACGCAGCGAATGCTCGCGATGTACAAGAAGAAGATCAAGTGACGGCGTGCACCTCGTGGTGACGATGACAATGGGGACCTGAGATGAACGCCAATCTGTCCGCAGTTCTGTACCTCGTCGCAGGGGTCCTTTTCATCCTCTCGCTACGCGGCCTTTCGAGCCCGGCATCATCTCGCCGGGGCAATCTGCTCGGCATGATCGGCATGGCGATTGCGGTCGCAACCACGCTGGCCGCCCATGCGCCGGCCGACGGCACCGCCTGGTTGCTGGTGATCGTTGCGGTCGCGATCGGCGGCGGCATCGGTGCGGTCATCGCTCGCCGCGTGCCGATGACCTCGATGCCCGAATTGGTCGCCGCCTTCCACTCGCTGGTCGGCATGGCCGCGGTGCTGGTCGCCGCCGGCGCCTTCTATGCACCGGAGGCTTTCGACATCGGCACTCCCGGCCATATCCACGCGCAAAGCCTGGTCGAAATGTCGCTCGGCGTCGCCATCGGTGCCTTGACCTTTACCGGCTCGGTGATCGCATTTCTGAAGTTGTCGGCCCGCATGAGCGGCGCGCCGATCATCCTCCCCGCCCGCCACATCATCAATATCGCGCTCGCTTTGACGCTGGTGTTCTTCATCGTCGGCCTCGTCCTGACCGGCAGCGCGCTCGACTTCTGGCTAATCACCATCCTCGCGCTGGTGCTCGGCGTACTCATGATCATTCCGATCGGCGGCGCCGACATGCCGGTCGTGATCTCGATGCTGAACTCCTATTCCGGCTGGGCGGCCGCCGGCATCGGCTTCACGCTCGGCAACTCGGCGCTGATCATCACCGGTGCGCTGGTCGGCTCATCTGGCGCGATCCTGTCCTACATCATGTGCCACGCGATGAACCGCTCTTTCATCTCGGTGATCCTCGGTGGCTTCGGCGGCGAGACCGCAGCGGCCGGCGGCGGCAGCGGCGAGCAGAAACCGGCCAAGCTCGGTTCGGCGGACGATGCGGCCTTCATCATGAAAAATGCCTCGAAGGTCATCATCGTGCCTGGCTACGGCATGGCGGTGGCGCAGGCCCAGCACGCGTTGCGCGAGATGGCGGACAATCTCAAGAAGGAAGGCGTCGAGGTGAAATACGCCATTCACCCGGTCGCGGGCCGCATGCCCGGCCACATGAACGTGCTGCTTGCCGAAGCCAACGTGCCCTATGACGAGGTGTTCGAGCTCGAGGACATCAACTCGGAATTCGCGCAGGCCGACATCGCCTTCGTGATCGGCGCCAACGACGTTACCAACCCGGCGGCGGAGGAAGACAAGACCTCGCCGATCTATGGCATGCCGGTGCTCCAGGTGTGGAAAGCCGGCACCGTGATGTTCATCAAGCGCTCGCTGGCCTCAGGCTATGCCGGTATCGACAATCCCCTGTTCTACCGCGACAACACCATGATGCTGCTCGGCGACGCCAAGAAGGTCACCGAAAGCGTCGTCAAGGCGATGTGAGATGCCGGCTTTGGCCGGAAAGCGCCGTGTGACTTAGGTGCGGTCTTAATAACGCCGCGAAACAGTTGGCGGCGAGTTGGTCACAGTGCGTTGCCGCCCGACGGAATTGTTTGACATTGTTGGTGCGACGTTCGACGAGGTTGGGGGGCACGGTAGAGATGCGAGCAAAAATGTTGGCTTGTTGCGGTTGCATTTCAGCGGGATTGTTGGCACACGCTCCCTTCTTGATGGCGAATTCTCTAATCCGGTCGCGCGGTGTAACACTTCGGCAGCCCCGTTGACTGTATGGCTTGCTTAGCCCGCCTTTTGGCGCACCTAACGGACGTCGATAGCTTGCAAATGTCCAATTTGCGACACCCTGCCTCTCACACGCCAGTCCAAGCAGGATCCCAAGTTCTCCCAACGCTATCGCAGCGAACTCTGATATCAGGGGCCGCATACGCTCATCGAGCTGTCGACCGGACAAGCTGACAACGAGATCGTTAGCAGCCGAGAAAGCGCCTGCTATGAGCAAGCTGGAGACAACGGCCAGGATCGTCGCGAACGCAACCGCTGAGATGAAAACTGCCAAGACGTTCCACCAACGGCCCTCGCCATGTGGGACCCCAGCCCGTTGGCGCGCGACGGAGCGGCTTCAGAGGTTTTGTGCGTACTCGCCCCCTGCATGAGCCTAACTGCGTCGCACATTTGCGATCGAGTCAGTTCGGGGCAGCCACAAGGCGTCGCCATCAAACACTTTTTCGAGATAGCCATGCTTTTTCGAGATAGCCATATCTTCTCTGGAGATTGATGGACTGCTTGTTCCGTGCTCCTGGTTTCTGCTGACTGCGCAGAATGGCTACGCCGGATCTATCCAACGCCGCTGATTAACGCCTGGTAGCGCTTTGGCTCCTGCTCTTATCGTCGCGACAGATACGACGTTCAGTTCAAATCGCTTCGCCTGCGCACACCAGGTTCATAAACTCGATTGCTAGTTGAACTGAAAGAAATCGCCATGTATCAGCTGCATGCGACTCAATTATTGAAATGCTGTCATCCGATCGGCTCGCGCGTTACGCGCCGCCTTTCTTGACGTTAGAGGGATTGCGCGATGATTTACGAGTTACGAGTGTATCAGGCTGTTCCGGGCCAAATGGCAAAGCTGCAGGCTCGATTCAGGGACCACCTTCCGCCCATCTGGAAAAAGCACGGCATCCATGCAATCGGCTTTTGGACGACCTTTGTCGGGGAATCCAGCAACCAGTTGACTTACATCCTCCAGTGGGACTCGCTGGCCGATCTCGAGACGAAGTGGACTGCGTTCCTGAACGACCCAGCTTGGCACAAGGTGCGCGATGAGGGCGACAGCGATGGACCGATTGTTGCAAGCATCAACAATCAAATCCTTGCGCCCACTGCCTTCTCGGCGTTGAAATAAACCGGCGCTTCCGGAAGCTCAGACAAGCAGGTATCGACATGACCCGCCCGCCTTTGCCCCCCTTCACAGCCGAGACCGCTGCGCGCAAGGCGCGCCTCGCTGAGGACGCCTGGAACACTCGCGATCCTGGCAAAGTCGCGCTTGCCTATACGTTGGATAGCACTTGGCGCAACCGCGCCGAGTTCATCCGTGGCCGCGAGGCCATCGAGGCATTTCTCACACGCAAATGGAAGCGTGAGCTGGACTATCGACTGATCAAAGAGGTCTGGGCGTTTCGCGACAACCGGATAGCCGTGCGCTTTGCATATGAATGGCACGACGATTCGGGCAACTGGTTTCGTAGTTATGGTAACGAGAATTGGGAGTTCGACGACGCCGGACTCATGCAACGGCGCATCGCCAGCATCAACGACCTGCCGATCGAAGATGGCGAGCGCAAATATCACTGGCCCCTTGGGCGGCGTCCCGACGATCACCCGTCACTCAGCGATCTAGACCTCTAAGACAACCGTGGTCTGAGCACGACACCCGCGTCGTAAGCCATCGAGCCGGTCGACGGCTGGCAATGACTAGTGTCGCCGTCGAACGCTTTTTCGAGATAACCGTATCTTCTCCAGCGATTGGTGGACGGTTTACCTCGCGCGCACGAGTTCTGTTGATTGCACGGCATGGCTACATCGGATCGATCAGCGTCGCTGACTAACGGTGGCAGCTCGTAGTCTTATCGTCGCGACAGATAAGGTATTCAGTTCAAATCGCTTCGCCTGGCTACACCAAATTCATAAGCTCGATTTGTAAGGTGAGCTAAACGAAATCATCATGAATCGGTTGCACTCGACTTCCGCAACGTTGACGCGATTCCTGGGAGTTAGACCACAACACGGCTAGAGCAGCGAGTCCGCAATTCTGATTGGGCGAACACGACGACGCAACATCGGGGATATTCTCATGAAGCTATATTGGTCGCCGAACTCCCCCTATGCGCGAAAGGTGGTAGTGGTTACCAAGGAAATTCAGATTGATCGTTCTGTCGAAATCATCGAAACATCTGTGATTCCGACAAAGGAAAACGCCGTGCTTTCGGCGCTCAATCCACTGACCCGCATCCCAACACTTCAATTGAAAACCGGTGAAGTCCTTTTTGATAGCAGCTTGATCTGCGAGTACCTCGATGAGTTCTCGGACGGCGGGTTGCTCCCGGAGCCGGGGCCCGCCCGCAGACAAGTGCTTAAGCTGGAACTGCTTGGCGTAGACATCATGGATCGCGCCATTGTCTGCCGCCAAGAAACCCTCCGGCCAGAAAGCTATCGCTGGAGCGGATGGGTAGATGCCCAGTTTGATCGGATCGGCAAGGTCCTCGATACCCTCGACGCCAATGTGCCGTCACTCGACCCTGACCTCGGAACCATCACTGTCGGTTGCGCCCTTGAATATCTCGACTTTCGCTTCCGTGACCGTCCTTGGCGATCCGAACGACCGCAGCTGAGTGCCTGGCACGAACAATTTGCTTTGCGGCCGAGCATGGCAAGCACGAAGCACCCAGCGTGATCCGTTCAAGGGGTCGCGGCATGCTCGGTAGCCGTCGTCGAATTGTTGAGGCCCGTCGCACTGAAACCGCTCACCGTTGGCGGGGCCGGTCACTTTTGATTGGCGAGAGTGGCGTTGCCCTCAGGCGTTTCTCCCAGACTGGCCGGGATCTTTTTCCAGATCCCGGCGCCCTTTTCAGCGCAAAGCCGATTAGCTTTCAGCGAAGCCGAATCATTAGGCGCCAATTCCATGAGGGGGGTGCCGACCGGCCTCTTGGGATTTTACCGACCAAGACCTCAGCGGCCGCAAGCCTAACTCACCGAGCAGCTGCAGCGAAGGGTGCGTCATCCTGCTTAGCGATGTCGAAGCGATTTAAGCAGCGACTTGGCCGTCTCCGTGGCCCGATTAATGGCGTTCCGATCGCGATAAACCCTCGAAACGGCGAAGCCCCCTTGCACAACAGTTATGAGCATCAGCGCAAGCTCGTTAGCGTCGAGGCGTTTCGCAATTTCGCCGTCGGCTTGGGCTTCGCGGAGAGCTCCCGCAAGGAGCCCCTGAAGTTCGCGGAAATAACGTTCGACGGGCTTCCTCAGCGATGCCTCGGCGATCGACGATTCGGCTGCAAATCTGCCCATCCTGCAACCTTTGAGGCCGTCGCGAGAAACGTCCAGATAGCGGAAAACCCGATCCAAAGCAGAACCGTCTGCTCCAACAGTCTCGCGCGCGAGCTCGCACATTTCATCGGATACTTCACCGAGAGCCACAGACGCCAGGTCCATTTTTCCCTTGAAGTGGTGATAGAGGCTGCCTTGCCCCGCACCGCTTTCTTCCAGCAAGTCGCGTGGACTTACGGCCTCGTAGCCACGCTCCCACATCAATTTCTTGGCCGCCTTAACAAGCTCGCCCTTCGCCTTCATGACATCCTCATGATCGCGTCGAATCAACCGAAAGTGACTGTATTCTGTAGCTACTAGTATGTAAAGACAACCATCGCTATCGAGTATCAGCCATGTTTTCGCAAAACGTTCGCCCATGATCGCAGCGCCGTCATGACAGGTGCCACGTCTCCTCTTCACACCGGTGAGCCAAGATCCAAAGTTTTGCAGGCGTTGCATGTTAGTATTTGTTCGACTTTGTCAGCTACTCGCCGCGTCTGGGGGCGGAGGGCTACTGTTTCAAAATCCCCGTGGATGGTTTGCGAAGTTGATATGAGCCGCCGGCATCGACGGCGCGCCACGTTGGCCTTCTTCGCAGACAAAGCAAGGAGATCGCAATGTTGAATCTAACCCGCCGTAACGCTTTATTGACGGCAGCAGTCGCAGGAGCAGCGTTCGGCCTGCCCAAGCCCGTCTCGTTTATCGAGGCTGCGCTTGCCCAGAAGGGACCTGAAGCCGGTAAGGGCTTCCGGGCGTTCAAGTTGGGCAAGAATCACGGGTTCATCCTGAACGATGGCGTTTGGGAAAAGCCGCACGATCCGTCCTTTATTGCTGGTGTTTCCGTTGAGGAAACCAAGGCTGCACTGGCCGCCGCGGGGATCGCTAATGACGTCGTGCCGATTCCGTTCAACATAACCCTGCTCAAACTCGGCAAAGAAACGATTCTCTTCGACGCCGGCACGGGTGGTCAGTTTCAGCCCACGGCGGGAGCGATGATCGCAAATATGGCTGCAGCCGGCATCAAGCCGGAGCAGATTACGAGGGTAGTTGTTTCGCATTTCCATCCGGACCATGTCTTCGGGCTCATGAGCAAGGCCCCCGACAATACGCCGGTCTTCCCCAAGGCCACGATTTACGTGCCCAGCAACGAGTTCAAGTTCTGGATGGATTCGAGCATTTTCACTAAACTGCCCGAAAAGCAGCATGGCCTGCCTAAGAGGCTTCAGGCGATGTTCCCACTCTTCAAGGACAAGCTGAAGCAATACGAGTGGGATACCGAGGTTGTTGCGGGCATCCACTCCATCGCGGCACCAGGCCATACGCCAGGCCATACTGCATTCGTTGTCGGGTCGGGCAAGCAGCAGTTGATGGTGCTGAGCGACACGACAAACATGCCTGCCCTATTCGCGAAGCACCCCAATTGGCACGGCGCAATCGATGCTGACCCGGTGCTTGCGGAAACGACGCGACGCAGACTGTTCGACCGTGCCGTGGCGGACAAGTCGCTCGCGACCGGTTACCACTTCCCGTTTCCCGCCATCGGTACGATCACGGCAGACGGTGGTGGCTATACCTTTGTGCCTGCGGCATAGGTGGCGGCTACGCATACGGAAACGGCCATCGTTTGCACGCAGACTTGGCCGTTTTCGACACTATTTTCAATTCGGCAGCGCATGAGCTTCTAACGAGTGACGCCGGTCGTCGGCGCACACTTTGCTCTATCAGCAATAACCCCAATTCCGAGGCTCGTATGCGGGGAATACCGCGCCGGTTCGACTACTTCGTTTATGGAGTTATTCAATCGGGCCTTACCTGTGCGATTGCGGCAGCGATCGCGAGCCTCCCCTTCATCGCGAGCGGGACCTTCGTGATCCATTGGCTGCGGTCATCGTTTGTCGCCTGGATCATGATGCTACCAATTGTGCTGTTCGCAGCGCCGGCCATTCGACGCTTGACGAACCTCTTGACACGAGAGGACTGAATTTGGCCGATGGAATCGTCGTCCTGCTCTGCGAATGGGCATTGAACCATCTGAGGCATTGTCGAAAACAAGGCTCCGACTGGGATCATAGATACAGTAGGTTCCTGCTTGCAAATGTACCAACTAGTACGTACGATCTTGGTAGACTTTTTAAGGGGCAACGTTCAAGCAATCTTTTTTCATTTTCTCGTGGAGCTGACCCGTGTATTCGCGGGCACCTTCTTGAAGAACAAACACGGCGTAGCGGACACACGCGCCGACCTATGATGGCAATGCGGGGCTAAGACCGACAAGCCCCGCACCGACTGCTAATGACCAAGCAACTATAGGAACCCGGATGATGCGTCAGATTGAGCCCAAAACCACAACCCGCCGTGACTTGTTGATGATTGCGGGGGCAACCGCGGCAACGGGCGGCGCTGCGCTAGCGCTAGGCTCGGACGCGGTTGCCCAGACGGCTGGCGGCAAGATCAAAGCGGTCGGATTTGACGCTTTCACGATCTTCAACCCGCTCTCCGTTGACGCAGTGATCGAGGAAAATTTGCCCGGCAAAGGTAGTCAGTTGGCCACCGCTTGGCGCGTTCGAATCTTCGAATATTGCTGGCTCAGGACACTCAACCAGACTTATGTCGACTTTTGGCAGGTTCTTGACGATGCGCTGGTGTTTGCGTTCAAGGCTGCAAAGATCGAGTTGAAGCCCGACGCGCGCGACAAATTCATGGATGCCTTCCTTCACCTGAAACCTTGGCCCGATTCGGTCGAGGCGCTCAAATCCATGCGGCAAGCAGGAATTCGACTTGCTTACGTCTCGAACCTCACACCCAGGATACTTACGACAATCAGCCAGAGTGCCGGCATCTCCGACCTATTCGAGCACGTCTTGAGCACGGATCGCGTGAAGGCTTACAAGCCGGACCCGCGCGCCTACCAGATGGCCGAGGTTGTGTTCAATTTGCCGCGCGAAAATATCGTGTTTGCGGCGTTCGGGGGGTGGGATGCGGCAGGTGCGAAATCGTTCGGCCTCAACACTTTCTGGGTCAATCACGTGAACGCGCCGCTCGAGGAGTTGGGCGTGAAGCCCGACGCCATCGGGAGGACGCTCTTGGATTTGGCAAAATACGTCACTGCATAGCTCGACCAGTGCGTCGAGGGGAGGCCATGTTAGCCAAGGTTTTCGGACTTTTTAGGTACCCGATCAAAGGGCTCTCACGCGAGCCCCTCAAGTCGGTCACTCTGCAAGCTGGTCGAGGCGTGTGCGGCGACAGGGAATTCGCTCTGGCGCTGCCTGCGACTGTGTTTGACCAAGGAAATCCCCAACCGCTACCCAAATTCCAATTCCTGATGCTGGCGCGCCAGGAAGCCTTGGCGCGCCTGACAACGTCATACGACGCCGGCACCGGATTGTTGTCGGTGACCGATGGTGCCGAAAGCTTGTCGGCGGACGTCCGCTCGGCCGAGGGACGCGGCGCCATTGCCGCATTCTTCGCACGCTTTCTTCCTGAAGATCAAAAGTCATCGCAGCCTCGACTCGTCACCGCGGCCAACCATCGCTTCACCGACGTCGGGGTGCACTCTTCCGAGCTCATGCAGGCCATATCGGTGCTCAACCTTGCCTCGGTTCGGGACTTGGAGACGCGGATCGGCAAGCGGCTCGATCCGCGTAGGTTCCGAGCAAATATTCTTGTCGAGGGGCTCGATCCCTGGGTTGAAAACGAGTGGCTTAACCGGGATCTGATGCTGGGCACCGTTCGGTGCAAGGGCGTGCGGCCGACCCGCCGTTGTCCAGCCACTGAAGTCAATCCTGATAGTGCGATCCGGGATATCAACGTCCCGCGCGAACTAATGCGTTGCTACGGCCACATTCATCTCGGCATTTACCTAACTGTGATAAAGGGGGGAACGGTAGGCATTGGCGACACGGTCACTGCGACCTGCTAAACAACCGGCACGACCTAGTGACCCAGTCTGGTGCGCGTCGCGAGTCTGTTAAAGGCGGCTTTTTGGGTTAGCTGACAGTTGCAACCGATTCAACAGGCTTGAAATCGCCTGAAATGAAAACGCAGCGCTTGCTGGAGCCGGACACACAGTTCAGCGAAAATATTGTCAAGGAAGCGCTTGTCTCGCGTGTCGTTTGTCAGCCAGCGCAAAACGTCGCCGTCAGGAGTCTCGGTGACGTGATCGATTTTTGGCGGCGCGTTCATATCTTCTCCTGAGCGGTAACCTGGATCCGCCTGGAGCGGTCAGAAGTCACGGCAAATCCCTTGCTAGTGGAGGCTGCAACGCCGGTTGGACCAGCCGCGCGGCGCCGCACTACGTGACGCGAGCTAACTCACGAACGACGATGCAGGAAGTCAACGACAAGTTTTGTCGTCGCGGCCGGCTGTTCTTCCGTAATCCAGTGTCCGCAATCCGGGATGATCGCATCTTCGACGTTATCGGCGACACACCGTATCACCGCGCCGATCATAGGGCCGAATGTAGCTTCGCCACCGAAGGCCAGAACCGGCATCTTAAGCTTACCCTTCGCAAGGAACGCCTTGTTATCGGTTGCATCCTGGCCGAAAGCCAGGAACTGGGCAAAACCCGCTCGCATTGCGCCAGGTTGCGCATAGAGCGCCGCGTAATGCTCGCGTTTCGCTTCGTCAAACCGCTTCGGGTCCCGGGAAAGGTCGTTCCAGAAGCGGTCGAGATAGATGCGCTCGCGGCCGGCGACCAGGCGCTCCATGTCCCGACCACCGAAGCCAAAGTGCCACATAGCCGGATCCATTACGATCTGCTCCCAGGGTCCGACGCCGGGCAGTGGCGCATCAATCGGCACCCATCGCCTCACGCGCTCGGGGTGGGTGGCGGCAACTGCGAAGCCGACCATGATGCCGATGTCGTGCGTCACCAATTCGAACTTACCCACACCTAGGGCGTCCAGGACGCCCACCACATCCGCCGCCTGATTCTTCTTGTCGTAGCCGCCCTCAGGCCTCGACGAGAGGCCCAGCCCACGGAGGTCGGGCACGATGATCGTGTGGTCTTCGATAAGTGCGCTCGCCAGATGACCCCACATGTCGCCGGTTGTGCCGTAGCCGTGCAGCATGACCACTGCCGGACCATGACCGCCGACCCGCACATGGATGGATGCGCCGTTGGTTTCGATCATCCGCGTCTGCATTGCAGCCGGAAAGGGATAAATCCCATCTACGTGGGCATGCTCGCTCATCTGTGTACTCCGGGTTTGCTTCAGTTTGAGTCGACGCCGGGCGCGGCATCCACTCCACGCATTTTATAACGATCGTCAGAAAACATGATGTGCACCGTACACGCTCCGCATTGGGCAATGCCGCAGCCGAACTTGGTTCCAGTCATGCCGAGCACGTCACGCAGCACCCAGAGCAGCGGCATGTCCGCGGGCGCATCGAACGATTTCTGCTCGCCGTTGATCGTCAATTTGACCATGGGGTATCCGATATGTCAGGTGACTGCCTCAGGCAGCGAGCGCCGGGGCGAATTTCATCAGCCGGTTGGAGGCCTCGGCAACGATTCGATGGATCAGATCGCCGGCCTTCGGAATATCGTGGATCAACCCGATGCTCTCGCCGACAGTTACGTTGGCGATCTCGAAATCATCGGATTTCTGCGCTTCCTCAACCTTACGCAATTCCTCTCCGCGCATTTGTTCGAGTTCCTTTTCGTGACCTTGCCATCTCTCGATAAAATCGTTCCTCATGAGCCGGCCGGTATACCCCGGCGGCCAAACCCGTCTCCGCACGACGTCGTAAACGCTTGTGCGTATGGTCTCGTCCCCGGTCGCTTCCAGCACCATCGTCTTTGCCGCATCCGGGATGAGGGCTTCCTGCGTTGCCCAGAACCTGGTGCCCATCAACACACCATCGGCTCCCAGCATGAGCGACGCCGCGAGACCCCGGCCATCCGCAATGCCACCCGCGGCAAGCACAAGAACATCGGGTGCCCGTGCGGCCAACGCATCCACCACTGACGGAACGAATGGCATCGTGGAACGCAGCGCCCAGCCATGCCCACCGGCCTCGGTCCCCTGAGCGACGATGACATCCGCCCCGACATCGACCGCGCGGAACGCGTGATCCAGGCAATGCACTTGGCAAATCAGCGGTACGCCAGCCTTCTTGATGCGAGCGGCATACAGACCCGGATCCGAGAAGGACAACATCATCGCACGCGGATGCCGCTCCAGCGCGATGTCGAGCAATCCCGGATCCTCGGGAATGGTCCAGGTGATAAACCCGGCGCCAACGTCGGATCGCGTGACCTTTGCCGATTCGGCTTCGAACCAAACGCGGTCGACGTAACCGCCACCCAACAGCCCGAGTCCTCCAGCTGCCGCTACCGCCGATGCCAAAGCTCCCCCCGAAGCAGGGGTCATGGGCGCCAGCACAATCGGATGCTTGATACCAAAACGCTTGGTCAGCCTGGTGGTGATCGTCATGATCGTTCCTTGATGTTCAATGATGTTTGCGTTACAGCAACACTTCTTCCAGTTGATTCCAGAACTATGGAGGAAGGCGTGTCTAATAATAATTTCTGCGTCCGCCGCAACTCCAATTCGGCTTCTATCCCTGCAGGTTCATAGATCGCCGGTCAGAAATTGCGCTCGGCCGGCACCGAATGACCAATCCTCATCAGCGTTTGTCACAAAAGTCACGACCACGTCGCTTGGTGAAATTCCGCAACTGGCGGAAAGCCTTTCGACCAGCAAACGATAAAAGGCCTGTTTCATTTCGCGTTCTCGTGGACGGCTGGTGATCTGGAGCACAACTATTTTGTCAGATCTGGCGAACCCGAGCCCCGTGTCCTCGATGACCATGCGAGAACGCTTGTGCTCGTGTACCACCTGATAGCGATCGTTTCTCGGTACGTGGAGGGTTTCGAGCAACACCTCGTGCGTGACGTCGAGGATCTTCTTCAGCTCAGGTTCCGAGCGTCCCTCGATGAGGTCGAAGCGCAGGAGCGGCATGATGACTTTCCATACTTGAGCGTTTGACTCGTTTTTTGTCGCCAGAGGGACCATGTCCCCATCAATTGCGATCATCAAACGAATAAATTCGAGAGGCTAATCTGTGCGGCAGATCGCTCGATTTGGCGCCAAAATCGCATGATTACAGCAAGAAGGACCGGCCAAGCAGCGCGCGATATTTTTTCCCCCGCTGCCGATCACAGTCGCTCATGCGACTCTTTGCGCTGCCCGCCAATGAGCATCGTTGCGGCAAGGATTGCTAAGAGCTGTGCCGGCGTGGATCATCATGTGGATCGTGATATTCAAGGCCGAGTGGTCCGATCGCCGTCACCTGCGTGACGTATTCGCCGGACTTCGCCCAATGAAAATGCCAGGTTTCGCCTGGAAGAACGATGACGCTTCCCGGCGGATAGGCCTTCACCTTTTCGCCATCGAACGTCTCCCCGAGCCCGATGTAAAAGACACCCGACATGACCGTGTAGATGCGATCCTCTGGATGCTTGTGCGGCATCAGTTTCGTACCGTCCGGCACCTTGACCCTGACCACGTAAGGACCGGGTTCCGTGGGGTGGCCTACGATGACCGCCAGACGAGCCCCAGGTGGAAACGCCGGAAACGGCTTCCAGTCGATATCTTCGGGCAGGATCGCTCTAAAATCTGCCTGATCAGGTTGATGGTTGCGGGTCATTGGCCCCATCCTTTTCTTTGGTGAACGCAAGTATGCCGATAGCGGCGTTGAGAACTTTGGATACCGGAAAGTTCTTCTCTGCCCGCAGGCAAAGCGAGCAACCGGCTCGTCAAGGTGCGGCACTTTTTGAGCGCAAAGGCGGCGCTGCACCGGAGACGGACGATAGGGCCAGCGGAGCCCATACGGCTATGCCGGCGACAATTGCGTCCTGCCGACTCATCGCGGCGCGATTGCGGATTGATTGCGGCATCGAGAAATCCTTTCGAGCGGAAGGCAACGGCGCTCCCGGAAGCGCAGAGATCGCTCATCCCAGCTGTCCAGCGTGCTTCGCTTGTAAAACTTGCGCGCGTCGGGCTTCAATGATGTCGAAACAGCTTGGTCAGCAAAGCCAGCGATCGCAATTACCGTCGAGAGGGATGTCGAATTCTTTATTAGCATATGATGTCCCTGGTGGATCCATGCGATCGATATACTCTTCCACGCGAAGCACCGTGCCCCTATCGATTGTGATCATCAAACGAATAGATTCGAGAGGGCAATCTGTGCTGCAGATTGCTCGTGCTTAGGTTGAAATCGAATGATTACGGAGCGAAATCCAATGATTCTAACTCGCAGCATTAAAGGCCTTGTGGTCCGATCGACATATTAGTCGAGGGCGGTCGGTAGCGACTGACCAATCCTCGAGCGTCTCAAGATACGCGGTTGGCAGCGCGCTCTCGTTCCACGCGGTCCGTTACGTCTCGTGCCATTGCGACCGCACCAAGTACTTCGCCTTCGATCTCGCCTTTGACGATCGCGAAGGTCATCTCGACGTATAGTTTGCGTCCGCTTTTGTGCAGAGCGCGGGTTAGCGTGGGACGGCCCTGAAGCTTCATTGTGGCCTTTGCGATCGCGGCTTCGAAGCCGCGCCAATGTGGGGCTCGCAGATGTTCAGGAATAATTAGATCGAGACTTTGGCCAAGCGCGTCCTCCGCGGAGAAGCCGAACAAAGCGGTAGAAGCGCGATTCCAGCGAACGATAACGCCCAAGCGGTCTGCATAGATGATTGCGTCAGCGACTTGATCCATAATCCTTTCAGCTAGTTGGTCCTGGTCTTCCATGGACACGCCCTTCGGATAAGAAACCGTCGGCTCGATTGCGCTGCCGGGCACGACGGATCGTCGACCAACGGATAGCTCACGTCAAGTTCTCGAGCAATGGCCTCTTCGCGCAAACAGCGGTTACCCGAGAACTGATAAAGTTTTTGCCGAAAGCCGTATCAGTGAATGCCCGTCTGCTATTTCGAAGTTCGTTCGGAACGGCGCCTCGAGCGTCAGCGAGAGGCCGGCCAATTCTCTCTCCCCGAACGCTCGACTGATTCAAGAGTGTGATGGTCGGTAATTTAGCATCTAATCGCGCTCGATAGCGTAGGCTGTCGTCCTCAAGCGGCAAGACGTCGCCGTACAGAATCAAGACTTGCCAGGTTTGTCTTTTCGTTAGCAACGAAGCCAGCGTTTCGTTGATGATCATCGGGCCATGCTTTTGATCTCAGGGTATCCAGTCAGCGAGGCGCGCTGGCCGCCACGGCGCTTGCCGAGACCGATCCAGCGGCATTCCCCCAATTGTTCCGGATGTAAGTCAGAACGGGTGCCACCTGCGCATCGCTGAGCCGCCAATCGAAAGCAGGCAACCCTCAGAAACTCAGCCGACACCGCGTCAGTCCACTCCTGCCACAATACGAACATCACGTTCGCACGAATTGCCGAGCGCCCTCAGAGCCTGCTGATAGCCTGGACTATCGTGGGCGGCGATAGCCTGTTCGACGCTATCGAACTCAGTCACTGTGGTGCGCTGCGCAATACCTTGTTCATAGGACTTCATTGCTTCGCTCCTTGCAAGGAAGCGGCCACCATTGGATATGATGGCTGGCCCGGCCAACTTTCCGTATGCAGCAAGCGCCGCCGGGTCGGAAATAGATCGATAGAAGGTAATCCAATATCCTTTTGCCATTCAGTGCTCCTCCGAGGTTGATAGGATTTACTTCGAGCTGATCATCCATTGTAGGAATAGGTCCATCCGATCGTCACGACTAACGTGAGAGCAGAAAAAATCGTACTAGCTATGATTGTGGAATCGGCCTCCTCCGAAATCCGGTCTTTGCATGCACGCTTTTGATCGCACGACCTCCATCAGCGAAGGTTCTTTCGTTGATATACCGCATGGTCGCGATGAAAGCCTGGGTGGTTTCAGCCTCGTCCGCGCCTAGCCGTTCGACTGATGGACTAAATCGGACAGGAGCTTCGAGGCGAATATTCTTGAGGTTTGATGGAATGTTCATAGAGATCTCTGGTATTCCTGGAGTACCTGGTACGGCTGAGAGCCTGCCGACGGTCTTTCATGGCACTCGCTGCCTGGCAGAACGGCCGTGCAGCAAGAGTCTTGAGCAGGGCCTCATGGATCGCATCGACTATCTTCTTCTTCGGATTCGATGTGGCTCTGGATAAGGTGAAAACGCCAGAGCGGTACAGCTGGCCTTCCTTGTTGGAGACCACCGCTCTTAGCACGCGATACCCTCGCCCTTTCCATTCAACGCTAGTCTCACCTCCCCGATACTTTGGTCTTAGTCCGCCAACGGCAGGCGGTGGAACAGACGGCCAAGCGGGCTGCTGCCGCGAGTTTCATTGACCGGAGATCAATCGATGGCAGATCGCCGCTGGAGAGGCGCTTTCGACGGCTGCCTTTTCCGGCGACACTGCCGGCAGTGGCCGACGGAGCAGAACAAGCCACGGCGACTCTTCGGTCAAAGCGGGCTTACTGCGCGCCTATTGTGGCTAAGGAGCATTGTCAGAACTTCCGTGTTGGAAGCACCAGTTCAAGAGGCGCCTGCGGTACGCCGGCTCAACATCTATGGCGATGGGCAAGGAGACTTAGCCGGGCACGGCGGTGTGCGCCGGACTTGCGGCAGTTTATCAGAAACACTCTCCGAACCATCGACTCATACTAATGAGTGGGTTGCAGCACACTTACGTCTAGCTGTGTCGGGCTGCGAACGCTGTCATTGAACAGTAACCAATGCAGGGGGCTCTGATCAACGCAACGAAGGAGACGAAGAAGATGACGACAGGTAAAGTGCAGATTCGACTCACCCGTTCGTCGGCCGCCTATTGGCGGATCACGTTCGACAATCCTCCGCTCAATGTATTGGGTCCGCAGTTTGTTCGCGAGTTTGGAGAGATCTTGGCGGCCATTGAGGCTGACAGGGATGTCAAGGTCGTCGTCTTAGAGAGCGCCGTCGAGGGATTTTTCCTCAATCACAGCGATTTCCTAGCCGACATGAAGGAGTTGACCAGCATGCCTCAAGGGCCAACCGGCTTGGAAGCGTGGCCGGACATACTCGTCCGAATAACGCGCGCGCCGGTCGTGTCGATTGCTTCGATCCGCGGGCGTGCGACAGGGAACGGAAGTGAGATCGCCCTCGCCTGCGACATGACGTTCGCGAGTCGCGAGAAAGCGATTCTGTCGCAGTGGGAAGTGGGAGTAGGCCTTGTCGCTGGCGGAGGCCCCATGGCGCGCTTGCCGGGCCTAATGGGCAGGCAGCGGGCCCTCGAGGTGCTCCTGAGTTCCGATGACATCGGGGGCGATCTGGCTGAAGCCTATGGTTATGTGAACAGGTCGCTGCCGGACAGTGAGCTCAACAGCTTCGTTGATGCACTGGCGACGCGTATCGCGTCGTTCGACAAATGGGCGATCGCGAACACCAAGCGCCTCGTGAACGCCGCCAGCCTGCCGCCGGATGTCGAGATCGCTGCCGGCTGGGAGGCCTGCATGACCTCGATTGCCCGGCCGGCCTCACAAGCCAAAATCAAGGCTCTGATTGAGCAGGGATTTCATCGGCCCGGCGACGCAGAAACTCGCTTGGGCGCTTATGTAGGGCGACTTGGCCGTT
>Ga0210401_10000630_pt1 | contig 42672 bp, 35 predicted proteins | sample IncBWH32MmetaG_FD_150866 | JGI IMG/M metagenome (GOLD analysis project Ga0210401, IMG submission 150866) | Forest soil microbial communities from Barre Woods Harvard Forest LTER site, Petersham, Massachusetts, United States - Inc-BW-H-32-M | ecosystem: Environmental > Terrestrial > Soil >... | reverse complement strand
CGCATCGCCGTCTGTTCTGATCAAGGTCCTTTTGTTTGGATTGCTATGGGGCGTTGGCGCTACATTGTTCGGCCTCGGGATCAGCCGCGTTGGAATGGCGTTGGGGTTCGCGCTGATTCTGGGGATCACGGCTTCTTTTGGTTCGCTGTTTCCCTTGGCGATTCTTCATTCGGACCAACTCGTTGCAAAACGAGGGTTGGCTCTCATCGCCGGCACCGTCGTCATGCTTTTGGGCCTGGTGTTTCTTGCGCTCGCCGGACGCGCTCGTGAGCGCGTTTCGGGGACGAGCGATGGTACACGTTCTGGCTTCACTGTCGGACTCATCATCTGCATCTTTTCTGGAATGTTCTCGTCGATGTTGAACTTCAGCTTCGTCTTTGGCGACGAACTTCGGTTGCACGCGCTGCAGTTCGGAGCCAGCACCGGAATGGCAAGCAATCCGATCTGGGCGCTCACTGTAACTGGCGGCTTTGTCGCCAATTTCATCTACTGCGTGTATCTGCTGAACAGGAACCGTACCTGGCACGTGTTCCGGGAAGGAAAACCCGTCGCCAACTGGTCCCTCGGCATCTCCATGGGGCTACTCTGGTTCGGGGGAACCCTGATCTACGGTGTTGGCGCGACGTCACTGGGAACTCTTGGCGGTGTCGTCGGCTGGCCAATCTTCATGACCATCGACATCATTGCGGCCCTCTTCTGGGGTGCCGTGACCGGGGAATGGAAGGGAGCTAGTCGGCGGGCCTTGGTCTACAACTGGGTGGGAGTCGGAATACTTCTGGTCGCAATTGCAGTCATCTCCGCGGGCAACGCAAGCTAGCAGTTCACATCATTCGGAGGTCTATCTGCCGGTGATTGGCCGGTCGATCCGCACGGAACTGACTCCACGAGTCTTGCTCTTATCTAAGCCGCTGCTTTCGCGCACAACGTAGAACTGGTTTGCGGGAAGATGGGAGAGCGTCTCGACCTGCCCGCTGGGCCAGCGGATTACAACTTTCTCCGCCTGGGAAGAGGCACCCAACCCGAAATGCAGCCGAAGGTCGCTCTGCGATATGAAACCATCGCCACTGCGCACTTCCTTCGCGTACTTATCGCCCCCCTGAACCAGCGTTACCAATGCGCCCAAGGCGGCGCGATTCGATTTCACGCCCACCAGTTGCAGGCTGATCCAATTCCCAATCGGCGCTGTGTTGTAGTAGAGCGACGGTGTCTCGTTCATGTTGTTCACCAGCGCCTCCTGGCGACCATCGTTGAATAGATCCCCAAGGGCCATACCCCGACCGGAGTGGAGTTCACTCAACACTGAGCCCGCGTCCGCGGTAATGTTGGCAAATGTTCCGTCGCGCAGGTTGTAATACGCGACCTTCGGCTCACGATAGCTCGTACCGAGCGCCTTGCCGTCAACCTCTGGATATACGTGGCCGTTGGCGATCAGAATACCGGGCCAGCCACTGTTGTCGAAGTCATAGAACTGCACACCCCATCCCAGCCAGTTTTTGATTTTCCCCAGTCCTGCGGGGTAGGTGACGTCATCAAAATTGCTGTCCCCCCTATTCCGATAGAGCGTGGGAGTGTCGTCGCTGAAATTGGTTTTTACAATGTCCTGATAACCGCTGTGCGTCAAGTCACCGGCAGAAAGGCCCATGCCCGCCTGCTCGGAACCGTCTTCGTTGTATGCCACCCCCGCCTTCTTCCCGATCTCACTGAAGGTCCCGTCATGATTGTTGTGGTACAGAAGGCTGGCGGTAGAGTCGCAGGCAACGTAAACGTCGGGCCACCCATCAAGATCGAAATCTGCTGTCAGAGCAGTAAATCCATAACACGCGGTCGCCTTAAGAATGCCCGAGCTTCGTGAGACGTCGGTGAAAGTACCGTCGCCGTTGTTGTGGTAAAGGGCATTGGCGCCCGGCTTGAGCCCCCGCGGGCCACACATGACGTTAATCCCTTTCCACTGGCACCAGGGCCCCTGGCCCGGTCGCGGCACAGAGTCGTAGCTGAAATCCACGTAGCGCACCAGGAGAATGTCGACTTTGCCGTCGCGGTCGTAATCGACAAAGCTGCATCCGGTGCTCCACTCGTCCCGATCGGTCTTGAGTCCTGCTTTGGCCGTTACATCGGTGAACGTTCCATCCCCGTTGTTGCGATAGAGTACGTTCTGTCCCCAGTAAGTGACGAGCAAATCGAGGTAGCCGTCGTTGTCATAGTCGCCGACGCAGCCGCCTTGCCCCCAGCCTGAGCGCGCCAGTCCGGCATGGGAGGTGACGTCGCTGAACGTTCCGTCATGGTTGTTGTGATAAAGGTGACCGGTGGGCGCTTTGCCTTTGGAGAATCCCTCCACCGTCGAACCATTCGGAAGGTAAATATCAGGCCACCCGTCATTGTCGTAATCGAAAATAATGGCGCCGTTACCGGTGGTTTCGATGATGAATTCTTTGTGCTGATCCCCGCCGTATACGTTGAGCGCGACCAACCCCACCTGCTTGGCAATATCTTCGAAATGAACTTGACCTGACTTGACTCTCGATGGGTCACTCCTGGTGGGTTGCGTGCCCTGAGCGGCCAGCCAAGTGGTCAACAAGAAAAGCGTCGCAAGAGGCGCGAGAACGCGCGACCGTTTGGCCTCAGCAAGCTGGATCACGTGGTTATCTTAAAGCAGAACTGGCGATCCTTCTCCCGAGCCTTATCTCGTCGCGTGTGCGAGATCGACCGCTAGGGGTTGCCACACTGTCACCATTTGCCGTGATTCGCCCAGTCTGTCAATCCCAAGTTCCACTATGTCGCCCACCTTCAGGTATTGCGGAGGCCGCATGCCTAATCCCACTCCGGCCGGTGTTCCTGTGCTGATGACGTCGCCTGGCAGTAGCGTCATGAATTGACTGACGTAGCTGACGAGGGTCGGTACGTCAAAGATCATCTCGCGGGTGGAACTGCGTTGGCGAAATGCGCCATTTACTTTCAGCCACATGTTCAGGTCGCCGGGATTGGGGATCTCGTCGCGCGTCGCCAGGAACGGCCCCAACGGCGCAAAGGTGTCGGCGCTCTTTCCCTTGACCCATTGTCCGCCCCGCTCCAGTTGAAAGACCCGTTCGGAATAATCGTTGTGCAGAACATAACCAGCCACATATTCGAGCGCGTCTTCACGCTCGACATAGCTTGCCCTCTTGCCGATCACCACCGCCAACTCAACTTCCCAATCCACTTTGGATCCATTCTTCGGAATAACAAGGTCATCGTTCGGGCCGACGAGAGAGCTGGTAGCTTTGAAAAATATGACGGGCTCTTTCGGGATCTCCATTTTGCTTTCTTTCGCGTGATCGTGGAAGTTCAAACCGATGCAAACGATCTTGCTCGGTCGAGCAATCGGCGAGCCCAGCCGCACAGACTGTGCAATCTGCGGCGCCGAAGCTGCATTGTCCTTCCACCAGCGCCTCAGTTGGGACAGCCCGTCATCGGCCAGGAATGTCTCGTCATAGTCGCCTGTGAAGCCGGAGACATCCCGACGCGTGGAGTCTTCCAGCATGACGCCGGGCTTCTCTCCACCTGGAACACCAAACCGGATCAGCTTCATTTCCTTCTGCCCGTCCTCGCGTGCCTGATCACGCTCAAAGTAGTTCGCCACGAAAAAGGCGGATCGTAATTGAACAGATGCACGAGCGCAAGCCCGCGACGGAAGTTGTTGAGCTGGCGAACCGCAGAGTTTCACAAGGTAAAACTCTCGCCATCGACATGAGCGCGCGAAAACACAAAACTGTTTTCACCCTTTACCGTTGCTGCTAGAGTTTGCCGTTGCACAAGTCATTGGGACCTCACCATGAATGACATCTTTCCGCACCTCGATTACAAACCGAAGCTACCGCAGCGATTGGACCACGGAATCGGCATTATCGGCGCCGGAGGAATCGTCAACTATGCGCATCTACCTGCGTACAAGAAGGCGGGATTTAAAGTTGTGTGCATCACCGACCGAGATCGCGAAAAGGCGGAGCGCACCGCCAAAGAGCACGGAATCGGAAGAGTGTGCGCCAGTGTCGATGAGTTGCTGAGTCTATCCGAGGTCGAGATCGTCGACATAGCCGTCTACCCCTCGGAGCAGGTCGCTATTGTCGAGAAGGCCGCTGCCGCAGGCAAACATCTGTTGTGCCAGAAACCTTTTGCCGACGAGTATTCAAAAGCGGTTCGCAGCGTTGAACTCGCGGAACGCGCCAAGGTAAAGATTGCGGTCAACCAACAGATGCGCTGGGATGCTGGCATCCGTTGCGCGCGCCTTTTGATGGATGATGGTTGGCTGGGCACGCCCACCTACGCTGCGATTCAGGTTCACTGTAAGACTGACTGGAGTCTCTGGCCCTGGATCTATCAGGGCAAGCATGTCGAGATCATGTTTCACAGCATTCATTACATCGATTCCCTTCGCTATCTGCTGGGTGATCCGGCTTACGTTTTCACCAGCGGAAGCCGCGCGCCGGGTGAAACCACACAAGCTGAAACCAAGACCCTAACCACGTGGGAGTACAAATCCAGCCTGCAGGTACTGATCGACGTTTGCCATACCACATGGCACGACGATCCCTATGCCATCTTTCGCTTTGAAGGCACTGAAGGCGTGATCAAGGGAACTATCGGTCTGATGTACAACTATCCGACTGGCCGGCCCGACACCCTGGAGTTCATGTCGAAGCGTAATCCTGGCTACTGGTTCTCGGCTCGCCTCGACAGCATGTGGATTCCGGATGCCTTCGTCGGTCCGATGGCGTCACTCATGCGGTCCATCGAGAGCGGATCGGAGCCCGAGACCAGTGGACGCGACAACCTTCGAACGTTGCAAGTGGTATTCGCCGAATACCGCTCCATGGCAGAAAAGCGAGCCGTCCGCCCTGAAGAAATCAATGCATGAACAACGTTATTTGGCTGGAAGCACGCCCTTCAAGTCCGAAGAGGACCCGGGCACCTGCGAGGTTACGTACCTGCCATTCTCTATTTGAGCAGGATCTACGAAATGTGGCTGCAGATGCGGGATGCATTCGAGAAATACCGCTTCATGCCCTAGCGCAATGTGATTAAACAGCACCATGTGTTGGTGAATCTGTCCCATATCGCCCACGTGTGGAATGACTCGCAGACCGAACTTTCGCGCCAGTAAACTGACTGTAATGAACTCAGAGATGCCGGCCACCCGCGTGCAGTCGACTTGCACAATCTGCACGGCCGCCGCCTGCATGAAATTCTTGAACATGACGCGGTTCGGAACGTGCTCGCCCAGGGCCAACGGTATCGGCCGAACCGCATGGGAAAGTGTGCTGTGCGCGCGAATATCGTCAGGGTGAGTCGGTTCCTCTACAAAAAACGGAGCCATCTTCCGAAGCTTTTCGCACATTTCGAGTGCTTGTGGAAGGGTCCACTGCTGGTTCGCGTCAAGCATGATCAGCGCATCTGCTCCGGCCAGGTCGCGCAACATGAAGGCGCGCCGCACGTCACGCTCCCCGTCTCGGGATCCGACCTTCAGCTTGAAAGCGTGAAAGCCCTTTGCCATCGCCTGTTGCGTCAGATCCTTCACTTGCTCGTCTTCATACTGGAACCAGCCTACGGATGTGTCATAACCGGGATAGCCGCTGCGCAAGATGCTCTCCCGCTCTCGGCGGGAGCTCGCCTGGTTACGCAACATCGTTTCAGCCTCCTCCCGCGTGAGCACGTCTTCGAGATAGCTCAAATCGAGCAGGTCGACAATCTTTTTTGCATCGAGATCCAGGAGAAGCCGCCATAAGGGCACGCCCCGACTCTTCGCCCACAAATCGAAACACGCGTTGGTGAGCGAGGCGAGGGCCAGGTGAACGACGCCCTTATGAGGACCCAGCCAGCGAAGCTGAGGGTGTTGCGCAAGGTTTTGTGCAATCGCTCCGAAATCCGACATCAATTCCTCGATTTCCCTGCCAATCAGTTCCTTGCCAAGCCATTCAATCGCTTCACAAACCAACTGATTGCCCAGTCCAAGCGTAAGCACGATGCCGCTGCCGAAGACCTTTTTTTGGGAGCCGAGCAGAGTGGTGGCAAATGCGTACTCGGCACCCGAGTGCACCGCGTCGCTGCCCGCCCCTTGCTCCAGCGGAAAACGCACATCCCGCGTTTCCAGCGAAGTAATCCGGAATTGTGTCATGTCACCTGATACCAGGCAGGTCGCCTCGGTTTGCGAAAACTATACCCACATATCAAAGCCATCGAATATAGTAGGGCGCCTTCAGCGAGTGCAAGGCGTTCATTCTCGTTGTGAATCTTTAGCATGGTCATCAAGAGCCACGAACGGATCATGAAAGGACGACGATATGAAGCGTTACGGTTCCGTGATCAAAGTCAGACCCGAATCTCTTGAAGCCTATAAGAAATTTCACGCTGCCGTATGGCCGGAGGTCCTCGCCATGATCCGGAAATGCAAAATACAAAACTATTCCATCTATCTGAAAGACGACCTGCTCTTCGGCTACTTCGAATATCACGGGACGGACTATCCGGCCGACATGGCGAAGATGGCTGCCGATCCGAAGACCCAGGAATGGTGGACGATCATGATGCCAATGCAGCAGCCCTTGGAGACCTGCGCCGAAGGCGAGTGGTGGGCCAATATGGAAGAAGTGTTTCATTGCGATTGATTTGACAGACCTCGAGTTCGACACTACAGTTCGGCTCCGGCCTAACCGCCTTATGCAAATCGTGGACACGCACCAGCACCTCTGGGACATAGAGCACTTTCGCTACTCCTGGCTCCACTCCCTTCCGCAGTTGAACCGCTCTTTCCGAATGGCGGACTATCTCGCAGCCACCGAAGGATTGAACGTGGTGAAGTCGGTGCACCTGGAAGCGGACGTCGATGAGCAGTACATGCTCGACGAGACCCGCCATTTGCTTGCGCTTGCTGAACAAACCGACAATCCTCTCGAAGGCATCGTGGCATGCGGCCGGCCCGAGAACGAAGATTTCAAATCCTATCTGGACAAGATCGCGGCGTATCCCAAGGTAAAGGGGATTCGTCGCGTGCTCCATACCCAGCCGGACGGGGTCGGCCAGGGAGCGACCTTCCTCAAGAACGTGGCTGCGCTCTCGGATTACGGCCTCTCATTCGACATCTGCGTTCTGGCTCGGCAGCTTCCGATTGCGATCAAACTAGTCTCTAAATCCCCGGATGTGGTCTTCATCCTCGACCACTGTGGCGTGCCCCAAGTGAAGGAGAAGCACCTCGATCCTTGGCGGTCGCACATCACGGAGATCGCCAAGTCTCCCAATGTCTCCTGCAAGATGTCCGGCTTGGTGGCATACGCAGATTCAGAGCGATGGACTGCCGAAGATCTCAGACCTTTTGTCGAGCACGTGATCGCCACCTTCGGCTGGGATCGCGTCCTTTTTGGGAGCGACTGGCCGGTGTGCACGCTCTCCGCCAGCTATCGACAGTGGGTGGAAGCATTGCAGTCCCTCACGCACGAAGCAGGTGAGATCAACCAGAAGAAGCTGTTCCACGACAACGCCGTCCGCTTATACCGGCTGAGCTAAAGCCCAAACTCCCTCTGAATGGTCGCGGTGTGTTCTCCTACCTTAGGGGCGAGCCTCGCGCTTGTCAGAACAGATCCGTCCAAGCGAATTGGAAGCCGAGTGGTCAGAATCTCGATTCCTCGTCCATTGGTAAGGGTTTGCACCATGTCGAGTTCCTTGAAAGCTTTGCTTGTGCAGAGCTTGGGCCAATCCAAGACCTCGGCGCACCAGATGTCAGCGGCGTTCAGTATCTCGAGCCAGTGCTCGGTGGTTTGCTCCTTGAGGCGCTGCGCAATAATTCTCTTGATCTGGTCGCGACGTTCGAAACCCTCGGCCGAGTTTGAAATTTCCTGGAGCGCAGGTAAATCGAGCAGTTCGCCGAGCGTCGGAAGATGGGTCATGGCAAGGGCCAGGTAGCCGTTCGCCGTGTCGTAGACCCCGTAAGGCGCCGCCAGGTAGGCGTGCGCGTTGCGAAATGCACTTCTCCGCGGTGGCCGTCGCCCATCATTCAAGTGCGTCGTGAGCACTTCAAATTGGAAGTCCAGCAGAGCCTCGATCAGGCTGGTTTCGACAAGTCCACCGTGGGTCGTCACGCCACGTCGCACGAGACAAGCCAAAATTCCCTCGCACAGGTTGTGGCCCGCCAGCATATCGGCGATAGCCAGAGCCATCGGCGTAGGCGGATCGCCGTCGTTGCCGCTCAGCCACATGATCCCGGATCGCGCCTGTGCCAGCAGATCCTGACCCGGTCGATCTCGCCATGCCTCCGCATTCCCATACCCGGACACGATTCCGTACACCAACCGGCTGTTTATCTGCGACACGCTGTCGTAACCAAGTCCCAGCCTCTCCATCACCCCCGGACGGAAGTTCTGAACCATCACATCGGCGCGCGCTATTAATTGGCGGAGTTTATCGAGAGCGACGGGATCCTTCAGGTCTGCGGCATAGCTCTCCTTGTTGCGATTGATCGCGTGAAAGAGCGTGTTCTCGCCGTGCACATCGGTATCGCTGAGGTAGAGCGTGCGGCCCAGGTCTCCAGTCCCAGGCCGTTCGATCTTGATCACGCGGGCTCCCATGTCCGCCAGTCGAAGGGTGGCCAGCGAACCGGAAAGAAACTGGCTGAAATCCAGCACCAACACACCCTGGAGGGGTCTTTCTGTCTTCGGATCGCGGCGAACTGTCGAAATAGTCACGGAGAGGCTCCTCGCTGCGGTGGGCACTCGTCACCGGATTCCTTGCACCGGGGATGCTCCCAACTCAGGCGCGGTGCGATTTCAATTCTACCCATAAAATAATATTTTCATTAGAAAAATAACATAGTAGGCTAAAGATGCTCTTATGACCCCCCGGCGCACGATTCGTCGGCAGCTTACTTCGCGGAGAATCCGCTACGCTGCTCCAGCTCTCGAAAAGGGCCTGGACATCCTGGAGCTACTAGCTTCCGTCTCGGACTCTCTGACGCACAGCGAGATTGCCAGTCGACTAGGGCGCACCATTACCGAGGTCTTTCGCATGTTGGTGTGTCTCGAAGAAAGGGGCTATCTCTCGCGGACGGGTACCGACGAGCGCTACCAGCTGACGCTGAAGCTGTTTGAGATTGTCCATCAGCATCGCCCCCTGCAGCGCCTGATAACCCAGGCGCGCCCGCTGGTGCAGCGGGTGGCGAGCGAAACCGGCCAGTCCTGCCATCTCGCCATGCTCAACAACGCTGAGATAGTTCTGGTAGCGCAGTCTGACGCGCCCGGCAACATGGGTTTCTCGGTCCGTCTCGGGGCAAATATTGATCTTCTGAACACTGCTTCCGGACACGTCATCCTGGCGTTTCAGAGCGAGGAAGTTCGCGCCCGCGCGTTGGGAGCCTGGCGTCTGCGCTCGAAAAAGACAATCCCCACTGGTCTTTCCCGACACTTGCAGCAGATTCGTCGGCGCGGCTATGAGGAACTGGCCAGCTACCAGGTCCACGGAGTCGTGAACATCAGCTATCCAGTGTTGAATCAACACGGAGAGGCAATTGCAGCGATGACTGTGCCATTTCTTGCTCGCATCGGAGACAGCCTGGGGCCTCCCCAGGTCAAGGAGGCGTTGAGTGCGGCATCCCGTGCGCTTTCCTTAGCCATCGGCGGCAAGAAACTGGAACTCTCATCCGGAGTGCTGCTGCCATGACGCGAACAGAGTATTTCGAGGATTATTCAATCGGCGCCCAACGCGTCACCTCGGGGCGGACAATTACCGAGACCGACGTCGTCATTCATGCGGGCCACACGGGAGACTACTTCCCGCACCACGTTGACGCGGAATTTGCCCGGGCAACACCGTTCGGCCAGCGAATCGCCCACGGCACTATGACCTTCGCCATCGGCATCGGCCTCACAGCCAGTCAGATTAATCCTGTCGCATTTACCTACGGGTATGACAAGGTGCGCTTCCCAAAGCCCGTCTTCATCGGAGACACGCTACGGACTCGCGTCACCGTGAAGGAGAAGCAGGACGACCCCAAGCGGAAAGGGTTGGGTCGCATCGTGGAAGCTTGCGAAGTGCTCAATCAGCGCGATGAGGTAGTCCTGTATTGCGAGCACATTCTGCTAGCTGAGAAGCGCCCGGCGGCTTGATCGGGCTACCGGTGCTTTCAGAAGGGAGGAGGTTTAGTGTGGGAATCACTCTGAGAGGGCTCACCTGGGATCATCCCCGCGGTTACGCACCTTTGCTTGGAGGTGTCCCCGAATATAAGACGCAACATCCCGAAATCGATGTCCAGTGGGACCGGCGAACTTTGCGTGAGTTTGGCGAAGCTCCGATCGAGCAATATCTGGATCGCTATGATCTGCTCATCGTGGACCACCCGTTCGTCGGATTCGCCGCAGCTCACGCGGCACTTGTGGACCTCGCGCCCTCGATCAGCGAAGTGGAGAAATATCGTTTCGCGATAGACTCCGTAGGCCCTTCCTGGAAATCCTACTGGTATGACGGCGGCCTCTGGGCCTTCCCCATCGATGCCGCTACGCAAGTCGCATCCTATCGGCCTGATCTTTTGTCAGGGTTGTCTTCCACTGTTCCGAACACCTTCGACGATGTCTTGGGACTGGGAGCAAAAGCTCGCAAAATTGGGAAACACATCGTTGTGCCCGCGTGTCCGACAGATGCGATCAGTCTTTTCTTTACCTTGAGTGCGAATCTCGGAGATCCTGTTCCGGAAGAGCGCGAACTCTTCGTGGAAGACTCGGTCGCAGCAGACGTGCTTGGTAGGCTTCACGCGCTTATAGCCGTTGCGCATCCCAAGTCGGTCGACTGGAACCCGATCCAAGTTTACGATTTCATGTCCAGCAGCGACGCGGTCTACTGTCCGTACGGCTTCGGTTATTCCAACTACTCGCGAGTGAGTAGCTCGGTGCGATTGAAGTTCACGAATGCTCCCAGTGCAGGCCAGCGTGGATGCGCCGGGACAATGCTGGGAGGGACGGGGGTTGCAATTAGTAAGCACAGCGCACATCAACCAGAAGCCATCTCCTACGCCAAATGGCTGGTCAGCCCCGAACACCAGCGAGGGACCTATTTTCGCGAAGGAGGCCAACCTGCCAGCCTGGCGGCCTGGAGGAACCCATCAGTGAATGCGGCATCAGACGACTTCTTTGCCGGTACGCTGCAGACTCTACAGACCGCCTACGTGCGACCCCGTTTCGATGGATTCGTTCGTTTTTTTGAGGCCGCAGGAATCGAAATCAATCGTTGCTTACGCGGAGAAATCAAGGATGCAGCGCTGATCCGATGGCTTAATGATCGCTACGCCACTCAGCGAATCGCAGCACGCCGAATCGCGTAGCGACAGAGAGGCACCTGGTGAGAAACCCGAATCCCGATCCCGCGAAGCATAAAGAGATTTCTATCTGGAATGCCGAAGATTGGTTGTACGAGGACTTCGAGGTGGGCAAGCGTGCGCGTTCGATTCGGCGCACGATTTCCGAGGGCGAGAGCATGTTGTTCAATGCCATGGTTCTCGACATGCACCCCTACGTGGCCGACGATGTTTTCGCCAAAGAAGAGGGAGTTTTTGGAAAGCGCCTGGTGGCGGGCGCCATGGTATTTAGTCTGGGATTAGGACTCATGGCGCACAACAACATTCATACTTTTAGCTACGGATACGACAAGTTGCGCTTCATCAAACCGGTTTTCGTTGGCGATACCATTTACACCATTCGCACGCAAATGGAGAAACTACCCAAGTACGCTGAAATGGGGATGGTAAGGGTCTCTTACGAAGTCTTCAAGATGCCAGGAGAGCTGGTGCTGTATTGCGAACACTTGCAAACCGTGAAGTATCGCGACCCCACGAAGTTCAAGGACCAACTGCAGCAGAAGTAAAGCATCTCCTTATGACGCCACCGGGATCGCTCGCCGAACGATTACAAAGCTGCTATAGCGGGGCCGTGTTTGACGTGCTGAGGACGAAAGGCTTTCTCAGGCAGACCCTCCCGCAATACATCCGCCCTTTGAATCTGCAGCACAAGCTTGCCGGCCCGGTATTTACCATCGAGGGGAGGCGGGACGATTCGTTGGACGCTCATGAGAGCCTTCTGCGGTGGTGTGAACTCTTGTCCAAGGCGCCCGCGAACACAGTGTTGATCTGTCAACCCAATGACCACACTCTGGCGTACATGGGAGAACTCTCCGCCGAGACCCTGCACCACAAGAAGGTGCTAGGCTATATCGTGGATGGCGGATGCCGCGATTCGGCTTTTATCGAGAGCATGGGTTTTCCGGTGTTCTGCAAGTATTTCACTCCGGTGGACGTAGTGAGCAAGTGGGCAACCACGTCTCTGGGCGAGCCTATTCAGATCGGCGAAGTCACGGTATCCACGGGTGACTATGTACTTGCCGATCGCGACGGAATCGTGATCGTCCCCGGTGCAATCGCTTCAGAGGTGCTGCAAGAGACCGAAGAAGTCCTGCGCAAAGAAAATCTCGTGCGAAAGGCGATTCTGCAGGGTGTTGACCCGGTTCAAGCTTACCTGCGGTACGGAAAGTTTTGATGCAAACGGAAGGCAAATCAAGAAAGCTGCTGCGCATTCATCGCGACGACAACGTGCTGATCGTCGTCGTACCTATAAGACCCGGGGATTGTGACATCCTTGATGGGCGCGAAGTCGTGTTCACTCAGAACATTGCAATCGGCCACAAGGTTGCTGTCCGAGATATCGAAACGGGAGAAAAGATATTTAAGTGTGGTGTTCCGATTGGTTCGGCCAAAGAGAGCATTCCTGCAGGAGGACACATTCACCTGCATAACCTGAAGAGTGACTACATCGCAACTTACACTTTGGACAAAGATCATGTCTTCGTCAAGTAACACCCTTGCACTGCAAGGCTTTCTGCGCTCGGACGGAAGAAAAGGAATCCGTAACTGCATCGTTGTCGCCTATCTTGTGGAATGCGCTCACCACGTGGCTCGCGAGATCGTGGACGCTTTTCGGGATCAACCGGTTCATTTGATCGGCTTTGGAGGATGCTACCCCAACGCCTACGCTGACCGGATGATGAATACGCTCTGTACCCATCCGAACGTCGGGGGGGCACTGCTGCTTTCCCTGGGATGCGAAAGCTTTAATCGGCATCGCCTCGCTGAAAATATTGCTAAGACCGGCCGGCCCGTGGAGACAGTCGTCATCCAGCAGACGGGGGGAACAAGGAAATCCATCGAGTCGGGCAAAACGTGGGTCTCGAAAGCGCTCCAGCAGATTGCTGAGGTGCCGCGGGCTCCATTGCACGTGAACGAACTCGTTGTAGGAACCGTTTGCGGCGGATCGGACGCCACCAGCGGAATCTCGGCTAATCCCGCGGTGGGACGTGCTTTCGACATGCTAGTTAAGCAAGGCGCGGCCACGATCTTCGAGGAAACCGGTGAAATGATCGGACTCGAAGACGTCATGTCGGCCCGCGCGGTCACGTCGGAGCTTGGCCACGAACTGAAAACATCCGTCGAAAAAGCAGCACATTACTACAAGCAAATGGGGCATGCCAGTTTCGCGCCGGGCAATGCCGAGGGTGGACTAACCACCATCGAGGAAAAGTCGATCGGAGCGTATTGCAAGAGTGGCGATTCCCCCATCTCCGGACTCATCAAGCCCGGCGACGTTCCTCATCGGGGCGGTCTGTACCTATTGGATGTCGTCCCCGATGGCGAGCCGCGATTTGGATTCCCCAATATTAACGACAATGCCGAAATTGCCGAACTGATCGCCTGCGGTTCCCACGTGATCTTGTTCACAACCGGACGCGGTTCGGTGGTGGGCTCTGCGATTTCGCCCGTCATAAAAATCTGCGCGAACCCGGAGACCTACGAGCGCATGAGCGATGATATGGACATCAATGCGGGGAAAATCCTGCGGTTGGAAGCGAGCGTAGACGAAGTCGGCGATGAAATTTACCGAAAAGTATTGGACGTGGCATCGGGGACGCAGAGTTGCTCCGAGAGCCTCGGACATCAGGAGTTCGTGCTCACCTACAAGTCGTTTGAGCCCATCGGACCAGCTTGCCTGCCTGGGTGAGGCTTCGCTTGGTTGAAGCGCTCTAACCACCCTGGGTCTGAGTGCTCCACGTCCCCATCTTCAAGGGTGTCGAGCCGCCCGTGGTCGTGATTTTGAAGATGGTTCCACAGCCGCGGCCCAGTCCCGCCCGCTCCCGTTTTTCCGTACGAGTTCCCTTCGGTGCCTTGGACTAGGGGACCGATGGGGGTTTGACCTTCGGCGCAACCGCACTTTGCAACAGACCTCCGATGAGTCGCCCGGCTTGCTTGTCCCGCAGCCGACTATGAGCTGACTTAACCCGTTTGTTTTGAAACAGCTACTGCCCAGAGCTTCACCCCCCTGACGCGACATATAAACAATTCGGTGAGAGAGGTTTGTCGTGGAGCGCAGGGAAGCAACGCGACCTCGGGCCTTCTTTTTCCATCCACACACCCCCGAAGCTCTGAGAGGGCCAATGAAATGAAAGGACCCTGAAGCGGAGCCCTCAAAGAAACCTAAACAGTCACACAGCCTATAGGCGTTTTTTGTTCGAAAACGACAAAACAAGCGACTATTCTGATCGAAAAGATCATAAAAACGATTGACTCCTGCGGGATAAGCGCATTACGATGCGTCCAGTTTTCCAGAATCGGGCTTCCGTGCGTGAAGACATTCTGAGATGGCGGAGGAGCGTGCTTATGACGGGCGCACAACTTAGCGAGAAAAGAGGTCTGCTCCGGGGCGCATTGGCGATTGTTTTCTTACTTAGTGCGATGCCCCTCTGGGCCCAGTTTGATACGGGCACGATCAAAGGCGCGGTGACGGATCCGTCGGGCGCTGGCGTGCCGAAAGCAAAGATTACCGCGACAAACGTCGGAACGGGCATCGACACCTCGACGACCAGCGACGCAAACGGAGACTTCGTGATCTCCGCTGTTCCGTATGGCAACTACGTAGTCAAGGCCAATGCTGCGGGTTTTGCCGAAGCCACGAGTCCATCCATTGTTTTGAACGTGGGTGCGATTGTGCGCGTCAACCTTGCCTTGGCGATCGCGTCCGCGCAGCAGAAGATCGAAGTCACCGGAACCACGACGACGGTGCAGACGGAAACCACCCAGGACGGCACAACCCTTAACTCAGTACAGGTTGCGAACCTCCCGGTGAATGGTCGCGACGTCAGCGATTTTCTGGAAGTTGCCCCGGGATCGATCAACTCCACGGGGTTCTTTCAAGGCAGCGTGAATGGGCTGGAGAACGTCTTTACCGGCCTCAACATCACGGTGGACGGGCAAAACGCGTCGCGCGGCGATATCAATGGCTTCCTTGACACCGAGGGTCAGGAAGGTGCGCGCGTCACGCGCTCCAGTCTCGACAGCATTCAGGAAATTGACTTCACCAACAGTGGCTACAGCGCGGAAAAGGGCTATTCGCTCGGCCCGCAGATGAACGTCATCACGAAGTCAGGGAGCAACAACCTGCATGGAACCGCGTTTGAATTCCTGCGCAACGATGCGTTCGATGCCAAGGATTACTTCGACACGGGAAAAGTAGCGCCGCTGCGGCTCAATCAATTCGGTGGAAATCTAGGCGGGCCGCTCATTAAGAACAAGCTCTTCTTCTTTGTGAACTACGAGGGCGATCGGACGATCATTAACAACTTCAATGCGTTGTACCAGATTCCCAGTGCATACTTGCGCTCTGAAGCTCACGATCCCCGGATGGATCCCGTATTTGCGCAGTTTGCGCCCTTGCCGGCGAACTGCAACACCATCCCCGCCCCGGCCTCTTGCGCCGTGCCCGGCTTCGATAATCCCGGTGATCCTGCGAGCGGGTCGCAACTTATTTACACCTTGGCCGTCCTGCCCAACCGACTCACGGAAAACACTGGGTCCGTAAAAGTTGATTGGAACATCTCGGAGCGAGATCACACGTTCGTCCGCTACAACATCAATGACTCGCTAACGAACTACACGTTTGGTTTGAACCAAGGACAGGTTTCTCCGCAAAAGCTGAGGACCCAGTTGGGCAAGATTGAAGAGACGCACACGTTCAGCCCGACTCTTCTGAATCAGTTCAGCGTGTCGATCAACCGCTTCTATTCTGATACTAACTCGAACACGCCCACGCCGTTTGTTGGTTTCGGCGGTTTCTTTACGAACCTGGGTGCCCTCCCAGGCCCGAATACCTTCAACCAAATCACTCCCTTCAATGTCTTCGAGGTCTTCGACAACGTGACGAAGACCGTAAGGCAGCACACTCTAAAGTTTGGACTGCAATACCGGTATAACCAGTTGAACGAATTCCTCAGGCCACAGCAGACCTTCTTGTTTGGTGGCGCAAACATATTTTTCCCCAACCCCTTCCATGACTTCTTGAATGACAGTCCATTCGTGCTCCAGAAGATTGGCTTTCCTGGCCCAGCGGGGATTGTGAATTCAAATTGGGGTTTCTACGGGCAGGACGACTGGAAGATTACTCGCCGACTCACCCTGAGCCTGGGGTTGCGCTACGACTACAACACGGCATGGAGTGAACGTACTCACCAGGCCGCGAACTTCGATTTCGCATCGCAAACCATACTTCCCGCGACTCAAGCCTTGTACACTCCGCCGAAAGGCGACGTCGCTCCGCGCATCGGCTTATCCTGGGATCCCTTCGGCAATGGAAAAACCGTGATCCACGGCTACGGCGGTCTCTTCTATATGCCGATGCAATTCGGCTTTGGTCTACTCAGCAACAACGCTGCTTTTCAGAGTTACAACGTAAATGTGTTCCAGGTGCCAATCGCATATCCGATGGCGAACCCGCCACTTCCGGCCGGAACACAGAACGTCAATATCTTCCCGCAGCATCCGCGTGATCCGCTTTCCACGAACTGGTTGCTAGGGGTTCAACGGGAACTCCTGCCTAACACCGTGCTCAGCATCAATTACACGGGCAATAAGGCCCAGCACATGCAGTCGGGCGTGAGTTTCGCGGCGCTCAATCTGAACCCGGCGAATACGGTGACACAGGCGCGGCAATTCAGCGGATTTGCCAGCGAGAACCTGAACGCGGACACCCTCTACTCCACCTACAATGCGTTGCAGATTCAAGTGCGCCGTAACGTCGGACGCTTGAACTACGAAGTGAACTACACCTGGTCGCATGAGCTCGACGACATGGTGAATGTCTTCGGCGGCTTTTCCGATCCGTTTAACCCGAATGTCGACCGTGCCAGCGGAGATTGGGACGTACGTCACAATCTCACCGGCAGCGTGGTATACGACCTTCCGGATTGGAAAGGAACAAACGCGATCGCGAAAGGCTTCCTGTCGGGATGGCAGGTGTCTAATATTCTGCAAACGCGCAGTGGTCTTCCGACCAACATCCAACTCATCAGCGGATTCTTTGGGCTCCCAATGCGGCCGAACTTCGTCTCGGGACAGAGCCCGACAGTGGGCAATGCGAAGTGGCCGATCGGCAATTACAACCCGAGCGCGTTCGCGATACCGCCGGGATTCGATGGCACATGGGGAGCTAACCTGGGAACGGTCGGTCGAAATGCGCTTCGCGGCCCCGGGTTCTTCCAATGGGACTTCTCGCTAGCAAAGAACATTCCCATCAAAGAAGCCATTAAAGTTCAGCTTCGGGCGGACTTCTTCAACATCTTCAACCATCCCAACTTCGCGAACCCGGACGGTGGAATTTGTACTGCAGTGTCTCCGTTTGTGCCAGCAACGGCCACTACGCCAGCTGTGCCGGCAAGTTGCACGCCCAACGCTTCCTTTGGGCGGACTGGTCAGACAATTGCCGATAACGTGGGCACGCAGATTGGCAACGGTACATCGCGACAGATCCAACTGGCGGTGAAGTTGATTTTCTAGGCTGAGAGTGCTTCCCAATCCGGCGGCAGCGAGTATCCCTGCCGCCGGGGTTTCGGTACTGTTGGCCGGCACACTGAGAATTGAGGCGGGATCATTCCCGCTTCAGCATCCGCTTTCTCCGTAACCGTCACACCACGAAACTGGGCAACGAAGTCTGACCAATGTCAAAACCATATGTTTCAAATTACGACAAACATCCAGTGGTTCCGGTTGCGGATGCCCAGTGCGATATTGGCTGGAATGATGTCGCTTCCCGTCTGAAGAAGGAGGTTCGCCCAGGTCGATTCGTAATTGCAGTGGAATGCTACCCCGGGTGCAATTTAGGCGAGATGGAATCCAACCTGTCCTCTGTTCTCCGTCCGCAGGCAGTGCTGTGCACCGACGATTGTTATCTTTCCGAGAGGGCCATCACAGCTTTGACTGCGCGCGATCTTGGCGACGATCCCGTCTTCGCTTTCATGAACAACTACGAGCTCTCGGAATTTCTGGACGAGGGCAAACTGCGGGAGAAACGCAGAGAACTGGAGTCCGCAACCAGCTTGGTCCTCGTGATCGGCACGGGAGCTACGCTGTTGGCCGAAGAGTGGGATTTGCTGGTGTACTGCGACCTGGCTCGCTGGGAGATTCAGCAGCGCCAACGTGCCGGCCAGATCGGCAACTTAGGCTTGAGCAATCTGGACGAACGTCCTGCCCTGAAGTACAAACGCGGCTATTTCGTGGATTGGCGGGCGGCCGATCGCCTCAAAAAAAGGCTCTTGTCTCGCATCGACTTCCTGCTCGACACAAACCAGCACGATCAACCGAAGATGATCAGTGGGACACAGCTTGCTGAAGGATTGCGGCGCGCCGCGACTCAGCCTTTTCGCGTGGTCCCGTTTTTTGACCCTGGCCCCTGGGGCGGCCAATGGATGAAGGATGTCTGCGATCTGCCGCGCGATGTCGAGAACTTCGCGTGGTGTTTCGATTGTGTCCCGGAAGAAAACAGCCTGTTGCTCGGTTTTGGTGACGCACGGGTTGAGATCCCGTCGATCAACCTGGTCTTCACGCATCCCCACGAACTGCTCGGAGAGGCAGTCCATGCCCGCTTCGGGACCGAATTTCCGATCCGTTTTGACTTCCTCGACACCATGGATGGGGGCAATCTCTCGTTTCAAGTGCATCCGCTCACCGAATACATCCAGGAAAAATTCGGCATGGCTTATACCCAGGATGAGAGCTACTACATGCTGGACGCAGGCGCCGATGGCTATGTCTATCTCGGCCTGAAAGAGAAGATCGATCGGGAGCAGATGATCGAGGACCTTCACCGGGCGCAGGAGGGAGAGTTTTTTTTCGATGCGGACAAGTATGTGAATCGATGGCCGGCGAAGAAGCACGATCACTTCCTCATCCCCGCCGGCACTCCACATTGTTCCGGCAAGAACAGCATGGTCCTTGAGATCAGCGCCACGCCCTACATCTTTACTTTCAAGATGTGGGACTGGGGCCGTTTGGGGCTGGACGGAACGCCACGCCCGATTCATCTGGAGCATGGACTGCGCAACGTGCAGTGGGACCGTACGACCCGATGGGTGGAAGACAATCTTCTGAATCGAATTTGCGAGGTCGGGCGTGGAGACGGCTGGGTTGAGGAGCGGACCGGCCTTCATGAACGTGAGTTCATCGAAACGCGAAGGCACTGGTTCACCGGGCCCGTCCTCCACAGCACAGACGGAGGCGTAAACGTTTTGAATCTATGCGAGGGACGCGAAGCTGTAGTCGAGAGTCCAACGGGTGACTTCCCCCCGCTGGTCGTGCATTATGCCGAAACGTTCATCGTGCCAGCGGCGGTGGGGCAGTATGTCGTTCGCCCGCATGGAGAGTCGGAAGGAAAGCGCTGCGCCACAATCAAGGCCTTCGTTCGAAGCAATCCATAGTGCTGAGTGCGGGAGGAATAAATGAATCGCAGGATTCTGATCCTCGCCACGGTTTGCCTCCTCGGCGGCTTCTTTCCGGCTGCGGGGGCACAGCCCACCCCCACCAACGCATGGGTTGACAGCATCGCCGAGAAGTATGCCATTTCCCCTGACGTGACGTATGGAGTCGCGAACAATTACGCGCTCAAGCTGGATGTGTGGCAGAGGAAAGACACCAAGGGTCCCTCTCCCACTCTGATTTACTACCATGGCGGCGGGTGGATCTTCGGAGATCGCACGGGAGCCACACTGAACTTCCTACCTTATCTCGAATTGGGGTGGAACGTAGTCAACGTAGAATATCGTATGGCGCCAGTGTCGCTGGCGCCAGCAGCGGTAGAAGATTGCCGCTGCGCTTTGCGCTGGGTGGTACGAAACGCCAAGCAGTACAACGTCGACACACAACGAATTGTCCTGACTGGGCACTCTGCGGGCGGTCACCTCTCACTTATCGCTGGAATGTTGCCCAACGGCACGGGCCTGGATAACAACTGCTACGGCGACGATGCTCGCAGCGACAGCAAACTTAGCGTAGCGGCCATCATTAACTGGTTTGGGATCTCGGATGTCAACGACCTGATTCAAGGCCCGAATTTGAAAAACTACGCACTGATGTGGATGGGTAGCCAGACCGATGCCGTCGCGATCGCCAAGCGCGTTTCCCCGATGACCTATGTTCGTTCGGGATTGCCACCCGTCCTCTCCATTCACGGGGATCAGGATTCGGTCGTGCCTTACGAGCAGTCGGTTCGCCTACACCAGGCCCTCACGGCGGCAGGCGTTCCGAATCAACTGATTACCATCAAAGGCGGCGGCCACGGCCAGTTCAGCGACACGCAACTGGAAGAAGCCTATGGCAAGTTGCGTCTTTTTTTGCAGGTGCACGGACTGGTGCCGTAACTAGGCTTTTCCGCTCGCCGGGATCCGTAAATTTTGCCCGTCAGTGTCGTAGAGGGAGAGATCTAGGGTGGCGGTGACATCGATAATCCCTCGCCAATCGGCGGGCACAGGGGTCGCGAAAAGCTGATAGGACGTGGTGACTGTATCTCCCGCGGGGAGAGTTGCGAACACAGGAGTGCCAAACAGAGTCTTCGCCTGTTGAGCGCTTTGTAGGCCAGTTGGCATCGGACTGGTCCCGAATTCCACGCCTCGGGCGCGTGTCGTACCATTCCAGGGAGCGTATTGGCGGGCGCAGTCTTCTTCCCAGAGAGCGATCCACGGAAACCGATTGCGATCGAAGAAATACCCGGCAACCGTTTTGAGTCGCTGGTTGTGGACTGCTGCAAAACCCTGGGCCCGCTGCTCCTCTGTCAATAAAGCGGCGACAAAGCCCGTGCCGCCACGCAGGAAAGGTTTGGAGATATCGACTAATTCCCCGCCTAACGTTTTGGCCCAAGGCCAAGCGAAGTTGGAATTCGAGGCCAGCAACTCCTTGCCTTCGTAGCCTTCCGGCCAGGTTCTGCCGCGCTTCGCCGAAAGAAAAAGTTGGGATTCTTCTCTAGCGAAAAACGGTTCCCCAAAAGTGGCGTGCTCCACCCACTGGTAGTCCAACTCCGCATTGCCCAGGTTAGTTAGCTGCTCTTCGATCAGGATCGAGAAAGCCTGTGCTGAGAGGAGGAGCGTACGTTTCAATCGCAGCCGATATTCCGGAAGAGCCACTTCGAGCGAGAGGTGGGCTTTCTTACCGTCAGCAGATGACGAGAGAACTTCCCACTCGGCGCAGGCAGCCTCACCATGCAGCGGCAACCCGCGCGCCGCTTCTTCTGGAGAGGGCATGCCGAAGTAGGCGAGTACTAACGCGTGCCCGGTAAAACCCGACAGGAATCTCCCCACCGCACCTTTCCCATACTTTCCGGAGTGGACGTCGGGTGAGTACCCGGATGGCTCGATTGTGCTCCAGGGTGATTCGAACAAGAGGTTGTAAGGCGAGCCACACAAGCGAAAGTCAGCGATGTGACCGCCTCCCAGCAGTACTGTCAGTTCGATCGAGCGGTTCGAAAGACAGTATCCACGACGCTGCTTCCAAAGAATGGGGGTGGCTTCGCAGAGCTTCATTTGTGCGTAGCCGCTCCCGTTCCGCCGTCCTGGAACGCCATTCCTCCAGCCGGAACCAGCATTCCTCCATCGACGACCAAGGCTGCACCCGTGATGAAGGACGACATGGGAGAAACAAGATAAAGAACGGCATCCGCAACTTCCTCCGGCTTACCGATACGCCCGAGAGCGTGCATGCGCTCGCAGGTCTGGATCACCTGATGCGGGTCGGTGGCCAGGCTTGCTGCCCAACGCAACATCGGAGTGTCAATCGTTCCCGGACAGACACAGTTCACTCGGATCCGTTTCGACGCGTAATCAAGAGCCATGGCCCGTGTCAGACCCAACAGGGCATGTTTCGACGTGACATACGCAACCGAATTCTTGATTGCCGTGAAGCTCTGCACAGAACCGAGTACAACGATCGCTCCACCGTTTTCGAGCATATGGGGAACGGAATACTTGGCGGTTAGAAAACATCCCGTGAGGTTGATAGCAAGAACGCGCTCCCAATCTTGCTCAGTGGTTGTGATGACATCTCCGTAGTGCTGCACTCCGGCGTTGCTCACCACGATGTCAATTCTGCGATCATGTGCCATTACTTCTGTGATGGCGTGCTCGACTTCATGACTCTGGCTCACATCGCAGCAGTAGTAGCTGCACGAGGCCCCCGCGCTTCGGATCTCAGAGGCCGTTTTGTTCCCGGCTTCCTGGTTCGGATCAAGGATGGCCACTGACGCTCCCGTCCGCGCGAGTTTCCGCGAGGTAGCCTCTCCAATCCCCATGGCTCCGCCGGTCACAATCGCTACTTTGCCGGAAAGATCGATGTTCATTGCCGATCCTCCTTCGCAAGGTGAGGACTGGTGTGGAGTCTTACGGTGATGACCTGAAAGGGTTGCAACGAGACACTCACTCCTTCTGGCGTCGACTGGAGTGGTGACTGATTCTCTTCAAGGAGATTACAGAGCCAGGCCTGTTCGAGCTTCAGATACTTGCTCGAAATCGTGAATTGAGTCACCTCACCCGCAGCTTCCTGTAACCGGAGAATGGTTCCGTCGCCATCCTCGGCAACCTTCCACGTGAGTAAATTACCCTTTGGGTTGCTTACGCTCAACAGGCTCGCCTGATTGTTGGGAAGAACATTCTTGTCGGTGGAGGCGGCCACATCGTCTTTCTCGAGGGGAGTGAGTGCGTTCCAGCCAAAACGGTTCAATGAAGCCGGGTCGAAACGGGAAGCACTGCTGATGGCGTAGCGGAAGGTGAAGTCGCCCCCTTGCCATGCGGGGAAGTTTGTTCCCCAGTAGTTGTTGATGAGCCACGAAAAGATCGTGCTGCTTCTTGGGCTGAAATCTGCAGGCCATGTGCCGCGCACGATGTCTCCGAAGTTCACCAACGGAGCGTCGATCGGAACCACGGCTGCTGTGACTTCGTGGTTGTACGCTGCGGACCACGTGGCCGGCAGGTACCACTCTCGACTGCCGCCCGGGAGTTCGTCTTTCGCAGGGTTGACCCAAGCAGACTGTGATCCGTAAGCGAATTGTGGATCGCTTACTGCAAAGGGAAACGCGATGTATGCGGATTCGCGCGTCAGAGCTCTTGCTTTTTTCACGTGATAGGTAAGCAGTATTTGCTTTTCAGTGTTTGGAAGCAGAATCTCCATGTCGACTACGGGAGTATTCACCGCCTGAGCGCGCACCAACGCCACCAAGCCCAGAGGTGTTTGCTTCGCCGAAACCAACGTTCCGGATTCAGCGGCGTGCACTACCAGGTCAGGTGGACGCAGCCCCGATCCAAATCTGTATAACGAATTGTTGGGATAGTCATCTCCACCGCTAACATAGAGGTACGTACCGAACTTATATGGGCTCTCTGGATCGACTAGTTCGCGACCAAGTTCTTTGTCGAAGATGCTTGCAATAGCACCGGTCGCGGGAGCAAGCCTCACGCGGTAAAACTGGTTTTCAAGAATGTTGTTTGTGACTTTAACAATTTCGTCCGATCGGGCAGCAGTTGGCTTGACCGTGAAAAGCTTATAGCCGATCGCTGGTACGTCGTTCGCGAGGAAACGAACGCGTATGTTCCCGGGACCGAATCCCGGCAATGAAATGCCCTTCCCCTTCCAGAGCACTTCCATGGCAACTGGCTTTCCAGTGGACGGGTCGAACAGGCTGGAGCCTTCGGGCAGGTCTGTTTCCACAATTCCGGAACGTGGCCAGCCCAGGGAGTTCCACACTACGACAGAAGCTTCCTTCGGTTTCACCAGTGCTTCAAGCTGCGCCCAACTGCGCTGGATCGATTCATCGATGTCGTTTTTTGCCCGGCGAGCGCGAGACTCTTTCAAAGCGATCTGCTCGACGCTCTGGTGGTGTTCGGGCTGCGTGGTAGCTCCAACATACGTCCACGTATGCTCGTCGTACAGCAACTCGTTCCGCCAGGCATCCTGAAGCTTGCTGCGGTCCGGAGTTACCAGGGGATCGAGGGACGAGACAGCAGACCCTATTACTTCGCCGGTGGCGATGCGATGCTGGTTCTCACGGTGCATGGCAGTGTACATCGCGTCCGACCCGTAGCCGTCTTCCCAGTAAGGACCGAAGTCGCCCCGGTAAACGGGGATCTTGCCCTTCCACTCGTGCTCGATCTGAGCCAACGCCGAGTGCACGGTCGCAAACTCAAACCGCGGCCAGGCATACTCGCGAGATACAGCCGCGACGATTTCGCTTTGTTCCGGAGCCAGCGGTGTATTTTCCAACTGCGTGCCGAAGATGATCGCCGTGTTCGCGGTGTAATCGGGCCGGGAGTACGCCTGGAGAAACACCGGAAGAGCATCGCGAATGGCTTCTATTCGCCAAGGCGTGCCGAATAGCGTCTGCAATTGGAGATACGCGCGGGAGTACCACATAAGCACACGGCCACCGTTGGGACCTTCCCAATAGAATGGAGACTTCTCGTTCCAGCGGCCGAGCAGCATTACCGGAGCACGCCAGCTGTTGCTGGCGGCGATCAGGTACTTGATTCCTGCGTCGTGCAGGATGGAAGCGTACGCCCAGGTGTAGGACGGCACGTCGACAATCTGCGCCGCATCGGTTGTGGGGAGCTTGAACTCGCGTTTCAGGCGACTCTCATTGTAGAGGGATCGGGCGAGGCCCTCCCAGGAAGCGTTCCCGGTGTGCTGATTCGCAAACTCGGGAGGGATCACGATGCTGCCTTCGCGCACGTGCTTCAAGAAGCGGTCACGTGAGTCGACAGTCCGGCCCCGCAGATATTCACTCGCCACCCAGCTTCCGTCCAGCGTCCAGCGGAAATCGGGAGCCGTGCGGATCAGATTCATAGCGCCGTCGATGGATTGCGAATGTAGCTCGGCTACCTTTGCAGCGTAGTCTGTGAACCCGATGTCGAGATGCTCATGAGGGATGATGGCAATGGTCCATTTCTTCGCGGGCTCGGCTTTCGATGTTGCCGCGAACCTACCCACGCTCACAGCGGCAGGCAGGGGACCATTCCACTCTGGCACATCAAAGCTCAGCCGGATTTCTCCGAAGCTCGTCCCGGTAAAAAACTCTTTCTTCGAAGAGTTCGTGCCAATCTGCAATTCGACACTGCCGGCCTTTTCCAAACTGCCCCCCTGGACGAAGACATCAACAATTTCGGCCAGACCGCCCGGCAATGCACGATAAAAAATGGTGGGTTCCACCCGAACTGTGAACGCTTGCTCGTCGTAGCGGGCCTCGGCGTCTTGCGTAAGTTCGAGGGCGTCGTACACCAGGCCTGAATGGCCCGCGGCGATACCCCCGAAGGAGTTCTGCACCTCGGCTGGATCATCTACCGCTGTCAGTACAAAACGGTTTTCGCCGCGACGGAGCCATTCCGCCGGGACGGCGATCCGCTTCTCATCCGTGGACGTTTGCGGGACGAAGGTACCTTCCCAGTCGCCCGCATCGAAATTCAACTTTGGATGGAAGTAGAAGAGCCCTGCCCTCCCGTTGACCTCAAGCTTAAGCGACGACAGGCGGGGGGTCTCATACAACATGGCAATCCGCAAGTAATAAACTCCCCGCGGAGCCTCCGGCAGATAGAACTCAATCGTAAAGGGATGGTAACGGCCGCCCGTCATCCCATTCGCTGGGCCAGGCTGGAACCGGTACCAATCCTTATCCTTGCTCTTGCCAATCACGAAGACCGGATCGCTTTTAGGATCGGCGTAGGCAATGTCGCGATCGCGAAACTCTCCCGAGGAGTGATTGAAGGTTCCAATTTTCCAGACGCTGCGCTCGGCCGCTATCGAGGCAGCGGGCGTTAGCAAGACCGCCATCACGAGCGCTGCAAGGAGACAGCTTTTGTGGATCACGGTGGTCACCATTTGGGCTGCGTAACGATGGAACCTGCGCGCCGGGGATCGTCCGTCCACGCCCCCATTTCCTGTTGTTTCGACAATTCGTGGTAACGGGCAAGCTTGTCGCGGTCGAGCGTAACTCCCAGCCCTGGCCCCGTCGGAACCTTCATCGCTCCATCCTTAAACTGCATCTTGCCGCCTTCCAGGATGTCATCGGTCAGGTGGTGGTAATGCGAATCAGCGGCCAGGGTGAGATTAGGAAGACAGGCAGCCAAATGCAACATGGCAGCTTGCGAGATTCCGAACTCCGCGCCGCTATGCATGCCCGCATCCACGCCAAGTGCGTCGCAGATTTGCCCTGCAACCTTTGCCCGCTGAATCCCGCCGTACCAATGAGGATCGAGCAGTACGACATCGAGCACATCGGCCATGATGTTTGGGGCAAGATCTTCATACGCGAATACCGACATATTCGAAGCCAGCGTTACCCACGGGACCTTCGCATTAACGCGTTGCATCGCGCGCATCCCCCACACCGGGTCTTCCAGATATTCCATGTTGTAGTCGTGGAGTCGCCGGGCGACATCAACCGCCGTGGTTATGGTCCAGACCGCGTTCGGATCGAGCCGGATTCGATGTTTCGGGAAGGCCTCGCGCAGGGCAATGAAGGTGGCGATCTCTTCTTCGGGAGGCAGCACGCCATTTTTGTATTTGAGGGTCTTGAATCCATACTTTGAAACCAGGTTTTTGGCAAAAGCCACCATTTGTTCGGGGCTGGAAATCTCGCCGGTACCAGCCTCATTGGGATATCGATAGAAGAGATAACCGGCAAACGCAACTTCATCTCGAATGCGTCCACCGAGCAGATCGCACACGGGCCGATTCAACGCTTTTCCCTGAATATCGAGCAAGGCGAACTCGATGCCGGCAAATCCAAGCACGAATCCGAAGAGTTTCACCGAACTGGGCGCGGCCACCTTCCAGCGAATGCGCTCGAGGTTCATGGGATCTTCCCCAATGAGTTGCGGTCGCAAGTCGGCCAGTTGGCCGGCACGACTCGCGCCGGTGTAACACTCCCCCAAGCCGGTGATTCCTTCATCGGTGTCGATCTCGATGATGATGCGCGAGAAGCCTGGATGGGAACCGATCGAATACCGCAACGGCGCTTCAATCGGGATGAAAGCACGAGTCCAACGGACATCAGTAATCTTCATGAAGCGCTCCGCAGAGCTAACGTTGATTAAACAAAGGTTGTCCCGCAACGCCTGCTCGGACGCGACAAATGTGCCAACGGCTCAGATTGGCGAAGTACATCTCATCGAACTGTGCACCGCCAAAGGCGACGTTGGTGGGACTGGCCAGCATTGTTCCTTCGCGGTCAGCCGCGAACAGCGTTACCTTTCCATCCAGCGCCACACGATACACGTTATGCGAAGCGTAGCAGGTGACATAGAGATTGCCGGCGGCATCAAGCGCAGCTCCGTCCGGGACATCATGCAGCCCGGATGCATACACACGGGGTTTCCCGGTCATGTTCCCCGAGTTCACCGGAACAGCCAAGACGTTATCCTTAGTGCTTTGGACCACAAATAGAACTTTGTCGTCGGCGCTCAACGAAAGGCCATTCGGGAAAGCCAGTCCCGACAGCAATTGCTCGATCCTGCCATTGGGGCGAAGCACAAAAAGAAAGCCGTCATTCGCGTGAAACTCGCCGGAATCGCTGAAATAGAGGTTACCCTCGCAATCAAAGACGGCGAAATTCGGAGTCCGGAGCCGGTAACGGCCGACTCTTTCCCAGGAGTGCAAGACCTTGCCGGAGCGGTCAAGACGAATCAGCGCGCCGAGCTTGAAGTTGCAGACGTAGAGTTCTTGGCGGTCCGAGAACGTAAGCCCAAGATTGAAGCCGCCAAGGGTTGTGACGATTTTGACTCTGCGCTTCGAGTCGATGCGGTAGATCTGACCAAGTTCTCCGCCTGCCCAGAGGTTGCCGTCGCGATCAAATGCAAGACCCTCAGGATGATCAAGCCCCTCGGCGAAGACCTCAAAGCGATCGAGAGCGAGGGTCGGCTTCATGATCGAATTATGGCCAAAAGTATATCTTGTGTACTTGTTTTATGGGAAAAAAGACATATATAGTTTCTCTTTGGTGAAAGCCAAGCAGGCAACCGGTCGCGAGCGACCTCGATGCATCTTGCTCTTTCGCCACGGACTGCATCATTCTCTGCGAAGGTGTCTATCGTGCGCATCCTGTCTGCGGTTGTTTTCATGTTCTTCTTCTTTATGCCACTCGCTGTCGCCGAGTCTCAGCACTTCGATTGCAGCCCGTCGTTCCCCCCTCAGGCGCCGTGGCAGGGTGCGGATGCGGCCTATTCCATCCCATTACAGGATGGCCGGGTGGTGTGGATTTTCGGCGACACACTCTACGGCGACAAACGCCAAGTCACCGGCAACGACCCACGAATGGTACACAACACGATCGGGATTTCGACGTGCAAGGACGGAAATTGGAAGATCGAATACTCCATCAAGCGCGGGGTGAAGGGCGAGTTTGATAGTTTCTTTAAACCGCAGCGGAACGACGGGACGTATTACTGGGCGCTCGATGGGGTGGAGTACAACCACGAGCTGTGGATCACGCTCGTCTGTGTGCGCAATAAACCGAATTCCGATGCCTTCGCGCTTGGATTTGAGGTTTGTGGAACCGACCTGGCGCATGTGACCGGGCTCAAGGAGGATCCCCAGAACTGGAAGGTTTCATACTTCCCTCTTGTGGAGGAAAGTGTGCACGCGAATCCGTCGGCTTCCGCACTGATCGAGGACGACTACCTTTACATCTTCACCTTGTATGAGCAAGGAAATCGGCCACAAATTCTCACGCGCATTCCGCTCAAGGGGCTCGGCGATCCGAAGAAAAACTTCCGGTACCTGGGTAGCGACGACCAGTGGCACGAAGGCATCGAGCCGGCGAAGGCGAAAGTCATTATGAATAAGGGAGCGTCCGAGATGTCGGTGCACTATCACCCGGAACTGAAGAAGTGGCTTGCGGTGCTCGTTGATCCGCAGATTTTTTCTGACAAGGTGCTCTTGCGTACGGCGCCGAGCATGACCGGTCCATGGACGGAGGGCGATGTTATCTACAAGATTCCGATCCTACAGAAGAGCGATCCGAACTACGACCCCGACACCTTCTGCTATGCGGGAAAGGAGCATCCCGAGTTCGAGAAGCCTGGCGAGCTCCTGTTTACGTACGTGTGCAATTCGATGAAGCCGAAGAAACTCGAGGTCGAGACCAATGTCTACTTCCCGCAAGTAGTCCGCATGCCGATGCCGGAGGCGGCGAAGAAGTAGATTATCGTTCGAGAACGTCCTTGCAGAATGCGAGCGTACTGCGCACGTGTTCCGTCCAGTAAGGCCAGTCGTGATTGCCGGGGAACTCTTCGTACTTGTGAGAAACATCGAGTTTCGTGAGCTCCTGGTGCAGTCGCCGGTTGTCTTCAATCAGCGGATCTTCGGTTCCGCAATCGAAACGAAGTGGCGGCAGATGGCTGCGATTAGTCTCAGCCCAATGCAGCAGGCTGATGTCTCGCTCTCCTGCAAATAGAAATGTCTCGGGCGGGTAGGGGATGAACCGTGAAAGTTGGGCAAGGTCGGTGACCGAGGAATGTGCGGAGATGCCCAGAGTACGCGACGCATACTTCATCCCCAGGCGCATTGCTCCAAACCCTCCCATCGAGAGTCCCGCGAGAAAAAATCTGTTAGTCGAGAGTTGCGGAAACAGGTCGCCGAGGCAAGCCGGGATGTCTTCGACAATCCACTTCTCGTAATTGCCATGGATGTGGGGTACGTAGCCGGTTCCGTCTCCCCACAAACCATCCGACGGCATGGCGATCATGATCGGGGGCATGTCGCCCGAACGAAGCATTTTCGTCGCGGTTCTGTCGATGCTGCCGTTCAGCCACCAATTCCATTGGCATCCATAGACACCGTGCAGCAAGAGCAACAAAGGTAGATGTCGCAGTTTTTCAGCGCATGGGGGGAGGTAAATAAGGACGTCGGCCCTCTGAGGGAGGACATCCCCGCGGAAGTTGAGAAAGCGGAGGTTCTCATTTCCCGGTATCGGAGCGGAGAGCTGTGCGTTAGGAAATCTTGGCATTGCCATGTGATGTGCTGGCACGTCTTCGTGTCAGAATGACCGTGGAGCGAACCACCTGCCTCTGGCACTGCTCAGTGGGTCAGGACGACCTTCATGCCCACTTCCTCATCAGGGAACTTGACCCACGCTGTTTTCGAGTCAACATCGTGCATCCAGCCCTTCTCAGATTCCTGCCACGCCTTGACCGAGCCTTGCCGAGGAACTTCCCCGCCGCCTAGAGTTACCGTGCGGGGCTCGCTAGCCTGGAGATGCACTTTCACAACGATGGACCGCTTTGTTGGATGGTAAGTCCCCTCTCGAGACGATATTTCGACGCCGATCCGGTCCGCGGCACTCTCGACGCTGACCGTTTGCCGCAAATAGACGCCCTTCTCGTAGGCAAAGCTGATACCGTCGTCATCGTAGTATTCGCGGGTGGAGGATCCTTCCGGATAGACGTCAAAGGTGAGCGGGTCGATCGGGTACTGGTCGGTATACTGCATGGCTTGCTGGCTAGGAATGACTGCTCCGGCCCGCACGAACAACGGTATTCGCTCCAGCGGAGCATCCACGTTAACCGTGAGCGGGCCAACGTAGCGGCGATCCGTCCAGTAGTCGTACCAGGTTCCTTGCGGGAAATAGACAGAGCGGTTCTCGTCGTAGTCCTTCCCGATGGGCGCGACGAGCAGGTCATCTCCGAATAGGTATTCATCGTTGGTGCCAATGGCCGTCCAGTCGTCCGGGTATTCCAGCAGCAGCGGCCGCATGATGGGCTGGCCCGTCTGTGATGCTTGCCAGAACGCCGTATAGATGTAGGGCAGCAAACGGTAGCGCAGCCTGATCGATTCGCGGTTGATGCCTTCCATCCGGTTCCCGAAGCCCCATGGCTCGAGGTTGCCGGGACCGAGAGAATGTGTCCAAGAAAAAGGAGTGAGAAGCCCAGTCTGCATCCAGCGGGTATAGAGTTCGGGACTCGGTACCGGAACGATTCCGCCGATATCCGCCCCCACGAATTGCAGGCCTGACAGTCCCATGCCATTCAGCATGGGCATACTCAAGCGGAGATGGTCCCAGGTGCCGTAGTTGTCACCGCTCCACTGGGCTGCGTAGCGTTGTCCTCCCGCAAAAGTCGCGCGCGTAATGATGAAGGGACGCTCGTTCGGCCGCACTCGCAACATGCCTTCGCGGGTCGCGAGCGTCTCGAGCATGCCGTATACATTGTGGATTTCGGCATGCGCCCGTGGACCCATCTCGGTGTGATGTACGGCATCCAGATCAAACGTTCCCGCCGGTCCCTGATTCGCCATCACGACCGGTTCATTCATGTCAGTCAGATAGGCTGCGACTCCTTGGTCTAATTGTTCCTCGAACAGCCCGGCCCACCAGTCTCGGACCTTGGGTGAAGCGAAGTCGGGGTAGGCGTTAAGAGCAGCCCATCCCTTGCCGGTGATGATCGTGCCGTCCGCTTTCTGTACGAAATAGCCTTTGTCGAGTCCCTGCTTGTAGACCCAGAAGTTCGGGTCGACCTTCACCATAGGATCCACAATAGCGATGGTGTGAAATCCCTGCTGGCGAAGATCGCTCATCATGCGCTTGGGATCGGGGAAGCGAGTCTTGTCCCAGGTGAAGATGCGATAGCCATCCATGTAGTCGATGTCGAGAAAGATGCCGTCGCAGGGAATCTGGCGAACTCGAAAGTTTTCAGCGATGAAGCGAACCCGGCTCTCAGGGTAATAGCTGTAGCGGCTTTGGATGTAACCCAGCGCCCAGCGCGGTGGCAACGCGATGCGACCGACTAGTTCTGTGAAGCGGCTGACCACCTGCCGGGGATCGGGTCCGCCGAAAAAGTAGTAGTTGAGCTCTCCGCCTTCCGCGCCGAACGAGTAGACATCACGGAATTCCGATCCCATGTCAAACGAAGATCGCCAGGTGTTATCCAGGAAAATTCCATACGCGCGACCTTGGCGGAGCGCGATGAAGAACGGAACCGATTCATAGAGTGGCTCTGACGAAGCATCGAAACCCTCGGGATCGCGGTTCCACATAACGAGCGAGCGGCCGCGCTTATCGAGCGGGGTGCTCTTCTCGCCGAAGCCAAAATAGTGTTCGTCCGCAGGCTCCCATTTCCATACCCGCACTCGATCGCCGTTCCACCCGATGCCTTGAGTGTCAGAGTCTTTCGAGAGCAGTGCGCCCTTCGCGTCGTAAAACGCGACGCGCAAGGGGCTCAACTGGACGCGCGCCTCCAGTTGCTCCGTCCGAATTCTTTGATACTTGCCATCGTTCGAGAAATCGACTTTGACGGGTGGCCAATCGGTTTTTACGACGGCATAGGAATGGTCGGGCGGAAGCGAGGTAGCGTGGACGGTTCGAACGCGAATCAAATCCGGCGCGAGAACCTGAATGACGACCGTAGCCCGCACGCCTCGAAAGGTAAATTCATTGCTTTTTCGTTCCGCTGGCTTCAGGTTGCCAATCGATTCCCACTCCGCCGTTGCCACGCCGGAGAGGAGCAGGATGACCACCAAAAGGGGAAGACAACGATGAGTTCGAAGAAAGCGCCGATCGGTCGAGTTCCGCATAAATCGAGTTGAGCTGCCCAAGGCAAATTACCGCGAGGACCGCTTTACACTTCGCCCGAAAGCAAAGGCACAGCTCCGAACAATCCGGCATTGTTTCCAAGTTCAGCACCAACAATCCGGACCTTGCCCCACGGTGTCCAGGCGTGCTCTTGGACAAACCGCTGCACGTAGGGAAGAATGACGTCGGCGCTGCGCATGACACCGCCACCGATGACGATCATTTCGGGATCGTAGGCGTGAATGAGGCCCACCGACGCATTTGCCCAAACCTGCAGACAGTAGTCTCGAATTTGCGTTGCTACCCTGTCCCCTTTTTGGGCGAGATCGAAAAGAATCTTGAAATCGACTCGTTCCTGGCGCGAGAGTGCGCTGTTGTTGAACCCGTTCCATTCCTTTGCCATGATGGGCAAGGCCCAGCCGGACGCTTCCGCCTCCATGCAGCCGATGGCGCCGCAGGTGCACGGACGCCCACCGACCTTTGCGGGCAGATGGCCACCGAGGCAGCCGGCCTGCGCGTGCTTGCCACGCAGCAGCTTGCCTTCGATCATGGCTGCTCCCCCGATGCCGGTGCCCAGGGTGATCATCACCAGGTTGTCGCACCCGCGAGCGGCACCGACGTGTCGCTCTCCCAGAAGCGCCATTCGTGCATCATTCTCGATGGCAAAGGGCAGTCCGAATTCTTTTCTGCTCCAAGACTGGAAGTCGATCTCGGGAGCATCGTCATACTTCTTGTTGGTGGAGATAACCCGTCCGATGCGTGCGTCCGCCAGTCCGCAAAAGCCGAGCGCCACTCCTAGACACTGCTGAGGATCCATCCGCAGTTCTTTCACGAGATCTCGCATCACGGTCGCGAACTGATCGAGGGCAGGGCGCAACTCTTGCGATGGGTCCATCGGAATTTCGCGGCTGCCGAGAATGGCTGCACCCTGCACAACCGCTAACGTCGCGTGGGTGCCTCCTAAATCGATTGAAAATGCGGTTTTGTGCACAGGGTCCGCCGGACGCTCAAAAGACCTCGTATCGCCAGAATACGACAAGATCAAATTATTTAACCATGCCAAACGAACATATGAATGATCTTTTTATTTGATTTCGGAACCATCGTCGACTAGCCTATTCGGGTGAATCCCGTCTTGGCAGACATCGACTGGAGCACCGGAACTTTGCGAGTGCCGGGCTTGCGCTCGTCGGAAAAGAAGCTTGGACAGCTGAAGGCAGTATTTCACGACAAGGAAGCCTGGCAAAAAATGGATCCCGAGACCATCGTCTACCAGGTCTGGTCGTGGGAGCCTGTGCCTGCCGGAACCGAAGGGGGATTGTTCTGGGGCGGCACCGAGATTCAGCCTGGGTGTGTCGGAAATGAATATTTCATGACCCACGGCCACCGCCATGCCATCGTGAATCGAGCGGAATTTTACGGCACGACGGTTGGTCAAGGGAAGCTTGTGCTCCGCGACGAGTCGGGGAGGGTCTGGTCAGAAGAGATGAAGCCCGGGAGCTTGCACTACATACCCGGCCGGGTCGCACATCGCGTGGTGAACACCGGAGGCGTACCCCTGCGCTTCGTGGCCTGCTGGCCGAGCGACGCCGGCCACGACTATGAAATTGCGGGGGGAAAAGGCCTGGGTGCAAGAGTGCTCCAGCGCAACGGAGAGCCGGTTTTCGAGATAATCCCGGACGCAGTTGCTTGATCCAGTGCATGAAATTCGATCCGAAACTTGGTGTGCATCGGACCGAGGACATGGGCTTCCGCTACGACAAAGATGTCTTCGGCCCGCAGCCGGAGCTTCGCCGCCTCGACGACATCCGGCGGAGTTTGCGGGACCCAGAGTGTACGGGACCTGATCCGGTTTACTCCATCGTGATGGACGTTGGCCGCAACGCAGACCGCGACGAACTGAAACGTCGCATGCTGCTCTTCGGCGTGGTCACGTATGCATCGGGACGTCTAGGAGACGAACCGGTTCGCAGTCAGGGACACGTTCATGCAATCGCCCCACACTGCGGGTGGTCCACACCGGAGATCTTCGAAGTCTGGGAAGGCGAGGCCATCATTTACGCACAAGAGAGGGCTTCTTACGACCCTGGGTGCTGTGTTGTGATCCGAGCGGTCGCCGGACAAAAGGTCGTCGTGCCTCCTGGATGGGCGCACTGTGTCATCAATGCCGATCCCGAAACCCGTATGACTTTCGGAGCCTGGTGTGACCGGCAATACGGATTTCTCTACGATGATATTCGCGCGCGCGGCGGGCTGGCATGGTTTCCTCTGCTGGATGCGCAACACAACATTCATTGGGAACCCAATCCAAGATATTCCTCGTCAAAGCTTGCAGTCCGAGAGCCACGGCCCTACCCGGAGTTGGGCCTCTCGTCGGCGCCGCTCTATGAACAATTCGTGAAAAATCCGGAGAGCGTACAGTGGGTTGCGAACCCAGGGCGGTTGTGCGCAGTGTGGGATAAATTCGAACCCTGAGTTCAGTCTGCCATTCCCAGTTTTCGTTCGAGCGACTCCAAAGAAACACCCGTCGTGTCGGGATAAACTGTCGCGATCAGCAGCACGTCCAAAAACATCATTGCCCCAAAGAAGAAGAATGGAGTTGCGCTCGATTTGGCAGCGAGCACTGGGAACACGGCGGAGATGAAAGCGTTCGTTACCCACAAAGTCGAAGTCCCCACGGCTTGGCCCTTGGCACGAACCCGCGTGGGAAAAACCTCGCTCATGTACACCCAGATGACGGCGCCCTGGGATATCGCGAAGCATCCCATAAAACCGATGAGCAGCCAGATCAGCCATTCTCCGTGAGTTCCACTGCGAAAGATCTGGCCGATGACGACGAGAAAAATGCATACCCCCGCAGTTCCCGCGAGTAGAAGCTTTTTGCGCCCCAGCTTGTCGATCAGCGTCATGGCCACGAGCGTAAAGAAGAGGTTCGTGCATCCGATGATGACCGACTGCATGCCAGCCGAATACTTGCTCGCGCCGGCGGCAGCGAAGATGTCGTTCAGGTAGTACAGGCAGGCGTTGATGCCGGTGAGCTGGTTGAAGGCACCCGCAGTCATGGCGAGAATGATCGGCAGCATATACTTCTTCTGAAAGAGAGGTTCGCCCACCGATGCCCGCTCGAGGTGAATGGATTGGACAATCTCTCCAAGTTCGCGCTCGGGGTCATCGGTCCCGGTGAGGCGTAACACATCCAGCGCTTCCGTGGTGCGACCTTGCATCGCCAGCCAGCGTGGACTGCGAGGGATGAAAAACAGCATCACCAGGAACAGAAGTGCGGGTGCAGCCGCGATCCCCAGCATCCATCGCCACTCCACCAGTCCGAGGCTCATTCTGCCAATCAGGAAGTTGGAGAGATACGCGACCAGAATTCCGACCACAATATTCACTTGAAAGAAGCCGACGAGTCGCCCGCGCCATTTCGGAGGTGACAACTCGGCGATGTACATAGGGGCCAGCACGGAAGATCCGCCAATCCCCAAGCCACCGATGATGCGAAAGAACAGGAGCGAAGGCCAGTTCCAGGCAAAAGCGCATCCCAGAGCCGACAACATATAGAAGATCGCCATGATTCTCAGGCTGTCGCGGCGTCCGATCTTCTGGCCCGGATAGCCGGCTGTCATCGCGCCGATGACCGTTCCCCACAGCGCGCTGGACACAGTGAGCCCGAGCAGCGATGGGCTCAGGTGGTACACCTCCGTGAGTTGATGGGTCGTGCCAGCGATCACCGCCGTGTCAAAGCCAAACAACAATCCCCCGAGGGCGCTTACGAACGTGCTTTTGGCCACGTGCCGGTTGATGCCCATACGCTCGATTTCCTTTCGCTAATGACCGAATCCTAGCGAAAAGAACATAAAACGTCCATGACATTGACAGAACGGATGCTATAAAGTTGCGATATAGCCAGATAAGCTCTTGCATTCACCTTCGAAGGGATCGCGATGCCTCCCGATCACGACGTAAACCGGCGCCTGTTTCTGAAGCTTGGTGGCGCTGGTACCGCCCTCGCGGCCTTGAACCTGCATGGAGTCTCCACGGCTAGTTCCCGTGAGATCCAGTCGCGGCTCAAGAACCTGCCCTCTCCGCCCGGACTCTCCGATCTGGCCTCGGACCGATTGGCCTACCAGTTTCGCGACCTCTTCAACTGTCCGGCTGCGATGAACGAATACGGATATGCCCAGGTGGGAAAGTCCGTTGCCGCTGTCACTGCTATTTCGTTTCCACCCTACGCCTGCTGCGGGCCGCCGGAAATGGAATGGAGTCCGGGTTATCTATTGACATGCGAATTGTTCGTGAATGGTCGCTTTGTCGCCATCTCTGCTGCTCCAGATGGCACCGTCGAATATCAATGGTTTCCCCATTGTGTGGTGCGGAACCAGACGGTCGACAATCTGCGATTCACCACGCGAATGTTTCTTCCCGCTAAACAACGGGCGGTTCTGCAAAGCGTCAAAGTGCAGAATTTGAGTGGATCTTCGCGTCGTTTCACCTTGAGCTTCGACCTTCGCGGTGCGGTCGCGAAGAAAACGCAACCGTGGTTTGTCAATTCGCCCGGTGAGGCCGACAACCATATCAGTTTTGATCAAAACCGAGGGTGCCTGATCTTTGAGGCGCGGCATTCGCAAGTGGCGGCAGTTCAGGGATTTCATCGGTCACCGGATCGCATCGAGCAGAAGCGAATGCTCGCCTTCGACCTGCACCTTGGTCCGAATGAGTCTCATCAGCTGAACTTTGCCGTGGCACTCGCCGAGGACGGACAGCGGGCGCTCGACCTTTACCAAACACTGCAGGCGAATTTCGCGGACATCGAAAAGCAGAGCGAAGCCTCATTTCAAAACCTTCTGCAAGCGGCTTTCACGCCGAATAACTCCGAATTCACCGGGCATCTGCCACGACTAACAACGAAAGACGAGTCGCTTTGGAAGCTCTATCACAACGGTTTCGCGAACCTTCTGTTCGCCCGCCGCGTGTCGCCGGATTCTGTGTACGGTTCTACGTATCTGACTCTCAGTGGTCACGTCCTTCCAACCCTCAGCTTTCCGTGGGATACCTCCCTGACCTCACTCTCTCTGGCTCTTCTGGACCCTGTTCCACTTCGGAAACTCGTCGAAGTCTGGTTGAGTCTTCCCATGCACGAGCATCATTCCAGCGATTACGTTAGCGGCCAAGCCGTAGGCCCGTGGTACGCAGTCAACGATACCGCGATCGTGCGCTGTGCGTGGAGCTATGTCTGTGTGAGTGGGGACTTCTCCTGGCTCGACAAGAAAATCGGAGATGAGACTATTCTCGAGCGACTCGAAGGCCACGCCCTCTACTGGAAGAAGCTGGACCGCTCCGGTCACGGTTTTGCCGACTACGGCAAGATTGAAAATCTGCTGGAAGTGGTGAGTACGTACCTTCACGAAGTCGCAGGAATGAATGCCAACAATGTTCAAGCTATGCGGGCCGTGGCCGGCATGCGCGAACACCGCGGGGATGCAGGACGGGCGCGAGAACTGGGCACCGAAGCGAAAAGCCTGGCGGACCGCATCAATCGAGAACTCTACGTAGAGGAGAGGGGTTACTGGCGTTGTCGACAGGCCGATGGGTCCTTCAACGAGGTCCGCCATTGCTATGACTTTCTGGCGATTATCGACAGCATCGGGGATGACCTCTCTCCCTCGCAGCGGCGACAAATGGCGGATTTCTTCTGGCGTGAACTACACACAGAGAAATGGATGCGTGCTCTTTCACAAAGCGACCCCGACGCCACCTGGAACATCCGTCCTGACCACAGCTGCCTGGGGGCCTATGGGGCGTGGCCCGCGATGACGGCCAAAGGACTGTACAAGATTGGTCACTCGGGCAAGGTTGTGGCGTGGTTGCGAGAGGTGGCCAAGGCAGGAAATCAAGGGCCGATCGGGCAAGGTCACTTTGTCGAGGACGTGTTTCCTCCAGTGAACGGCGGCGCGCGCAAAGCCTCGGAGGATCCACCTTATATTGAGGACTGGAGCTGTATTGCTGCGGGCGCGTTCAGCGATCTGGTGATCGACTCGATCTTCGGCGCCGAGCTGTCCCTGACCCAGGGGATCCGCGTGAACTCACGAATCGCTGACTTCGATCCGGACGCGCGCTTAGAAGGTCTGCATTACCAGGGAGAACTCTACACGGTGACGAAGAACGGAGCGCGCAAAGAACCAGCCTGAGTTCACACACGCATTATTTCGATTCCGAGTTTCTGGAACGGCTCAATCGCGCTGTCTGCCGCCTTTGTATCCGTAATGAGGACGTTCAGTTCACTGGCATTGCAAATACGCCAATTTGCGACAACCCCAAGCTTTTCGCTGTCTACAACCGCCACGCGGCGTCGCGCCAATCGCATCATTGTCGCATTAAGTTCCGCTTCATCGGCGTTGAAGCAACTGGCGCCCCATTCGGCATCCATGCCATCGGCTCCAATGAACATGGTGTTAATCAGCATGTTCTCCAGGGACTTCAGCGCGGCCGATCCGACGAGAGAGAACCACTCTCCATGAAGGTGCCCTCCTGTCACGAATACGTAGACGTCCTTTCTTTTGGAGAGTTCCATGGCTACATTCACCGTGTTGGTAACCACCGTGATGTTGTAATTCATGGGCAATCCGCGAATCACTTCGGTGGTCGTGGTACCGGGAGTCAGTGCGATGGTTTCGCCGGGAGTGATCAAGGCGGCTGCAGCACGCCCGATCCGGCGCTTCTCCTCTGCGGCACGCTCCACTTGTGCCATGAACGACTGATCGCGGCGAAAGGGCTCGTAAAACAACGGCTCAATCGATACCGCGCCGCCATGGGTTCGTTGCAGGAGCCCTTTTTGTTCCAACGCATCCAGATCCCGCCGAATGGTCACTACTGACACGCCCAACTGCCCACTCATGGAATCTACGGAAACTCGCCCGGACTGCTGCAGAGCAGTGAGTATCGTCGTGAACCGGGTCTGCTGCTTGTCCAGTGACACCATGGCCGCCGAACCAGAATTTCCGCCGCCAGCGTGTCCGCTCGCTTGCCGAGACTTGGCCAGTGTCATGGTCCCCCCTTATGCCAATCCAAAAAAGAAAAGCAAAAATGGCCGCAAGGGTTTCGTTTTGCGTCCAAACGAAAGTCCATGTTAGAGATGGTACCCGACATTTGAGCAAATACCAACCTCACCCTCTCGCGAACGCTGAAGGGTTAATCATGTATGAAGGAAAAGAATGTTGGCGCGGAAGGAATCGAATGTAGCCGGGAACGTAGTTTTAATGACCTGCGAGGAAATCTGAGGGGAGCGCACGGGAGTCAAAAACTGTATGGCACTCTTCGGTATTGTTCCCCTAAGGTCCCCTCGTTGGATGAACGCACAATTTCCTGCACGCATGGCAATGCACCAAACTCATGACTACACGCCCTGTTTCCGTTACCTCTGCTCTGCAGGAACCCACGACTTGTGCGCTCGTGAACGGAGAGTCGACGGCCGAGACCGCGTCTGCGGTTGTCCGTGCCACAACGACAAGCAGCCCCGTCCCCCTTCGGACCCAATGGACCTCGTCCGGGCGTTCTGGCGTGTCCTTTTGGCGTTTCTCCCATTTCCCATTGAGCCGGGCTGGGATCCCATTTCCACCCCGCGCTTCGCTGGTTTTCCGGTGAACATCCCCTGTGCCGACTTGCGCGCAAAGCAGGCCTGAAATGCGCGACTTAATATTCGACCGGTAACATCTTCGTCGAGAACTCGCAGAGGAGCCAAGGATGCGCTACTACCCCGGCAAGCTAGTCCGTTCTGGGTCGAAGTGATCATCACCAAGAAGAACGGAGATATCGTGACCCGCAAGTACCGCCGAAAAGAATTGATATGCTAAGCATCTGGTCCGGATTTCCAGAAAGCCATGCTTCACACGACAATCTTCGGACTGGAAGAAAACGATCTGCATGCCCACAACGGCAGCGTCCGAGAAGGCCGTTATTGCTTTTTTCAGGTTTACGCCATGCTTCGGCACAGAGTGGCGGTGAAGTGTGGCATTGAGTACTCGCAATTCTGAGGAGTCCCAAAGCAACCCGGGGACCTACGCGTTACGAAACAAGAAAAGACAGCGATTAACCCCGTCGCTCCTTGTTCCTTGACGAGAGAGAGACAGCCTTCCAGCAGCCAGGTGAGAAAGCACAGGTAGACAATTGCCGAAGCGAGCAGTCCGGCCAAAACCGGCTTTAGGTATGGCATGTCTACCTCCTATGCTCAGGACGACAATATTACTCGCTTGCCACCTGGTTGTTTCCGGCAGTGGAGGGCTTCCGCTGCCGGGACCGGTCAAACTATCTCAAGCCACAATTACCTGGGATTTAAGCCACAGATAGAGCTACATGCCTTGATGGCTCTAGTTCTTGGCGTCCGGGGGCGCCGACTGCATCGGTTCGATGTGGTGTTCGCTTCGTTTGCTTCAGGCCCCGTTTTCTCACCTAACTGCGTACAGTAACGTCGGTATGGACGCGGGTTTCTCATAAGCCTGATCATCGCTGGGGCTTAGTGCAGAGCTGTGGCGTTGCTAATCAACAAGTACAAGCGTATAGTCTCGGGCGTTCCAGCGGCACTCTTCAATCACCCCGCTCTGGGGTCGTAGGAGGAAAAGGACATGGGATTCCTTGCCTGGATCGTGGTCGGTCTTATCGCAGGTTGGCTTGCCGGCCAGGTGATGAAAGGTGGCGGCTACGGCGTTGCGGTGGACATAATTCTCGGGCTGGTCGGCGGCGTTCTCGGTGGCTGGATTTTTGGGCGACTGGGAATTTCAGCGGGCAGTGGCATGATTGGCTCCATCATCGTTGCGTTTGTCGGTGCCGTGATTTTGGTCGGGATTACCCGCTTGCTGAAGAGAGCCTAATAACTGGTGAAAAGTCCCTTCTCCAACAACGTCGACGGTGTCAATCCATATTTCGAGAACACAACGGCGTGCACTCAGAGAAGAGCGCCATTTCGCTCTCGTAGATGGTTTGTGCTTTCCAACCTGGGCTCGATGTAATCGTCAGGGTCAAGAACTCGGTCCGACCCAGCCATCTCTTCGATCACCAACTGCGATCATGATTACTTGTTCGAGTTCCCCTTTTTTGGGGAGCGGGATGCCCAATCATTACGTCGGTGATTTAGGTCGAGGTGGCCCTTAGCAAGCGCGACGGCCGCATTAGGGAACCGCAAAGTGGAGAAGAACTGGTATGTCAGGGTCCGGTCCGGATTTTCAGGAAGCCATGCTTCACACGAGAATGTTCGAACGGAAAGAAAACGATGTGCCTGCCCACAACGGCAGCGTCCGAGAAGGCCGTATTGCTTTTTTCAGCTTTACGCCGTGCCCCGCTCAGACTGGCGGTGAAGTGTGGCGTTAATTGTGAGCAGTCCCAAATCAACCCGGGGATCTACGCTTTACGAAATAAGAAAAAGACAAACTCCGAATGCAATAATCGCCAGTGCCCAAAATGACGGCGAATGCAGTACGTAGACCTGCGTGACCCGCCTCGTTTTTCTCATCCTGAATTGAAAAAAATCGGCCGCTCCTGACTCAGCCTAGTTCGGAAGCGGCCTGTTCTTTGCCTGTAGCAGTTAATCAGTCTTCCTTCTCGTGCACCACGACAACCATTCGCATCCAAGGATGAACGCAGCATTCCCAGCGGGAGACCCCTGGCGGTAGCGCAGCACTCCCAGCAGTTGGTCCGGATTCTGTCTTGCCGGCTTCCACAAACTGATTCGTGTCACTCTCTGGCTGCGGGGCTAGTGTCCCACCCGGGAGTA
>Ga0210401_10000628_pt1 | contig 42736 bp, 69 predicted proteins | sample IncBWH32MmetaG_FD_150866 | JGI IMG/M metagenome (GOLD analysis project Ga0210401, IMG submission 150866) | Forest soil microbial communities from Barre Woods Harvard Forest LTER site, Petersham, Massachusetts, United States - Inc-BW-H-32-M | ecosystem: Environmental > Terrestrial > Soil >... | reverse complement strand
TGATATTAAGCGGCTCCATATAGCTGTTGGTGATGACCGGCGCCGAAACGCCGCCGTTTCTCCCCGTGACAGCTAGTGCGAGCTGACCCGACGCTGCGGCGTCGGTTTCAAATTGGATGGTTTCGCTATCCTGAAAAGCGCCGCTTGGCGATCCCGAACCATTACTGATGGTATAGGTGGTGACGGCGCCGCTGGTCGCATGAGATGAAGTGCCGCCATAAAGCTGAGGCAGCCACGCTCCGTTGTTTCCGCCGACTTCATAGAACGCGTAATTTGACGGGGTTATACGATTTGAAAAAAGCCCATTGAGGGGCACGAATTGGATGGCTTGGATATCCATCATTCGCAGATATTTCGGCGGCCCGAGCGTCGTCAGCGACGACACGATTTCAGGTGTCGCGTATTTACTGGCCGTAATGGCGGCAACGTCAGACGTGCGGGAGAACACAAAACTGCTGATCGTATGGTTGACAGTGCCGAAGGTCGGAATGGAGGCCAACCACGCGTAAGAAACAGATGACGTGCTAAAGATTGCTTCTGCGGCAACGCCAGGCACGCCCGTCGCCGGCACCATCGAGGAACTCCACACCGAGCCCTGAAGGTCGATCGTAGAGTTGCTGATCTTGGTGACAGTCCAAATCGTTGTTGAACTGAGATTAGAGACGTTGTGAATTTGGACTTGAGAACCTGTGCTGAGCGGACTGAAGCCATTTGAATCCGTCGCGATCAGCTCGACAAGACCAGGTGTAGTAGCACTATTCTGAACAGTAGTGAGTGTTTCGCCAAAGGCGAACTCAATGTTCCACGCGCCATTGTTGAGGAAGGTCGTCGATCCCGGTGACGTTCCGTATCCGGCACTTAGACTCGGGTAGACTTGCTGCCCCCCGCTATAGATAATGGTCGAATAGCCGTTTAACTCAAAACCTGAAATGTCAGTCGATTTGACTGTGTAGTGACCATAGTAATTCGGGGAAACCGAGGCGCTATTAAAAGTTGACTGATTGGGCAATGTTCCAGACGGCAACCCAAGAGAACTTAGATTTGCGGGCGTAAGCGATCCACCAAAGCGCACCGGAAAATTCGGCGCCATGTTCATCCACACGTCGCCGCCGTATGAATTTATATTTTGAACAAGGCGGGCTTTACTAGCCCCTGAAGGAGCGACATAGCCGTGCGGAAACCACGCATCTGACGACGCTGGGAGCAAGAGACTTGCGAAAACGATAACTTTGGAGATGGCATGAAACGAAAATCGATTTTTTGATTTTTCAGATATCTCTTTTCCAGCGAATCGAATCACTCGTGGCAAGAAACTACTGATTTTAAAATGCAGCATCAGCAGTTTCCAGTTACGCAGCTGATAATAACAATGCCAGAGCCTCCGGTGCCACCAGCTCCGCTTCCAGCGCCACCGCCACCACCACCAGTGTTTGCTGTTCCGCTGTTTGCAGAACCCAGACTTCCTGCGCCGCCACCTCCACTGCCACCCGTCCCAGCTGTGCACCCACTGATGGAGAAGCATGTCGCACCGCCACCGCCAGCATATGTTACTGAAGAACCAGAAATGGAATTGGAAACTCCAGTGCCCCCCGCGCCCGCAACGCCAGTGGTACTTGCAGTTCCTCCGACAGCACCGGCACCGCCCCCACCGCCAGCAGCAAATGGGGTCGTCGTGTTGGTGACATTGCCACCGTTATGGCCCTGACTTCCAGTCCCGCCCGTGCAACTACTGGTACTTGTAGCTCCGCAACCGCCGCCAGAGCCCCCGTTGGGAGCTGTCGTCGTATTCTGCGCTCCAGCACCACCACCGCCGTTCGCGGTAATTGTCGAGAAAACCGAATTTGATCCAGTTGCCCCCACTCCAGTAGTCGATGCGCCAGAACCACCTGCACCAACTGTTACAGTTGTCGATCCAGATGACACAGAAAATGTTGAGCCAAGTCCGCATGTCGGAGATGATCCAACCGCGCAATAGCCGCCAGCACCACCACCACCACCACCAGTGGCACCGCCTCCACCGCCACCACCGCCTATAACTAGCAAGGCGTTTGCGGTAAATGGAGCTGTACAGGTTAATGTGCCGCTCGCCGTGAACGTGATGATGGTATTGCCGCTTGAGGTGGTGCGAGTCCCGCCCGTGCAAGAACCGCCGCCACTAGAGATCGCCACATTATAATTACTATCCCTGCTCTGCCATAACGCAGCCGCAGGCGCGAGCAGACCCAGAGAGACCGTGAGGGCGATCAACCAGCGCTTCATTTGTAGTAGCCCGTCGCTGTCACAGAAACCGTACCGCCACTTCCTGGAGCGCCTGAGACCGCCGCAATAGCCTGATTTGTTCCGCTTGCAGGCACGCACGGAACGAATAATTGCTCATCGATGCCGAGCCCGGAAGCCAGTGGAGCAACCCACATGGTGTGCGTGAGCGTGCCCGTGATGACGCCCGTGATCGTATTGGATACCGTCGTGGCTGCGGTAGCGTTGGCACGGATTGAGTAAGAGCAAAGATAGACTGTCGTTGTTGAAGTTCCGGTCAGAGTGGCTGTGGTTGCAGCCGTGGTGCCCGTAGCGGAGGCTGTGATAGGCGTTGAACCGGCCGGATACTGCGAAACCGGGTTGGCATAGAGGTTACCGTTGAGGTCGGTTTGGGCCTTGGTCGTAGACCCGGTTGTGACCGGAGTCTGGGTCGAGGGCAGCGTTCCGGCGATGACCGGGATTGGCACCTGAGCCGTCGTATTCAGAGTGTTCAGCGCAGACAGGACGTTGGGGTCGGCGACGGTAAGCGCCAGGTCAGTAATGCCTGCAGCATTGCCAGCCTGTACCTTCCCGCAGTTTGCCGGCGTCGTCGGATCGCATAGAACCCATTGCGGATAAAGGACTGACGAAACCGATTTAGCACCGAACGTTAGACCAGAGCCCGCCGTAGCGTTATAGTTCTGAGCTGATGCTGGAGCGACAAACAGCGCAAGCACCAGGATTGCAAGTATCTTACGCATTTATAATCCTCCGAGCATGGGTAAAGCACACCCCTTAGAAAGATCGATTGTCCCTGAGCAGCCGCCTGCTCCTCCTCCAGCTCCAGATGGGCCATATCCAGTCATCATCAATTGTGCGGATGCGGCGCTGGCTAGAAGCAAAAACGGAATCAGCCATTTTAGGATAGGCATAGATGCCTCACTTAAAAAACACGTCGACCGCGATTCCAGTTGCGGCATTTGACGTGTCGCTGTCCGCAATCCCGCCTGTGATACACATGCCGATGCCGTTGAGATATTGAGCCGCCTGTGGAAGGGGCAAGATGAACCCGCCTCCAGTTGAGGATGTGCCAACCGGGATCGGAAGTGTGAGCGATACCGTCGTGGTGCCAGCGACCGGAGGTGACAACGCGCTATCGTAGAATTTGAGATAGTAGATCGTGGCGGTAGTGTTAGCCGCGAACACGGTGACGAGCTGGCCCGCCGCAGGCTTGATGTTCGTGCAGTTGGTAGACGCCGCCGAAATCAGATGAAAGGGCTGTGACTGCTGCGCAGCGCAGGGCGTGGCCAAAAGCAGAAACAGAATGACAGATAATCGCTTCATGCTCGCCCTCTATGAGTTGGGCGGCCCGATTTTGAGGTCGGGCCGCGGTGCGTTCAGTATTTCAAAGATAATCCTACGCGGGCCATATTACCCGGCTTCACACAGTTTGTGCCAATGCAGATCGCGTTCGTGGCGTTCATCTGCCAACCGGCCCAGGTGTCGATCACCATGTTGTTCGAGTAGCGCGTCAGAAGACCGAGACCGATGATTGGTGCTACCACCCAATTGTGCCCTGCACCGCTGCCAACCTGTGCGCCGAAATCCTGCTCGACGATGCCGGCAAACGCGTACTGCGCGGGTGACGGGTTCGGCGTTGCACCCGGAGTCGACGGCAGCGAGGGAAGCGCCGGAAGATTCAGATTGGGAAGGATTCCGGAAAGATACTGCTGGATCGGAGAGCCGACACCCGCGCGTTCGATGAACACACCGGGACCGGAAAGCGAAAGGCCGTTCGTGTTGCCGTTGAGATTTGAGAAGCCGCCCTGCACTTCGGCAAACCAGAAGGCATTACCGGCGAACGGACAGGTATAGCCGATCAGCGCGTCGATATCGCCCTGCACGATCTGAGTGCCGACATTGGCTCCCGTCACCGCGCCAGCATTACCGCCGGTGCCGATACCATAGTAAGCGCCGCACTTGGTTGGATACCCAGAAGTTAGAGCGGTGAGGGCCTTCGTAGGAAGATCAGCGGCGAATGTCGGAGAACCGAAAATCATCGCCGCCAAGATCAGAAATTTCGCTTTCATTATCCTACTCCTTTGAGGTTTGAAACGGCTGCAAGTTAAGCCTGAATCACCCTCAAAACTGTCACCCAAAAGCAACTATGACGCGGCTTTTGCAACCAATACTGCACGAATCTCAGGAGTCACTGGCCCGACTTTTGGCTGCGCCGGGTCGGTCGCGACAGAGGCAACATCCTTGCTAGCGTTCTCATTGATAGCCACCCGCGAGACGCCCGGCAAAGCCGCGACTTGCTGCACCATCGAACTCTGTCCGGTCGTTGCCATGAGGAACACGCCGGCAAGGCCGGAGATAAGCGCGCACGCCGAGGCCGCGTAGGCTGCACCATTAGGTCCTACCAACGTCGTGAGTTGAGCAGTTGACCCGCCGATGAAGCTTGCCGCTCCGATGATGAAGGCGACCCACTGCGTCTGCGTAATATTCTTAAACACATCAAGTCTCCTTCATTATCGGTTTTGGTGGATTATTGGTGAAATCGTCCAGCGCGGCTTTCAGTCCCGGCGATTCTGATCGTTCCTCCATCGCTTCCGCCTCGTCGCCGATCTGCGATGTTCGCCGCGACCAGTCACCGCCGAAGTAACGATAGGTCGGCAGCGATTGATAGAATGCCTCTCGGTCATCGCGGTACGCGACGATCATAGCCTCGATCGTGGATTTTCCCTTGACGACTTCGGCGTCGAGCGCAGCCTGTGTCTGGTTGCCCCACAAGCCGTCCTGCGTGACGCCGAGGACACGTTGCAGTGTCTTAACGGCGCGAGTCTCGCCGCCGTTGACATCAAGATCGAAGAATTCAAGATTGAGACCAGGCGGCAGATGCGGACAATGCGGCATCCAGTAGTCGGTGAAATAGATCGTCCGCTCCTCGTCCTTCGTCATCAGCTTGTCGGACTGGATCGGCAACCCCCACTGTCTTCGCTTGCGGATATATTCGTTCTGGATGACGCCTTCTTCCGTCGCGCCGCCGGGGTCGTGTTCGTCGTTCGAAAAGTCTTTCGCTGGTGCCGGTCCCGATATCCACGGCACCGGACCTTCCTGGATTTCAGTGAGCGGAAGGATCTGGTCGAATTCCGGATCGGTCCCGACGATGTACGGGATGAACGTCGTGTCATGTGAGGTGGGAATGATCATATCAGCTTCCATAATGTTCATAGACAACGATGTGACCAGCCGCGCCGGCGCCACCGGTTCCCCCGTTCGATCCGCCCGCGGCACCAGCCCCGCCAGATCCAACGACATAAGTGTAAGACGCCGCCGGATTTCCGATCACGACATGGCAGGTCGCGCCGGCCCCGCCGCCAGCGCCGGCCTCCCCAGACGTTGATGAACTCTGACCACCCCCGCCGCCACCGCTGCCGCTGTTGGTCGCTGCTGCGCTGCCTGTTGCGCTACCGAATACAGCGCCGCCCTGGCCGCCGAGTGAACTTGACCCGCCTGCACCGCCAAGTCCGGCAACTGTGGACGCCACCGAGCTTGAGCCGGACGATCCTATGCCGCCAGGAACCGACCAGTCGCAGGCACTACTGCCCGATATAGTTCCGCCAGTCCCACCGGCTGAATTCGCCGCCGCACCGCCGCCACCCGCTTCATAGACCGGGGACGTACACGCTGCGCCCGTCGTATTCCAGCATGTGCCTCCGCCAGCTGTCGATCCGCTTGCCGAATTGCCGCCGCCACCGCCCGCGCCACCGCCGACAAAATCAATTTCGATCCACAACACATTGGCAGGCGTCGTGTAGGTGCCGGAGCTTGACGTGAAGACCTGCTTGGTCGGCAGCGTCTGCCGCGCCGTTGTCAGCGCATAGTTGCACGGGCTAGACGCATTAGTCGTGGTGTTATCGCAATTGCCGGAGGTGACGAGACCACCGCTTGCCGTATTCTTCTGTTCGGTAACACTTCCAAGTCCAACTGACCCCCAAGACGGAACGCCAGAAGCGTTTTCGCTAAAAACCTGCGTTCCTGAGTTATTGCCTGCCAGCGTAGTCCACTGAGATCCGTTCCAGACTGCCACATCACCGGAGCGTGTCGGCGTAGGAAAAATGCCATTGATCAGAGCGACGCAAATACCCGGCGTCGTAGAACATGAAATCGTTGTGCCATCTCCCTGCACCAAACCAAACTGAGAATTCGTACCTTTCTGTACCGCTGGCGAAGCATCTGAGCGCATAGCCGTAGTGGCCGAGCCATTATTTGCTGTCGGGCCTGCCGTTGCTGTCGGATTTGCAAACGACACGGCCGGCGTGCCATTACAGTTAAATCCACTATCCTTGATGACGGTATTGGAAGAAAATTGGGGACAATCACCAGCAGTAATTGGCCCAATCACAGTAACCGGCTGAGCAACCGCCGCGCTAATCCAGAAAAATAATGCTGCCGCTACTGATAAAACTCGAGTACGCATATCACATTGCTTCCTGCCGACGAGGCGATTGCGTTCATGCCGTTCGTCCACTGACCCATGGTAGGTGGCCCGAAATAAATCCCCTGCTCAGGCTGCACGGCGACGCAGCCCGCGCCGTTGACCGCGGCCGCAGTGCCAGTAGCGGTTACCCAAAGCGTAATGGTTGCAGACGGATTGAAGACGTAGAGTGCGGCACGCGATAGATTGACGGGCGCGACTTGGATGCTCGCGTTGGTCACAGTGGGTGTGGCAATGGCGGTTGGGCTCGGATAGGTTGATGCCATGTCTAACCCTTCCGCCAATAGAGCGAGACTTGCGGGACCACGAACACGATTGAGAACGAAATCGCAGCGTAGAGACGATCGCGCGTAGGATCGTAGCAAGTGAAAATCCAGATCGCCGCACCTGTCATAACAGTGATAAGCAGCAGCATGCGCGTGGCCGCGATCGACGCGACGGCGCGGGCCATTTCGATGAAGGACGGCCCAACGTCCTGCTCTGCTGCGGGACCGGGCTGACGTTCTGCGAATAGCGGTGTTGGATCGGTCATTTATCGAAAAACCCTTTCTCGCTATCCCCGCCCAAAATCTTATGTTTTATGGCGGCGATCTTGATTCCCGCATTGATCGCAGACAGCTTATCGGCCTTGGTCGATTTCTTGTTCTTGATGATAGCGCGCACGCTATTCTCAAGATCCTTCAGGAAGTTATCGTCAGCCGGATCACCCATGGAACCTACCTTTATTGTGTCGGCTGCGCTAGGGCAGACCCCGCGCCAGGTGCCAACACAAGCGGGCTTTGTCCGACGACATCCGCCGCTGTTCCGAGGCGATTGACACCTGCCGGCCCGGTGAACTGGCCGGTCAGTCGCTGACCGAGTTCGCTCGCCGGATCAATCGGCGTCTGAAATAGGATTCTGGATATCTGCTCGTTGAGGCGAGGATTTCCCTTGGCATCCTGACGGTCGCGCCACATGCGGATAGCAGTCTTGGCGGCGCCAATCCAAGATCCTGTCGCGGTTTGCTCGGCGAGATGCATGCCGTGGCCTGCCATAGCATTTTCTGCGGAAGTGTCCTCTGCTATTCTGCGCGCGGTAGCGGGCCCTCCGAGCGTTTCGGTGTTGGTTCGAAACATGTTTCCCTCGTGGGTCACGGCATCCACAAACCCGTTGAAATCAGCTTCGCTGCGGAAGATCGGCCGCATCTGATCGCGCATCCACGGATTTTTAATGATTGCCTTCGCCTCATCGCCGGATACGCCGGTTTTCATCAGGCGCTCCCTGATGTTATCGGCAACACCGATCCGATAGAACTCCTGATTCGCCGGAGACAGCCCATTGAATTCCTCTGCTATTTCTTCCGGAGAGGACGTGAACGCGGCACGGCCAGCGCGCACTGCATCCATACTAGCCGATGGTCCCTCCCACGCTTGACGCGCCTGCCGATATATGCCCGTTCGATCAAGACTGTCGATTTCGTTGAGATAGGCCCGGCGCACCCGATCCAGCGCCACACCGCGCTGTGACAGGCGCCCCGTGATCTCGTTGCGCTCGTCGGCTATCATCGCATCCAAGCCCATTTTCCCCATGTGCAGGACGCGCATATTTGGAGACTGGATCATCCGAATGTTGCCCTCGTTGTCGAGATCAACACCCATCTGAGTCGGGTCAAAAGGGCGGTTCTCGGCAAGTGACTCCAGCCGCTCGATCTCGTAACCGCGCGCCATTCCTGCCCGGATCGAGGGGTCTTCCACAAACTGCTGAAGGCGTGGGCTCCACACGCCCTGCATCTGGCGCACTTCGTTCCAGAGTGGTCTCGCCTCCGCGCTGCGGGCCTCGATAAGGGCCTGCGTAGTCTGGTGCATGCTCGGGCCGCCGTGGATGTATTGATCGATGTCAGCCTGGATGCGGGGCGCTGCGCCCTGGTCTCTTTCCTCCAAAAACGATCGGGTGATATTCCGGCTTTCGCCGGATTGTCGCGCGACGTTGCCAGCCAAGGCTTTGACATTCTCCCCGCCGACATCAGTCAGCGTGACCGGCTTATGGCTCGCACCGGGGCCGATCTGATTGGCTTCGTTGATGAGATCGATTGCCTGTGTTGCCGTAGGCCCGCCCGCGGCCTGATCCTGCCCCATCCGTTTCAGGATCTTCTTAACCGCCTGTGTCATGACGTTTTCGGGATACTCGCGGGCCAGCCAATCGCCGAGCGCGCGTACACCGGCGCCAGCGGCCTTTGCCCCGGCCCCGATCGCCCCACCAAAAACACCACCTACCACGCTCGCTTTAGCTTTTTCTGACCCAAAATGCTCGGTATCGGTGGTTGGCTGGATCGCCGCGCCGGCCGCGCCGGCCGCGACTGCACCGGGAATTCCACCGAAAACCGATAGCGGTGCCGTAAGTGCGATGGTCGACGGAGCGCTGCCGGCGGCGCGCAGCCAATCCGTACTGCCGCGTTGCGATTCCGGCCGCTTGCTTTCGATCGACTTTTCGCGCTCCTTGACCGCCGTATCGACGGTCTGTATGCGCTCCTGACGCTGGGCTTCTGACGCCTCAGGGTCGGCTGAAAATCCTTCCTCCGTCATCCGTGCGCCGATCTGTGCGGCACCGTACACCGGATCCATGAACCCTGTGCCGAGACGCTCCATCACGCCGCCCGGCTTTATCAAATCCCTTTTTTTGGCCTCCGCATAGGCAGACGCCATGTCGGGCGGCAACAGACCCCGGCGATTGGCTTCATCGAGTAAGGCGGCACGATCTTCGGCCATCAAAGACCCAATTTTTTCTTGAGATCCTCGTCAGACATTTTAGAAGGCTCGGCACTGTTCGCAGGCGGTTCGGCGGCAGTGGGTGATCCACCTTCCGTTTGCTGACCTCCACGAATTCTGGCGCGTACTTTTTCCGGAGCTTTTTCAGCAATATCAATTTCTGTCGTGAAACCTCTAAGCGAGCCTTTGACGGCAGAGAGAGGCATATTCGGATTAAGCATCTCGCGAGCGTGCTCCAAATCGGAAACCGTGCCTTTGCCTCCGCCCGAGATCACGCGCCCGTAGACATTGATGAGAGAATTCAACTGCTGCACATAGTACGCGAAGTTTTCGTCTCCCTTTTCAACATTCCACTTGTTTTCGATCTTATTCCAAGTTGCCGTGCCGCGCCCGGCGCTCTTTTCAGCTGCTGCCATGACATTCGGAACGGTGTCGTGAGCTTCTTGCACCGCTATAGAGATATTGCCAGCGCGGCGTCCTATTGCTCCACCCTCCGCGATAGTCCCGGAGCGTTCGCCTTCCCAAGCAGTTATCTCCTTATTTGTAGGGGGGCGGCCATTTTCGGAGGTAAATTCATCAATAAATTGTTTGCGGTCGTTCGCGATCGCCGACTTTCCGACCTGCTTCTGGCCGTAGAGTTCAATCAACCCCTTAACTTTCAGCTTTTCAGCGTCCGTAAGCGGTCCATTTTGCTGATATGGTATAGATGGGTCTCGCGACGGTTGCTCTAACCGATATGTCCCCTGCGGAGACATCCAGTATGCCCCGCTCTGCTCGGCCTTAGCCGTATCGGATTCGCGCTTTTCCTGAAGTTTGGCCGCGGCCTCTTTCGCCTTTTCGGTGTACTGCACATTCTTTTCGTAGATCTGCGCCACCATCGTATAGTTCTTGGCCGCCGCGGCGTCGTACATCATCTGGTGATGATATTGCGTCGCAATCTCCTGTATCTTGCTCATCTGCTCGTCTATGTTCATCTTGCGGTCTTCAAGAGCGAGCTTATATTTTTCCATCAGCATCTTGTTATTATCAAGTGCCTGCTTGGTGTGTTGCTCCCACTCCTTCGCGGCGTTCTCATAGGCTTGCAAATTGCCGGTCTGCCAACCCTTCAATGCTGCACCGAAAGCGGCGAGGCCAGCGCCGCCTGGCGCGCGTGTAAAGCGGCCTGCAACAGCCCCAAGCACCGCCATGGCACCGGCAAAATCCATTGCTCCCTTTTGATAGTCCTTGGCGTCTGGGGGAGGATCCTTGTTTTGCTGAAACTGTGGTTGCTGGGGCATCGGAGGATAATTCACCTTCGGCAACTGAGGTGGTGGCGTAGGCTGAGGCGGCGCCCCGAGCTCGGCTAGAGGCGATGGCTGCGCAAGCGGGGAAGCTCCGGCCGGGGCGGGCGGCTGTCCCTGGTTGCCAGTGAGATTGCCCTGTAGCTGCCCGCTAGGCGAGAAAACAGGAGGCGGGGTGCTGGCCGCAGAGGTATCGCTCATGGCGCGATTGCCGCAGCTGCCGGCGCAACCTTGGCGGCCGCTCCGAACATCTGACCGATCGCGCCAAACGCAGAGGTCAAGGATTGTGTATAGGAGGTATCAAGCTGCAATTGCGCCTGGCCGGCTGCGATCAGCGCCTGGTTGGCAGCATTCTCGAAACCCAAGCCAGTGCTCTCCAGCGAATTTCCGCCTGACACCTCGCCTAAGCCTAACTGGATCGTGCTCTGAATATCCTGCTGCGCCATGGCGTTGACCTGGGCATCGACGTTGGCGGTCTGGGTGACAAAACCGGTGCTCTTATCGGGATCTAACCCCATCGAATAATACATCTGGCGGGATTGATTGGTGAGGCCTGATTCATATTGACCAAGTTGGGCCTGTTGCGGTGCGGTCAACTGTCCCTGCGCCGCCATGTTAAGCGCGCTGGTGCCCTGATTAACGAGCGTTTGACCCGCCCCTACGTCGGTCGCGCCAGTGTTTTGAAGAAAGGGCACATTATTGGTCAATTGGCCGTACTGCGACGGTAGAGAGCCCGGCCCTTCGGCAAGCAGCGCCCCGACACCGAGCGCGCCGATCCCTGCGCCTATCCCTAGCGGGCTGGAAAACAGCGAACTAGCGCCCGCAGCACCGGATGATGGGGCGAGACTCATGATTTACCTCCACCGAGTGGGGAATTAATACCAGCGGCGGGTGCCGATGGCGAGGGTGTCTGGTTAGACGGCACAGATGGGGGCGATAAGGGGCTACCCAGAGGGCTTGCCGAGTTCAAGGGATGAAGGATTTCCTGTGGCGGTTGCGGAGTGCCGGGAGGCGCGGGAGGAGCCGCGGCTTGCGCCGGCGCAGCTGGCCCACCTCCCATCTGCTCGCCTCCCAAGGGGGGCGAGTTCTGCCCGAACAGGCCTCCTTGCGGATCAACCCCCTGAAACGGAAATTGCGGCTGTTGCGGAATGCCGAAGTTGGCGTCAAAATTTGAACCGAACAATTCAGCCTCCTAGATGATCCCGAGCACCTGCCGCATCGCCGCATGCTCGGTAGCATGGTATCCCAGCCAGTTATAAAAATCATCCGACTTGGTTAGGTCTACTTCAGATAGGTCAATGCCTGAGATATTGAGCGCAGTTCGCAGCTGATTATGCGCCTCGGCATGAGATTCAACGATCGATTTAAGCGACGGGCCAGAAGTCAAAAGCGCCAGAAAATCATAGTCCGGGATAAGAACGGCCGGCGTTTGCTGCGATAGCACTTGCACGAATTGAAGATGCTCGCGCGCATGTGCGATATCCCAAGCGCCATATCCCGCCGCATCCTGAAACGTGCACTGATCTGGCGAAAACTGCGGCATTAGGATTTGTTTCCGACGTTTGTTTCCTGAAATTCGATCACTATGTTGGTCAGCGTGAATCCCGCCGGTTGCGTTCCGCTGACAGTTGCTCCGAGATAACGGCCCGACACGTTGCCGGGGTTATTGCCAAATAGGTAAGCTAGAAACGTTGCGATGATGCTTTGCGATGCCGATTGTGTCGCCTCGTCGCTATCAAGTTCTACCGTGATGGTGCTTGAACTTGAAGCGCCGCCGGTGATTGCCCAGCCGCCTCGTATGGTTTTCTTGCGCTGAACAGCATTGCCGTGATGGCTAAGCGCAGTTCGAGCGGTGAACGCTACCGGGACTGACGGATTGCTCAGGATCTGTGTAATATCAGAACCCGATGACGAGAAGGTCAGGTTCATGCCGCTTGCCAGAGTCGAGGCTGTCGTGACCGCAACCAGATTATTACCTTGACTTGTGACAAACCACTTCTTGCCGTTAAACGTGATCAGGATCGATCGTTCCGACGCCAGAGGGTCTTTATATCTGACAAGCCATATTGCGTTGTGAATGTTGTTGAAGTCTGCAATGGCAAATTGCGGCGGCTGCGTGAAGTCGATCAGCTTGAAGATGCCGTCCAGATCATCACTGATCTTCTGCACGCTTGAACCAAAAACGGCATATATTCCGTTTGTGTTGGCAAACATAAAGACGCGATTAAACGAGCCGCAGGACCGCGGATAGATCGTACCTTGGTCAGATGATAGCGTGAGGATAGTGAACAGGGTTTCATTTCCTGCCGCGTTGAGCGAGATATTACCGATCTGCTTCACCGACTGGTCGCCCATGATGAATAGATAGTTGTTATAATTCCGCAACGCGGTGATGGCGTGAGTTAGATCGGCATCACCTATTGTGGTCGCGCCAGATGCATCTGCGGCCGAGAAATCATCAAAGCCTCCCGTTCCCGTCCATTGCAGCAGCCGAGCGCCACCTAGCCACACTCGTCCCTGAAATACTGCGAGTGTCGTTCCCGCCGTGACGAACGGCCACACATGCGCCGATGCCGTAGCCCCGGTGCCGCCACCTCCGGAAAACCCGACCGTCAGCGTGTCGCTAGCAAGATAGCCGCTTCCCGGACTGGTTAACGTCAACGTCGCCACGCCTGATCCACCAATCACAGCCGCTGCCGTTGCCCCGCTGCCGCTGCCTCCGCTCAATGTTACCGTTGGCGCTGATGTGTAACCGCCGCCTCCGCTCGTGACGGTGATAGATAAAACCGCGCCGTTGCCAACGGTGCAGGTTGCGGTTGGGGTATGAACAACAACGCCGCCTGATATCGTGAATGATATGGTCGGCGCTGAGGTGTATCCGGTGCCGGCCGTGACGATATTAACGGTAGATACCCCGTATCCTGAACTGGATCCGGTATTGAATTGAAGATAGATCGAAGCCGTGACGGAAGCACCTGAACCTCCACCTCCTGAAAGAGACGCGGTGACGGTCGGTGCTGGGTTTCCGGATCCCGTAACAATTTCGCCGTTGGCGGTCACCGTTGTTGATGTCAAGCCTTGGGGATCAACGATGGCTGTTGCTGCTGCGCCCGTTCCGCCTCCTCCTGCAAACACCACGCTCGGCGCTGTTGCCGAATAGCCCGTTCCGCCTTTGATAACGTTCACGGCATCGACGGAGGGCGTTTCTATCGTCGCGACCGCGGTTGCGCCATGACCTGATCCACCTGAAATTGTGACGGTCGGCACAGATGTATAGCCCGTACCTGCTGCCGTGATCGTCAGGACAGGAGAGACGCCCCCCTGTTGGACAAATATAGATCCGTTCCACGCGCTATATCCGGCGGTCGGATCATTGATCAGGAGTGTTTCGGATTCCCATGTTGTGGCGTCAGGATTGCTGAAGGTCCCGGAGGGCGCAAAGTTTATCGATGCTGCGGTAGAGATATTGGTTGCCCAACCGCTGCCGTTTGACCCAAATGAAATGATGTAATCGATGTTATTTATGTTGGCAAAATACTGCGTCGTAATAGTCGCGGAGATCGTGGTTAGAGACGCCGCAACACCGGGAACGGTAGTCAGGTTATTCGGCGCGATCGGTTGCAAATTTTCAAGCCACGCCAGTTCCTTTTCGCTCAAAGCCTGACGCACGCTCTGCGTATTCATCTTCTCGAAATTTTCGAAGACGATGTATTGGGAGGCGGCGCGCTGGGCTTGTCCTGGCGGCGGCAATGCTCACACCTTTTTCAGATTTTCTCTTTTGACGATATACCCATCGCCGTGGCGCAGTTCTCGCACGTCTTCCTCGATCGCGTTGATGCGGGTGTCCTGAACCGCAACCTTGGTGAGAATAGTGGTGAGCTGGGAAAACGCATCGTTGAGTGCATCCTGACGAATCTTCATCGAAGCCATGTCGTGCCTCAAAACCCGGATGTCCGCCCGCATCATCAGAATGAACACCACGGCGCCGACGATGTACGCGACGACCTGAGAAATCTGAAGGAACGTACTCAAGTCCATTTGTGTCATCTCGCGGCGCGACGCTGAAAAGATTTATTATACGGATTTGGAATACGAACGCCGCCGGTCGAAATGATCGTTTTCGGCACGCGGGCGCTATAGAGCTTCAGCATGTATTCGGCCTGCTCGAAATTCTGTAGGTTGAGCAGGCAGAGATAGGCCGCGTAGTACTGCACGGGCTCGGCGTATTGCGCCCGCAGCTGCATCTCGGGGTCCGTCGTCAACACCAGCGGGATAGGGAGACCGATCGTGTCCCATTCGGTGACGTAGGATTGATCCGGCGGCGGCTGGATCTGGACATAACCGGCCTGATTGTTAATCGTCCACACCATGCCGCGCTGGGTGAAAAACAACTGGCTGCGCATATAGGCCTGGAACATCAGCGATCCGCGCCACAACAGCGAATAGCGCTGGTTTCCCCACAGATACGAAATCTGGATCACGTTCATGACGTTGTTGAACATAGTTGCGGTCGCAGTGGCACCGGTGCCGCCGCCGGTGTCCGCGATCGTCACGGTTGGCGGCGTGGCGCCGTTCGGGCTCGAGACCGGAAGGCACGGCGCATAACCGGTGCCCCAGGTCGTCATATTGATGCCGGTGATGACGCCGTTTGAGATCACGGGGACACCCACGGCCTGCACTGACCCGGACGGCCCTGCGGCAAAGGTTACGGTCGTGGCGGACGAATAGCCGGTTCCGCCGGTCAGCACGTTGGCGCCGACGATGATGCCGTTCTGGCCGTTGACGCCGGAGAGCGGGTATAGCTCCTGATTCTGGATCACCGAAACCGGATTATAGGCCGCGACATTCGGCGCGTTATTCGGCGCGGCTAGATAAGTGGTGCGGCAGCACTGGAAATCTTCCGCAACCACGGTGCGCGCGTTGTTGATTGCGGTCGTCAGTTCAGCTGCGGAAAAATCCGCATTCGTCGCGTCGTGGATCAGGAACTGAACCTGCGAGATATAATCAGACAGTAGCATTTACGGTTTTCCAGAATTTGACACGATCATGATCGCAGGCGATATGTCCGGCAAGCACGGCACCGATGAAGGCCGTCACCGGCGCATAGAGCGGAAAGAAAAACAGACCGGCCACGGCAAATCCCGCGAAGGCCGGCCAATAGGGCGAGCGTATCCGGATCAGCGCCGCAGCATAGACCAGATAGACGGGAGCCGCCCAGATGCCGAGTTCATAGGCGAGCTGCAGATAGTCGTTATGGACGTGACCGGGATAATGCAGGTCATCGCCATGCCAGAACAGCACATTGGCGAACGAGCCGGCGCCGTGCCCGAGCCATTCGAGGTCGTTCCATGTCGCGCTCCAGATCAGCAGGCGGTGGGCATCGGTTGTCCCCATCACCGCGAATGAAACCGCCGCCGCCATCCCCACCATGAGAACGACGGCGGGCCAGCCGAGGGCGCGCGCGGCGATCCCGACTGCCAGCACCAGATACCCGCCGCGAGACTGGGACAGCAGAAGGCCCGGCATCATGGCCGGGATGAAACGCCAGTCCCTGTTTGCAAGCAGCCCCAAAATGACGATCGCGATGGCGATGGCATGCACGCCGGAATTATACAGTAGCCCGCCGGGCGGATTGGCGCTTCCAGGAGCGATCCAGTCAAACCATTGCCCGATCGCGACGACGGACGAAACCGACAGCCCGATCGCAAGGCCGCGAAAGACTGGCCGCAGCGTGATGACGGACCCGAGCCAGAACGCGAGCGCTAGTAGCAGGAAGAACCATGGGCCGGTGAGGGCCCGCGCGGTTATATGAAAATACGCAATGAGGCTGAAACTCAACCAGTTCAGGACAGGCAGGGATGCGCCGAGCCAGAACACATTACGAGGCTCCCGCCTTGCGCCGGGTCGGCAGCGCGGGGATGTCCACGTTCGCGGCTAACACTACATGGGCGTCCGGATCGGGATCGGCCGGGATCGGCGAATCGATGTCGGTCTTTTCCTCAACCATCTTGTAGATCACGGGCTTGATGGCGAGTTTGCCGAACAGCTGCTGAGCCAGTGTCTTGCCGTCGTCGCCAACCTTGAGATGTGCCGGCGTATTCCAGCCCTGCCGCTTTGAGGTGTGCTTGAACATGGCTTCTTCGGTCACGCCATAGACATAGCCGAACATGTGCGCGGCCATGTCGAGCGGCAGGTTCTCCGTTCTGCCGGGCTCGATGCAGATCGGCACGCCGTCATAGCGGTCGGTAAATGGAGTGTCCGCGTTGTTGGTGATCCGGATGTAGTGGATGCGGATATCCGGGGCGCCGAGGTCAGGTTTTTCCATGGTCAGTACTTCTTGAACCGATCTGGCATGTTGATGCGGGCTTTGCGGCCGCTGTCGTGTGCCGGCACCATGCCGGTATCGGTCGCTCGCGCCACGGGCGAGGGGAATTTACCGCCGATCTTGGCGTTCAGCTGCGTGTCGGCGATCTTCGGATTGAGGCGAGGCGACATCGACCCGCCGAACACCCGTTCCTCCGTGGTGTAGCGATAGGCCATTGCCCCACCTCAATAATATTCGATGAAGGTGATCGGCGTCGAAATGCTGGATGCGATCACATTGATCTGGGCCCCGACGTTGTTACCGGCGTTGGCAACCCCCGTCGTCGATCCGATCGTCCAGCACGAGGTGACCAGGTTGCCGGCGGCGAGCACCCGGCCGGTCGTCAGCGAGACCGGCGTGGGCGTGGTGCCAAGTGTGAAGGTCACGGTATTGGTGGCGTGCTCGTTGCAGATTGTGACGCCCTTGCGGCCAGGATTGGCGGCGAGTGCCGCCATAGTGGCGGTCGCGCCCCCCGTGACGGTGGTCATACTGGGACCGAGCGCGGTCTGCTGGGCCACGGCCGATCCGATATAGCCGATCAGGCTGGCCGCGGTGACAAGAAGGATAATTCGCTTGGTCACGACGCGGCCTCCGGGGCTGGCGCTGGTTCCTGGACTGGGGCGGGCTCGGGCGGCACCGGTGGTTCGAACTTGCCGTCGATGATGGCTTTCACCATCGCATGCAGAATCGCCGCATGCTGATGTTCGGTCAGCGGTGATCCGTCTGCGTTGACATGCAGCGCGCGGGCATGATGGCCGGCCGCAACAATATGATCGAATTCGCCTTTTTCTTCAGACATCACTGCACTCTCGGTTGCACAAGAATGGACGAGTTGGCGAGCGAGGTAACGGCAACCAGGGCCGTTGAGGCAACGCCGCCGGCACCGCCGGTGAAGGTCACGGTCGGGGCCGAGGTGTAGCCGCCGCCGGAATTGGCCATGTGGATGGCGAGCAGCGTGCCGGAGCCGGTCAGCGCGGCCGAGGTGAGCTGACAGCCTGTCGATGACGTGTTCTGGTTGCCAGGCACCGCGTTGGACGGGTAAACGAGTCCCGGCGAGGGAATACCACCGGCCGCGAACGATCCGGACGGAGCGCCCTGATAGAGCGCGGGCTGCGGAATGACGTAGAAGTTTGGCGATGTGGCGTAACCCGCCCCCGCGTTGACCATGGTGATGGACGCCACGCCGGACGAGCCGGCCGCGGTCATCACCGCAATGGCGGACGCCTGCACGCCGCCGGGCGGCGGCGGATCGATGACGATGACCGGAGGCACCAGGAAGCCGCTTCCTGCCTGGGTGACGGTGGGAGCGGCCACCGAGCCGCCAATCACGACATAGCCGGTCGCGGTCGGATAACCGGTGGTCGAAGACGCGCCGAACGCGACCGAGACGCCGGTGGCCGTGGCCCCGATGCCGTTGGTCATGCCGGATCCGGCGGTCAGGGTATTGCCCGATACCACGCCGGTAATGTTGTGAGCACGGACGTTATAGCCGTCGCAGTTGATGTAATCGCCATTGTTGGCGGTCGCGGCATCGAACACCGCCCAGACCTGTTCGGTCGGATCCCAGCGTTCCAGCTGGGTATTGGCGTCCAGCGTAATGATGTACTCGCCGGCCGGCGGATACCAGACGCCGCCCGAGCCGAGCGAGATTCTCGCCGTGCCCTCGCCGACCTGGGCGAGCGGGAAGGGAAATGCACCGCCTAAACGAGCCATGATCCAACCTCAGATGTTCAGGAACGCGAGACCGTCGAACTTGCCGTGCGCCTTGCATTTCACGTCGACAAGCTCTAGCAGGGATAGGATCGCGCCGATATAGCCGAGCTGGTTGTTCGGCAGGGTCGATTCGAACCCGGTGAAGGAGAATGCGGCCCGTTCATGCAGAAACAGGCTCAAATAGTTTGTGTTGATCAAGTAGAGCGTGCCCTCTGGGCAGTACGGATCGGCGTAGAACGGTACGCCGGCCACATCCAGCGCGCGGAACAGAGACTGCGCCTTGTTGTCGGCACCGAACGCGCTGCCGGGGGTGATGTTGTAGCGCTCTTGGCTGGTGAAATCCTGCGCCAGCAGGGTCCAGGTGCCGAACCCCATGATGCCGATGGTCGGCATTTCGCCGGTCGTTTTGGAGACCTGGCTGATGTATTGCAGCATCAGGTTGCGGGTCGGCGTCGTGGTGCCGCCGTTATGGACGTAGGTCGATTTCCAGAACGTGTTGGTGGTGCGCGATACGCCACCATAGGTCGCGGCGAACGTGCCGTCGTCGATCGCGGCCGGAAGACCGATCAGCTGCTGGCTGTTGGAAACGTTGTTGAACAGCGAGGTTGCGAAGGTGTCGATAGTGACATTGGTGGAATCATTCATGCGCGCTTCGATCAGCGGCACCACGGAATAGTCCAGCTGCACCAGACCTTCCATCCCGAGGAACGGGATCGTCGAGACGAAAGCCTTGAGGTTGAACTCGGCGTTCTGGATGCCGGGCTGGACTCCGGGCTGCTGGAACGAGCCGGAATAATCCACCCACTGCCCTGACACCATCGGTGCGCCCTGCAGGGGCGCGGTGATCGGCGACAGACCGCCGGTCGCGACCTGAGCCGAGGACAATAGTGCGGCCATCAGCGGCGCCGACTTCCAGAGCTGGACATAGACCCGCGGCATGAAGGCGCGGCGCACGACGGAGGATAATTCTGCGGCGATGGCGCCGTTGGCCGGAATAATTCCGCTGCCCAACTGTGGCATTTATATCACACCCCGAGGGATGCTCCCTGTTTTCCAGCCAAAACTCCTGCCAGATAGGCGGCGCCAAGTTTCCATGCCGGGGTTAAATCACTCGTTCGCTGACCTTTGCCGTGGCGGGTAGACCACAATTCAAGATTTTCCGGGCGGTTGTCGTGCCGGATGCCGTTCTTGTGGTGAACGGTTTCATTCTTGGTCAGTGATCTACCAATAATTTTTTCCATCACCAGACGATGCTCATAAATCTGCCGCTGGTCTTTCCGGGTGCATCCTTCGGGATACGTGTAGACATATCCGTGACGATCAATCTTTACCTTTTTCTCTCGGCCTCGGTTTGCGCATACGCGAGAACAATAGCGAATTCCGCCGTGGCGTCCCCTCTTGTATCCGCGCTTGGTGATATAAGCGCTATCGATTGGAGTCCCGCAGAACTCGCAATCACGTAGCATCACCGGAAATTTGCGCGGAGGCGCCATCAACGCTTCCTCATGAATTCTGAAATGACCGCGTGCGCGGTATCGCGCGACGCCTTGACCGGATCGGTGCCGAACTTGGCGAACTCGGGAATTTCCCAGGTGGCGCCGTGCGACGGCGGCTCATAGCTGGAGGCCGGATCGACCGGCGGCAGGGTGGCGGCGTAGAGCGTCGCGCCGTCATCGTAATCGACGATGCCCTTTTTCGACATCAGGTCTTCGATCTTCTTGATGTCGTCTTCGGAATATTTTCGGCCTTCGCCATCGGGACCGCCGACCAAGAGCGAGTTGCGCTTGGCATTCATCTGGCGCAGCATTTCGTCCTGCGCACGCTTCAGTTCGCGTTCTTCCTGCTCTTTGCGGAAGTTCTCGAACTTGTCGTCGACATCAACGTCGGCGAACGCCTGAGCGTGCCGCGAGTCCGGCGCGCCTTCCTTGACCGCTTTCGCAATGATCTTGCGTGTTTTCGGATCGTGACTGAGCTTGAGGAACAGCGCGGTCAGATCGTTGGCGACGGCGGGATCGAATTGCGGATCGGCCATGGTTCAGCTCTCAGATCGGTTTGTTCTTCTGAGCGGTCGGGCCGCCACGCTCCAGCGTCGGCGCACCGGTCTCATAGCGCCGGCCGGACGGCGAGGTCAGCTTGGTCTCCGAGGTGAAGCCGCCAAGCTGGGTATAGGTCGGCGGATTGCGGAAGATGCCGTCCTGCATGGTGCGGCGGCCGAGATTGCCGACCTTCACTTTCGGGCGAAGATATTCGGTCATGCAGCTTCTCCTTGCGGTTCTGGCGCGCCCATGCCGGGCGGCGGGGCATTGTTCGAGACGAGGCCGGGCGGCGGGGCCGAGGACATCGACCCCGCTTTGTTGGCCATAGCCAACTGTTGAAGGCCCGCCGGGACCATGTTGGCGCCTTCTGCCTTCCCGAAAATTGGATTGAGCGACGACATCGCACGCAGCAGCGCTTGCTGCTCTTTCGAACCGCCCTCGAACGCCATGGCGGCCTTGAGGATTGCGGGCATGATCGCCTTCACGGTCTGGACTGCGGCGGCCTTGTTGCCGGCGCCGGCGCCCGGCGACATCATCGGCGAGCTGCCGGGACCCGCCGGCCCCCCGGCCGGCGACTTCGGCAACGCTGTCGCGCCTCCCGGAGGCTCGGGCGGCGGTGCAAGCGGTGACGATGGCTGATCCATGGCCGCGATTAGTACGCCGCTTTCAGTTCCCTCGTCAAGCCGTTGAAAAACAAACACCCCGCCGGGAGGGGACGGGGTGCTGCTGTATTAGGTAGACGGCATTGGCTTACTTGCGCCTATGCTTGCGTCCACCCCTTTTGTGTTTGCGTTTCAACTGACTTCTCCTGTGATAGGATAGTCCGGTCGGAATCAGAGTGACCACCACTCTGACACGCCCGTGAGCAAATCATCATTGGAGGATGACTATGCCCAATACGAACCTACCCCGCCCCGTCCACGTTTGCAACTGCGGTTTGACCGCATGGACGCTTCTTACAAAAAACTACATCACTGTCGTATCGATAGAAGACGCGCACTTTCTCCGCGAGCGAGCTTGGAGTGCCGATGAAAATAAAAAGAAAAAATCTGTTTATGCTGTCGCCGATAAAATGAAACTTCATCGTAGGATTTTGCAGATTGACGGCCGCGTAGACCATGAAAACGGAGTTGGACTAGATAACCGGAGGGAAAACTTAAGACCCGCTACAAACCGCCAAAATGGTCAGAACGCCCGCGCTCGAACCGGCGGCACTAGTAAATATAAAGGAGTTTGTTGGGTAACGAGCGAACAAGTTTGGATGGCGTACATTAGGATCGATGGAAAGCACACTGTGCTGGGAAGATTCCGCGACGAAATTTTTGCGGCTAAAAAATACGACGAAGCAGCCGTAAAATATTTTGGCCCATATGCCAGACTCAATTTTCCTTAAGCGTGCGCCGCGCCGTGTCCCTTGCCGTTCGTCTTGGCGCCGGGCTCGGGCAATCCCATCTGCATTCGCTTGAGCTGGGCGGCCGCGGCCTTTTTCTGACGGGCGCGCAGCGCGTGGATAAGGTTGTCGCGATCGGGCGGGTTCATGAGCCGCAGCAGGCCCTCGGCGTCGATCGCCTGCGCCTTGAACAGGCCGGCCGCCAATTCCTTGGTGTCGTCGGCGAACAGCGGCGAATGCGAGTGGCCAGCGACCCGTAGAGAATACTCCCCGCCCATGTTGGCATAGTAGAACGGATCTCCAGGCTTTCCGTCTTCCTTGGGGTCCGGTTTGATTTCCTCGTCGTTGTTTCTTTGATTGAGCTTGAAAGTGAGATCGCCAAGCCGCACCAGCGGCGCCTCAAGGCGGATGGCGGCCTTCTTGATTCGCCCTGAGCCGGTGGTCGACAGCTGCTTGGCATGATCCTTTGAGCGCACGCCGGCGGTTCCCTTCCCCTGCAGCACTTCCGTCAGTCCGGAGGCCTCGATGAACAATTGCCCAATCGACATGTAGTCGGCGAAGATGTCGGGCGGCATTTGCGGATATAACTCCTTGATCGAAGCCTGCGGCAGCTGATCCAGCACCCAGGTATCGGCCCCGCCGAATGCATCCATCTTCTCATCCGACAGCCCCATGAAACCACTTCCGACGCGCGGCGGATAGGCCTGCCGTTCGAGGATATCGTGGATTTGCTCCAGCCGTTCATTCGACCAGGTTTGCAGCGGGATCAGCGATTCGATATGCGCCTTGCCCCAGAAATATTCGTAGGTGTTATAGGGGCGGATCAGCGTATAGGGATGCTCGCGCGGAAAAAACGGATTGCAGTCGGTGTTGTAGAACTGTTCTTGCTGTTTTCGCTGCGCTGCGAACTCTCCGGTTTTCTTGAGGATGTCGATGGTCTTCTTGGAATCCGAGATGACGATGCCCGGTGCAATCATGAAGAACACGCGATAATCGCTGCACTCGTCATCCCAGATCGTGACTTCGTGGAAGCCAACCAGCGGGCGATCGACTTTGGCGTGATAGGTGGCCCGGCCGGAATAGGTCGGGTTGACCGATCCGGTGACATTGCCGGTGAGATTTTCGCCGCCGGTCGCCGAGATGATCATGCGCGTGATCAATTCCGGATAGGGCGATTCGAACGGCGTGTTGACGACGGTCAACTTCGGAATCATGTGGCTCATGCCGGCTCGCGCCAGCCGCGCACACGCGTTGTCATAATCGATGAAGTATTCGTGCACCATGGCCGGCTGGCTTTCCAGCTCGGTGATTTCCTCGGAGAACACGCCGAATTGCCACGGCATGATCAGCTTGCAGGTCGGGTCGTTGTTGATGTCCGACCAGCCAGATTTCAGGATCATGCTGTCATAGGTCAACGCGCCAATGATGCCGTCGGCGAAAAAATCGAACATGCCGGCGTCGCGGAAATCATTGTTGAACGTGTCCTGCGCTGCCATGTACTGCTTGACGATCACATCTTCCGAGTTGAGCGGCGCGGAGAGCGAGAACGCGGCGTGATCCGGCGAGTACAGGAAGGAAGCGACGAGATCGATATGTGATTCGATCCTGTTGTAGATCACATCGTCCGAATCGGTGCCGCCATAGAGAAAATATTGCCGGCGCTTGTCGTAGAGATCCTTGCGGTCTTTCTTGGAGTTCATGCAGACATCGATCACCCACTGGATATACTGCGACTGCTTTTTGGGCTCGTCTGGGATGATCATTGCTTATGCGTGGCTTCGACCACGGTGTTGGCGTTCAATCCGGGATAGGCCTTGTTCGGAGCCAGGCGGTTGTCGGTGCCGGCCTTGATCTTATAGTCGATTTTGTTGGCGGTTGGCACGCATTGCGCGCCGCGGGCCGGATCGATCGCTGCGGTGAAGCCACCCTGAAAGGTGTGGACGTTGCCGCCGGACGGAGCCGGGGCGGGGGGAAGGTTGACCTTCTTCGCGCCCCGCCCGCGATCCGCCGAATTCATGTCGTTCATCCGGAACACGTCGGCCAGAATCCGCAATTCGTTGTCTGCCGATTTGGCTCCGTTGCCGATATGGCCCCCGGCCGGCCGCCAGGACACCCGCACGCAGCGGCATTTCGGGCATTCAGGGTTGGCTTCCCAGGCGTCAAACCCCGCGCCGCAGCGCGAGTTCTCGCAAATCCATGAACGCAGCACTCCAATCGACATGGCGGGCAAGATAGGGGTTGGATAAAGCTTTGTCTATCCGGTCGGAAGACCGATGTTGGCCCGCTTCAGGTAGCTCATCACGACGCGATCGAGCGGCGGCGTGCCGCCCTTGGCCTCGATATCGGCCGATCGTTCCAGTGTGAGGCCCAGCGCCTTCACCTTGGGATGGACCCAGGTGTTATAGGCCTGGTAGGCCATCGCCGCGGCCATCACACGGTCATCCTTGGCACGGCCCTCGGCGCCGATATGGCCGCCGTCATTGACGATGCGGCGCATTTCCTCGAGCAGCGGCACGGAGCGCGGTATCATGCGATGCAGTTCGATCGCGTTCTTGAACTGGTTCATGGCGCGTCGCTTGAGATCTTCCGTCGTCTTCCATTGATACAACAACTCGCCGCCGCCGGGATTGTCCATGCGCTTGTAGAAATAGTGCCGCATGTTGGAGAGGATGTTGCGGATGTGATAGTTTTCGTCGTGCGGACGAATTTCGGAAGCAAACTTTCTCACTTTCTCCAGTTCATCGAACACGGCTTGGCCGGGCCCGTTCATTTCCAGGATCGGCATCAGGAAGGTGATGCCATAGTAGCCGGCCAGATGTGCAAGTACCCATGCACATTGATAGGTGGAAGGCTGGGGCGAACAATATTCAGCGACCTGAACCAGAGCGTCTGCGTAACAACGCCAGATGCTAATGACGCTTCGATCAGCTTCGTCTGAGCTTCCGTAAGCCGGATCGCACCCCAGCGCATAGTATCCGAATCGGGAGGCATCCTCAAAAATACGCAGTTCAGCTCGCACATCTTTTACCTGCCTCAGTTCGGTTTCTTCGAACTTCATCCCGAGCTTATACCGGAATGTCTGGAACGGAGATTTTTTTGCAGTCCGCATGCATTCGGTCATGGCATCGGTGGTGAAGAACTTCGATCCCGTCGCGACAAAAGCGTCGCTTTCCGTCCACGGATATTCCTGATCCATCATCGATTGATCAGAATCCTTTTCCGCCGACAGGTGCCAGCGATACCAGGCGATCTGTTGCAGAGAAATTTCGAACGCGTAGAGTTCGCGTACCTCCCTGATGCGCTTCTTCTCCAGTGGCGTCAGCGAGGTCTTGATGCCGTCCGGCATGTAGTTGTTGAAGAACGGATGGCTTACCGGCAGCTGGTTGCGCTCGTCTCGCCACCATCCGACGAAGATGGTTTTCTTGGTCGGGTCGGCTTGCGCCTGCTCCCAGAGGTCGAAGAAGTGGTTGAAGCCGTTCGCGGTGGTCTCGTAGATCTGCAATCGATGCGGATAGAGCGATGATGTTTGCGAGCGGAATTCCGCAAGGTCGTCACCGTTACCGTAAAATGCGCATTCTGTGGCATGGACAAAATTTGCTGCACCACCACGACCCAGACCGCCTTTTCTAACTTCGCTAGTTCCGGCGATGAGATATCGGAATTTGCTGGCGTTCTTGAGAATGAGAAGGTTTCGGTTATGCCGAACGTAGTTGATCCGGTATTTCGGCGGGGTTTCCGCGAAAAAAACTTCAACTGTGGCTCGGAAGTCATCGCGCATTTCCTCCTTGTGAGTAATGAACACCCCAAGCAGACCCTTGTGGGCAAAGGCCCAGAACATGTCGAGCGCAAGGAAGAAGGTGGAGGCGCCAAGCTGCCGCGCTTTCAGAATTACGAAAGTGGTGATCCCTCTCGCCAGCCCTTCCTCGATTTCACTCAGGATGTAGCGCTGCGAGCCAAGCAGTTTGAACGGCACCAGACCGTAATCCTTGCTCTGCACCTTGAGATTGGCAAGAAACTTCAGAAATCTCTCGGTCGGAAACGGCGCGACGCCCTGATAGGTCAGTTCGAACGCATTGTCGGTTTCCACAATATCAAGTTCATCGCTCATACATCAGGACCCGCCGGAACCAGTACCTGCTTGCGCTTGCGCCCCTTCGGATAGCCTCCGATCCGTCCTCGAGCGCGCGCGGCGGCAAGCCCGGCCATGGTGCGCTCGACGATGATATCGCGCTCGAACTCGGCAAAGCAGGCCAGGATCGAGAACATCAGCTTTCCCGTCGGCGTCGTGGTGTCGATCGGCTGCGTGAGGCACTTGAGGTCGACGCCCTTGGCACGGCAGGTTTCCGCGATCTGGCCGAGGTGAACCGTGGAGCGCGCCAGGCGATCGAGTTTCCAGAACAGCAACACGTCACCGCGTCTAAGGAAGTCAAGGCAAGCAGCAAGTTCAGGTCGATCGCGATCTGCCCCGCTGGCCTGCTCGAGGAACATCTTCTGGCAGCCGGCCGCCTTGAGCGCGTCATACTGCAACTCCGGGTTCTGATCGATGGTCGAGATCCGGCAATAGGCGACAATTGTCATTCCTCGTCTCCAACCGGTACAATCCTGAACCCGAGCAGACACAGCTGCGCCAGCACGTCATCCACCATCGCCCCGCCGGAAAACGGAAATGTCAGATCCAGCGTCTGCTGCAATGCCTCGCGGCCGCCATTGCCTGGATTTGGCGCCTCGCGATAGTGCTCAAGGATGATGATCGTCGCGGTCATAGCGGCACCACCCGGTAGCCGGCGCCACGCCCCAACGTCGAGGCCTTCACCTGGCGACCGCTCGCCGCCAGCCGCTTGTTCATCCGACAAATCGTCGCCCTGATAGAATCAGCAGCATATTCCGGACCACCATCCCGACGGTCAGCATAAACCCGCTCCGACAACCGGTGCATGTCGATCCCCTCACCGCCACAACTCTGTACGATCTCGTAAATCCGCCTCTCCAGCATGCTCAGCGACACCCCGGTCAAACTCTGAACCTCGCCGGAGCCACGACAGCACGGGCATTCGATCAAGATCATCGCCCCGGTCCTTCCCCTAAAATTTTTGCGGTCAGCCCAAGAGATAACCATGTGCAATAACATGGGAGACACGGACATCCGGTTATTGGGTATCTCCGGCCGCGATGATCTCTAGTTCCACTATCGTCGACAATGGGGCTATCGCCCCACATCACTCTCAGACGGCAAGTAGACGTGGAAGAGGAAGATTCGCCACGTTGAACACAATCCGTATCCTTTGGGCAGCGACAATTACCTAGCATTGAAAACTCCCCAAAATCAATAACGAACGTTTTCAGAACTCGCCGCCGCCGTCAACTGGTTTTTAACAAAATCCACGCCGCTCCAATCACCCCGCAAACACGCCAAATACCCGCGCATCCGCCTCCCTACCGCACACACCATCCACCAAAAACCCAACAGCCGACAACCCAACTCAACAATCGACAGGCCAGATTTTTTTCCGGGGGCGTAGGAGGTGGGGGGCGCCTCGATTCTAACGCTCAAGACCCATCGAGTTTTGCGGGCGCCCGCGCGCCAATCCGCCGGCCCCGAGGTAGAGCCAGGCAACCACCTGATGTGAGATAGATATTGCCTCACAAAACGTTCGTTATTGATAGACACAAGGGCTAGTGGGTCGAAAACGGCCTGGAATCTGTCGAAATCGCCCTCAAACGCTCGCTCTGTGGGATAGAGCACGGCGCTTCTTTTCCGCTAGTCGCGTTCACTACTTAATGCTGCAGACAATCTAGAACGTGTCTGAGGGCCCATAGGAACACCGCGGGTGAGATGAAACAGCCATTCCCTCGTCAGGCCGGCCTTGACTGCGAGGCCATTCATTGAGGGCGCCTTGCGGGCGTAGCGGAGGCGGCTTGGCGAAAACCGGATGGCCCGGAGGCGTCGGAGGATCTCTGCGTCGCTCATCATTGCGTTGCAACGAAGAAAGAGGTGGATGCGCGCGATAGAGCGATGGTTCCGTATCGCGTGTCAAGGGTTTTTGTTATCGTTGCGGCAGTAGGCTAAGATTCGAGATAGAACGCATACTGCGTAATATTATTACGTTTTGAGGTTTCGTTTTCATGCGTATGCATCGAAATGATTCGCGAGCGACTTTCGATGAGCGGGAGCAACGGGACCGCTGGCGCAAGTGGAACGAGGTTCGGACCTGGAAGCTGAAATGTCCGAGTTGTGGTCACCAAGGCGACATCAAGATGCCTTTGAAGCGGCTGAAGGCCTCAAACCTCAAATGCAGCGCATGCGGCAGTTATCTTTGGCGTGCTTGATCATTACGACACCTTCACCACGATCTCGGCCGCTGGCTCAAGCATGAAGGCGTAGGCTTGGCGTGCGAGCTGCATGGCTTCGACGCCGGGATTGGCGCAGGCGACCTTGACGGCCTGCTCAAGCGCGATCTTGCGCATCTCGACATCATCGACGGCCTTCTGGAACTCGGCGATCATGCGCTTCTGGATCGCGTCGAGCTGGGCGGCGTTAAGCGGTGCCGGCGACTGTTGATCCTGGTCTGACATGCTGGTTTGCCTGCTGGTTGGAGTTGGTGTCGATGATCATCCAGAACAGCAATTCGCGCTGGTCTGCCGGCGATAGGGCCTTGAACTCGGCCGCGATGTCCTGCATCGGAGCGAGTGCTTTGCCGCGGTAGAACGCAAGCATGTCGGTGAGTTTCATCGGCAATTCCCCGCAATCGGCATGGTGTCGGCGATCCGGATGCAGGGGCGATAGGTGGCCGTATCCAGCGCGATGGCGCACGCCAAAACAGCGATTGCAGCCGAGATTATCAGCGCTTTTCCAGCTTGCTTCATTGCGCTCATCTCCTTGTTTTCCCATTCAAAATAGCGATAAGTTCGGGGGAAGCCTGCAAAGCCGCTTTCTTTTGTTCCAGTCGAGTTTGCTCGTCAAAGACCTCGCGCGCGGCTTCAGAGGAAGTAGTAGTTATATTCTTATCTAGATTAGGTTGTTCAGCGTTCATCATACGCTCAACATACGCTGGACGATTGCTCAACGTTCGTTCAACGTCACGTTCAATTGACGCTGTACGTGCGCGAGCGATAGATTGGGAGATTTGGGAGGCTCGGCCTGCCTTCTGGGCAGAGATACTGCGCCGCACGCGAGCGTCGTCGACCTTGTTGATTTCCTCAACAGCCCGCTTGTTTGTGCCGTCCTCTCGGAAAAATGGGTTGATAACCGGCGCCAACTTGTTCCACTCCTTCAGCGTGATCTTGCAAATCGCCGCGCGTCGGACTGGCTCTAGCGGGATCCTCCCATTGGCCCAGCACTCCTGCAAAAGCAAAAAGTAAGCTCCATGCTCTACCAATGTGAGATGATTGGTCTTTTTCTGATAGTCCCCCATGTAGAAGTTGATCCAGGCGCGGCTCATCGTCCCCTCTTTCAAGGTTTTGATCCGCCGACGCTTGACCGGAACGACAGGCCATATTATGGGTTTGGCCTCGGTCCGATGTTTCTACCCTAGAAACTCACCGATCGGATCAGGCCCGGGGCTTTTGCGAGCTGCCGGGCCATTTCTTGCAAGGTACGCGCGCCGTCACGCCGCTGTCAAGTCTTGCGAGCCTCAAGATAGACACGCAGCGCGCAGCCCTCGGCATTGCGGTAGATCTCGCTGCCGGTAAACCTGAAAAGCTTGATGCCGGCACGCCTTATGTGAATGTCCCGAACCTTATCCTTAGCAATCTGATCTGGCCTTGTGTGAAACTCCGAACCGTCGCACTCGATGAAAATCAAAGACTTCTCTGGACGCTCTAATGCCCAGTCGACGCGATAGCCACGCCACTTGAACTGAGGAAGCAAAGCCCATGAATCTTCTATCAAATCCATCATAGACATGCCGAACATGGTTTCGATCGGAGATTCGGTCAGTTCCGACATCCGCGCCGCGGTGATCACCCGCTCGGCGAAGTAGGTGCCCTCCTGCACGTCAGACACGGTTAGCCTCACGCTCGGAGCGCGTTCCCTCGCCGCGCGAGAGATGCCAGTGATCGAGGCAATACGGATGGTCCGGTAATCGCCCATGCCCACAAAATAGGAACGGATGAGCCGCTGTTCCATCCCCATAGGGCCACCGGCAGTGCGCCGGCTCGAGGTCGACGCACCGGACCGCCTTGGGAACGATACCAGCACAGGCGGCCTCGGTAACCGGCCTCGGCGGCTTGACCGCCGGAACTTTCCAGGGTTTTTGCATCTTGGTCACTCGCTTTTCGGAAGTCAGCCCTCGGAATCTATAGGTTGTGTTCCATATCACACCGGACCTGTGGATTTTGCCGATCACAGCATGGCGCGTGTAGCTCGTCAGGAATTCTTCGTTCAGCTCCGCCGCTATCCGGCCGGCATTGATCCCTCTGCCCGCCAGAGTCTCAAGCATGGCAAAATGCGGCTCAGGCCACAGCACGTTGAGGCCAGCCACGGCTCAGGCCCCCCGCAGGAACAGCGGGAGAGGATCAGCGTCGGCTTGCCAGGCCTCGATCTCGGCGGCGACCGCGGCTAATCCAATGACATCAATGTAATTTTGACGGCTACGAGCGCGAGACCACTCACGCGTGACCTCGGCGAGCAGGCTTTGATTGCGAGCCGCTTCATCCACCAACTTTCGGCTGAAATGGAAAATCTCGTGTACATGCGAGACATCCACGCCGGTCTCGGCCTCCACGCCAGCAGTGGGGACTGAGACTGGCGCGGAGGCTTCAACCACCGTCGGTACGCTGGACACGGTTTCGACGGGAGCGGGTGAATCGGTAAGGAACGGTGACGGAAGCATTGTGGTCATGCGTCAACTCCTGTTCGTGCTGAAATGTTTGCGGCCAGCATCTCGTCGGCCGTAGCGTTTGCCATGGTCAGAATCGTGGGCCAATATCGGTCTGGAATGCCGTTGTAGCGCCATTTGAGGATCGCATACACCGAGGGCTTTTGACCAAGCGCCGCAGAGATCCGCTCAACCCCTCCGGCCGCCTCGATAAGCTGTCTGACAGTCCGACGCTGTTGCTTCATGTGCGAGGGATACCGCAAATAATTTTTGTCTGCAAGAACTTTCTTCTTGACTTCTGGATTGAGTGAGAACTATCTTCCCAAAGACAAATGGGAGACTTGCATGCCGGAATATCAAATCAACCTGTGGAAGCTGGGCGGGCTGCTGGCGATGTGCCTTTCACTCGCCATCGTTCTCACGGCGGTCGTGGTGGCGTTCTGATGCGCACGCGAACCGCCGAAGACTTCGACCACGCGCGCGACGAACGCAAGAACTGGCAGGAGCGGCCCGAGTTCACGCCGCAGCAGCATGCCGACATCATGCTCGCCTTCTGGCAGTCACGCCGCAAATTGCCGCCAGCCGAACGATTGGGAGATACCGATGCGCATCAATAAGCCCGGAATTTATCATGGTGTGTCGAGTGTCGACTATCACGCCGACCCGGCGCCCGCACCATCGATCTCGCAGTCGCTGTGCAAGATCATCCTGGAGCATTCGGCCGGCCACGCCTCCACGGCCCATCCTCGCCTTAATCCGGCCAGAGAGGAAGACGACGACCCGAAGTTCGATGTCGGCAACGCCGCGCACCGTATCATTCTCGGCCGCGGCAAGGACTTCGAAGTTCTGCCGTTCGACGACTGGCGCAAGGGCGACGCCAGAGAGGCGCGCAAACAGGCGGCCGCCGCCGGCAAGATCGGCATTCTCCAGAAGCAGTTCGACCGCGCCGCGGACATGGCGGACCGCGCCGGGTGGCAACTGATCAACCACGAGGACCACGATGCATTCGCCGAAGGCGATGCCGAGGTCATGATCAGCTGGGAAGAAGACGGCATCTGGTTCCGATCGCTGGTCGACTGGTTACACCACGATCTGCGCACGGTCGACGACTACAAGTCATCTGATATGTCGATGGCGCCGCATGTTCTCGGCGTCCGGGCCGAGCGCGCCGGGTGGCACATCCAAGCGGCCTTCATCGAGCGCGGCCTGGACGTGCTCGATCCTGATAACATCGGCCGGCGCAAGTTCCGATTCATTGCGCAGGAGGCGTTCCAGCCGCACGCTCTCACCGTCATGCACATGGACGAAACCTGGATGACGATGGGCCGCAAGCAGGTCGATACTGCGGTCGCGATCTGGAAGCGCTGCATGCAAACCGGAAAATGGCCAAGCTACACCGCGCGATCAATCGTACCGGTATTCCCAGGCTATAAGGAAGCGCAGTGGCTCGACCGCGAAATGTCCGGCGAGTTCGACACGAACCTGATCATGGCCGGGTAAATGTGGGAATTGGCTTTTACCGTCTACACGTTTCCTTTGTCGCCTTCCTATGGCGTCACCGCTGACGGCGACGTTTATCGCTTGGAGACGATGAAAAAACTAAAGCCAGCGATCCGCAATAATAGCGGATACCTCGCTGTGTCACTTTGGGAAGACGGAAAGGGAAAGTCTTGGTTCGTACACCAGATTGTTGCGGTTACCTTCAGAGGCCCGCGTCCTTCGCCGAAACACCACGCGTGCCACGACGACGGTAATAAAACTCACAATCACAAAGACAATGTGATGTGGAAGACCAAAATAGAAAACGAGCACGACAAGATCCGTCACGGACGGTCGAACCGAGGCGATCGGAACGGAATGTCCAAAGTAGCAAAGGCAAGACGAAATGAGCTATCGCTTTAGGGCTGCGCAGAGAAGTGAGGCGAAGCCGCTAATCGGGCTATACGCGGAGTCGGGGTGTGGAAAAACTTGGTCCGCGCTTTTGCTCGCACGAGGATTTTCAGGTCCTAGCGGACGCATTGGAATGATTGAGACCGAAGGTGGCCGCGGCGAAGCTTACGTTGGCCGAGACCCCGTAGGGGATTATCTCGTATGCCCTATCCGCCAAAGTTTTTCGCCGGCAGCCTACGGGGAAGCTATTACGGCCGCAGAGAACGAAAAATTGGACGTGCTGATTGTCGACAGTGCGAGTCACGAATGGGACGGGGCAGGCGGCGTTCTATCCATGGCCGCCGAGAACCAGGCCAAAGGCACCAAGGGCGTGCTGGTCTGGCAACAGCCCAAGATCGAGCACCAGCGCAATTTCATGTTGCGCTTGATGCAGACTCCGATCCCGCTGGTGATCGTTTGCATGCGCGCGAAATATCCCATGCAGCAGGTCAAGGGCGAATGGGCGAGATCAACCGTTCTCGAGCCAAAGCAGGCTGACGACATTCTGTTCGAAATGATGATTCACGGATGGATAAGCCAGGATCACAAACTGCACGTTACCAAATACACGCTGCCTGAATTGGCCAATGTTATACCCGACGATCAGCCAATTACGTTGCAGACTGGCGAAGCACTTGCCTCATGGGCGCGCGGCGAAGAACTAACCGCAGCCGAGTGGGATCTGAAACTGGCGGACGCGGCAAAACTCGGCACCGCTCAACTGCGCGTTGCCTACGCCAAAATACCGAAGACGATGCGGCCTGATCTGGATGTGGCCTTAAACGCCAGGCATTTGCCAGCAGCAAAACAAGCTGATTCGGTCGGAGAGTAAAAATGAAAATCTTACTCCTCGCTATCTTTCTCGCCCATGATTGGTATCCAAGGGAATGCTGCAACGGCAATGACTGCATCAAGATTCCCTGCGAAGAACTCGGCCCCGGCGGAACCTGGAACGGCAAAACGCCTTGGCACCTGAATAAAAGCCCCGATGGAAAGTGCCATATATGCGTCGCTGGGGGCGGCCGCGGGAATTTCTACTGCGCGTTTATCCCTGAGGTGACTTCGTGACTGATTCATCCCCTGACACCAAGCCTCAACAACTCGTCGCCCGCATCAAGCGGACCAGCAAGTACGCATATCAGGCCCCGGAGGGGAACTGGTTCGCAGTACGGCTCAGTCGTCGATACCCCGTCGTGAGCGGAAATAACAACGCCTATGAATTGTCCGATGTTGTTTTCGGCGTTCGGCTAAACGATGGCTCGGTGATGGAGCTAAAGTCATGAGCCTTCCTGCATACGATGACTGGAAAACGCACAACCCCGACGATGACCGTTGCGAGTTCTGTGGTGTCGCTCCATGGGAATGTCGCGGCGGCTGGCAGCCAAGCTCCTGCACCGGGGAATGCAAAAAGGCTTGGCGCGATCCTGACTACGAATACGATAAAATGAGGGATGAGGCATGACCGACGACACCACCAAGCGCGCGAGAATTGCTTACGAAGCTTTTCGAGGTGGCCTGATCCCAGGCTTGGACCCTGAGGTCCCGCGTTGGGAAGATGCGCCAAACTGGATTCGTGACGTGGCTGTCGTGTCCTATTTGCAAGGCATCCTAGATCAGCCGAAGTCTGGTGCTGCCCAAACAATGGGCCTGCGCTCGGCGCTTCAGGCGGTTTACGATTTCATGCACCAAGATGTTGCGTCGGGCGATGCCGATTTGTGGACGGATGATTATACAGACCTCTACACCACGGTTGAAGCCGCCCTAACGCCCGGCAATGCTGGCGCGGTGGAGGCGGTCACTTCGGAAGACATCGCACGACAGCTTTTCGCTGTTGATGGCAACGGATTTTGGGAAGATCGGACGCCGTTGCAAGAGGAAGCCTACACGATCAGAGCAAAAGCCGTTGCCGCACTCTACTCCGTCCCGCTTCCCGCGACTCAGGGAGGCGGGGAATGAGCTTTCGACACATGCCAGATTGCATTGTGCCGCCAAGCGATCAACGGTGCGAGGCTATGACTAAGCCAACCGACACGTACCAAGATTGGCGACGAGAGGCACATCGTTGCGTAAGGCGAGCAAAACAAGGCCGTGATGGCCGCTCTGTGTGCTCTCTGCATTACCGCGTCGAAGAAGTCACCTATTGGAACGGCGAGCCCGACAATTTCCGTCATCGGCCATTTTGGAAGTGGCCCACGAAACTAGCTGAGATTTCACGCGCAACCGAGGCTCGCCCATGACAGACGCAATGCAGGTGAAAGAGACGCCGCTGCCGTGCCCGTTTTGCGGTAAGCAACCGCAATCATACTGGCAAAGCGCTGGCGAAAGCGACGATTGCGGTTATTGGGCAATCGAGTGCTGTTCAATTTTCGTCCACGAGGATGATGAAGCCGACGAGCGGGATGCGCTTAGAGCAAACGAACGCGAAGCGCAGGAAGTTGCACTCACGAAAGCCAAAGCCATCCGCGCCCTGATCGGCCAGCCCTCCGGCAATGCGAGTGAGGCGCGCACCTGTGCGACGTGCAATGCAGTCTTGGCTGATGGGCCGCAACCAGCCGCAACTTACGAAGCCTACGCACTCAGCCATGCCCCGGTGACATCGACAGAAGGGACGAAGCCGTGAGCACCATCCTTCGGGCTTTCATCCACGAATACGATGACCATGGCCGCCGCACAAAGAAAGCCGAAAAGGTATTTGCCATGCTTTGCACAAAGGCAAAGCCGGAGGTTCTGGAAATCTTCCTCCCAGATAAGAGGGCAACGAGAATGCGATCAGTGCGCATTACCCGCGCCGAACTTGAGCGCGTATTGTCCTCTAACAACCGGGCCGAGAAATGACGCCAGAATTTCGATATCGGCAGGCTCGCCAGAAAGCTCGCATGATCGGTCAACGCCAGTGCCGTCAAATGTTGGCTGGTGAACGGGACAGCGTCGAATGCTGGGGCGATCTTGAGCGGCAATTTATCATCGATGAAATCCGCAAAGCTTACGAAGATGGCGCCGCCTCGGTATCGCGCCCAAACGAGGTCTCCAATGGCTGAAAACAGCAAAATCGAATGGACCACGCACACCTTCAATCCTTGGATTGGATGCACGAAGGTATCGCCGGCATGTGATCATTGCTATGCGGAAGCCATGATGGACACGCGCTACGGCCGCGTTAAGTGGGGATCTGGCGAGAAGCGACAGCGAACCGCCGCAGCGAACTGGCGGATTCCGCTGAAATGGGACCACGAGGCTTGGGCATCCGGCAACAGTACTTTTGTCTTTTGCGCATCTCTTGCCGACGTTTTCGATAACGAGGTTGATCCTCAATGGCGGTCCGACCTGTTCGGCTTGATCCGCGCGACAAGTCACCTCACCTGGCTACTTCTGACAAAGCGCATAGGAAACGTTCGCAAGATGGTGGACGTCATGCCGCGCAACGTCGCCATCGGCGCGACCCTTCCCAACCAAGAAGAATATGACCGAGACCGGATTAAGCTCGCTGATGTGAAGCGAGAATTTCAACCGGTATTCACGTTCGCCAGTATCGAGCCCATGCTCGGCCCGGTGATCCTTGATAAGAACGCTCCCGACTGGATCATTTGCGGAGGAGAAAGCGGACGCGGCGCCCGCGAGATGAATCCGCAATGGGCGCGCGACTTGCGCGACGGCGCGCGGAGGTTCAATCGCGCTTTCTTCATGAAGCAGATGACCGGCAAGAAACCGATACCGGACGATCTAATGGTGCGCCAATTTCCCGGCTCGGTGTCTTCGCAAAACAAAACGTTGGAGGGCTGAATGCCGACTTATAGATCAAGACGATCTGGCGTTGATCTGCGCACGATGTTCCCCCCGCGCTACAAGCCATCCGAATGTCCACACTGCGAATACGACCGCCGCTTCCCTGGTTTCGAGGGCGGCGGCTGGATGCAGCAGGACAATAACGGTCCGATCGTTTCGTGCCCGATGTGCAACGACGACGGTTCACACCCGCAGTGTCCACAGGAAAACGGGTCATGAAATCCTGCCCAGCATGTGGCGCTGGATTACAACGGCATACGCCGGAAGACGCTGACAATTGGGAAGCGTGGGGCTTCTATTGCTATGCCGAAGTAATGCGGATGGACGGCAAACTTGTTGCCGAGGAGCCTTGTCATAATGCCTTGCGATTTGCATTGCGTGATAACCCAGATCCACGAGCATGAACGAACACACGCAAAGGGCGGTTAGCCTTGCCGATAAGGTTGTAGCCATGGCCGAGCATGCCTTGGCTGGACTCGAATTGAGCACGAAGCAATGGCCAGCAGAATTTCGTGTGATCATCTGGGAAGTCGTCGCTGATATTGCCGCGCGACGCGCCGACGCGGCTAGACCGCGTGTTGTGGGAAGACCGGGCCATGAGTGAAACGCGGACAGTTCGCGATCCTTTTCTGGGAAAAGATGTCCAAGTCAGTGATCGCCTTGTTGATAGGCTTCGCGGCCGGTATGCGTCTGGGCCTCACCTTCCAAATGGAAATCCAGAGTTCGGTTGGCGCCAATTTCAAGCGCCTCCGATCCAGCATGAAGCCGCCGCCGAGATCGAGAGGCTGCAAAAGGCCCTTCTGGAACGGTCCTTTGAAAAGTGTGCGAGCTGCGGCGCAGACATGGCCGTGCGATGCGACTACTGCCGCACGGCGGCGCCATCGCCATGATCAAGGGACCGTGGAAAATGGAAGACTTTGACGGTTGCCAGTGCGGCGATTATCGCCATCAACATGTTGATGGCGCCGGACGTTGCCGTCTCGGCAGTCTATGCACGCCAGCACAATGCTCGAAATTCAGACTTGCGACTACGGCAACCGAGATACCGAAGCCATACGCAGTCTCTCCGGCTAACCAGGAAAAGCCATGACAAAAGAAGAATTAATCAAACGCGCTAAGGTTCTGTTGGCACATTACGAAAAGGCTACCGGATCTCGGAAAGAATCATTGGCGTTTTATCTCCGTCAGATGCACCGAGATTTGGTCAATACAGAGGACAGGGTGACAAAATGACAGATGAAGATGATACCGATCCGACCATCGTAAGGCTATCAGCAGCTCTGCTAGACGCGATAAACGAGTTCTCCGAACATAATCGCCTGACCACGGGGCAGGCCATGGGCGAGTTATTTTCGGTGCTGGTTCAATCGGCCAAGGGAAGTCCGCAATACGATCCTAAGCGGCTGGTAGCTGAGATCGACGCTCGGATTCGCGAAGCCGTTGAGCTTCACTAGGTCCGTACTTCAGTAGATGAGCAGACGTGATCTTAAATAAAAACATTTCGATCCGCATTGAGCCTCGTCCCGATGGCGGTATTCGGATTTGGTCGCCGCAGTTAAAGGGGCTGGTTCTTAGCGGATCAGACCCCGCGAAAGTGATGTCGGATGTTTGGCCGGCGATCGTCGGCATACTCACCCACGCGGTCACGAATGGTCAACAGACCTAGGAGAAGAACATGAGCCGACCAAAGGAATTCCTCGCTTGGGCAAGAGCCACGTTTGGCCCGGTTGCCCTTCTCCGCAGTGAGCGCCTGTTGCGCTTTGTCGAAGAGGCTATCGAACTCGCGCACGCCGAAGGCATGGAGAGAGACGTTTTTAACCGAATTGCTGATCGCGTATACTCTCGACCACCCGGCAATGTCGGCAAAGAGATCGGCCAAACTCAAGCATGCTTGGAAACGTTCGCCGAAAATATCGGCCTTTCCAGCGAAGCCGAGGCCGAGCGCGAATGGGTGCGGGTACGCGAAATCCCGCAAGAGGTATGGACGCGCCGCCATCAAGCCAAGGTCGCCGTGGGAATTGCTACTTAGCCCGTTCTTGACCGAAGACACGACTTAACAGGAGAAACCCGATGCGGGAAACTGTGACGATTTACGTTCCGGATGGCTACAATAATGCAGCCGAGTTTCTGCGGGATTGTCAGTTCGAAGAGGTTGATCGTCGCCCCGCGTGGGATGCGAACTGGAACCGCAGCTATGAGCCTGTCGAGACGCGCGCCAAGGAAATCTATGACACTTTCGTTTACGATGGACCCGGCAATAAACCGGCTTGGACGCCGGGCGGCAATGGCATCAAGCAGGACGAGGCTCGGCACCTAGCTCGCGAGGAATTGCGAGCCGCAGGCCATAACCAGCCGGTAAAGCCAGCTAAGACGCTGATCGCGGAAAACGGTCTGGGATATGAAGAAGCGGCAATTTACCAAGCCCGTTCTTGAGCAGACAATACGGAGAGAAAAGATGGACGAACTAAAGGAACTTCTTAAAGACATCAGCCAGCAGCTCGCCAGTATCGATATGAAGCTGAGCGTCATTGCTAACGCCTCTCAGCGGGGTACGCCGATGGGCCCAGGGATGACCAGCCATTGGTTCAGCGTTGGTCCAATTCCGACAGTTGAGTCGCAGGCCCGTGACGAGGCCTCGTCATAAACAGGCACACGACATGACAACTTGGCTAGTTTGCAAGCGTTGCAAGATCAAGGAACCAATCCTACCGACAACACCGATTGTCGGATGCAACAGGTGCGGCGAACCGCGCTATGCCGTTAACGATGACGGGCAGCCGATGATGTTATTTTCGAAGATTCACTTCGATAGTTGGGACGTCGAGTCATAAGCGAAGAACATGCCGCGTCATATGCAGAATGCACGAGCGAGGATCAAGCCGCCGCCCTATGAGGTGACGATGGCGGTTCTTCGCAATGCTAAGCCGCCCGGAGAATACTCTAGGCGGGCTACGGCGGCCCGTGCACTGGATACGATCGCAAAGCCGATCAATCTTGACGGCTATCATGTACAGGTCCTGGTGGCCGTCGCGAGGGGCTGCAAGCCCAATAGTCCCTATCCATATCGGGCATGGCTGAAAGTCAAACCCCTACATGGCGTGCCTGAATTTGGCAATGCGCTGGGCGCGCTGGTCAGGGAAGGATTTTTGCTGCGGGAGCGGCTTCGAGTGAAGCCGTCCGTCAAGGGCTATGATCTTTTCGCAAGCTGGAAGACACATCGGCGCGAGCTAAAGCGCAGGCCCATCCTCTACGATCAGGTTATTTGGGAGCCAAGGCTCTGCGATTCGACACTCGGTCCTGGCCAATGACTACGCAGCCTTCTCCAGCCACATCGGATCGTTGTCGTTTGACGCTGGATCAAGATCGCGCTTGAGAAGCCAATTGGTATTAAGAAATTTGAATGCATTGTAGTTCTGAAGCGGAGTCGAAGCTAAAAATCCTGGGTAATAACCCCACAGCGGCGCGGCGTTCGGCGTCGCAAACTCGCCCTCAAGTCCATACTGAGACATATAAAAGAATGGGCGGTCAGCATTCATGATTTCCGATTGCTGATGCAGGAACAGAACATCGTTGTAGTAATAGCTGCTGTTCAAATAGGCCAGAAACAGCGTCACCATGTTGACTGCGGTAAGATAGCTGCCCCCAGATGATCCCGTGAAGGTCGTTGTCCCGGTCGGCGTTGTGTTTAATTGGTAGGTACCCACGCCGCCGGTTCCGGTGGTACCAAGCGTGCCATATGCCAAAATATAGGGCGAATTTGTAAGGCCGCTGCCTTGCAAGGTCTGTCCGGGAATAATCTGTCCAGTTGGACCCGTCACCGTAAGCACGGCACCTGACGAAGTTCCAGTGAATGTCGAACTCGTGCCTATACCTGGGTAGCCAAAGCTGGCGTCGAGATTCACCCATCCATTGCTGACGAACTGATTATTGAGAGCGTTCTGGCTTCCGCCGTCCGTGTAGCTCGTCGAAAGAAATGTCCCGTTGATGGTTGGAATTCCCGGTCCGAAACTTTCTTGCAAGCCACCTTCATATTGAATGATGCCTAGATTGGCTTTGCCGGTCGGCCTGCCTGCACCATCATAGGCGGCAACGTCAGCATGAAACCCATCGACGACGCCATACGCAGAACTTCCGGTGTTGCCGCAAATACTGGTGTAATTCGGGCTCTTCAGTAAGAAACTGCAAATCTGTCCGTTGATATTTACGTCAGCGCTCCATGCCGTCAATGCACTGGTGATCAATGAGGCGTTGCTGGTTGCTACGCCCTGTGCGTAATTTTGGCTGGCGGTGAACAGCGTGTTAAAGTTGGATTGCGTACCAGTGATCGAGCCCGAGCCCTCACCTATCCTTTGACCAGTGAAGTAGGTTGCGTAGCTCTCCGCGTCGGCGAGATCAACGGGGCGTGTCGGGAAGGCGTTGTAGCTAGTGCTCGTCGAAGTCGCTCCAGGACCTCCGACCGCAGCATAGATCACATTGTTGGCCGTCATAGAGATCGGACCGACGGTCGATCCATATGCCGTGTCTAGCTGATAGGTCCCATTTCCGGTACAGTAGGACAACGCCGGCATGCAACTGGAAATGTGCGTGCCGGCCGTGACGCCAGATCCCGTAATGGTCATGCCGGGATAGATTGCGCCATTGGCGCTTAAGCTACTGACCGTCAGCAGTGCTCCAAGACCGTTCGGATTTGATGTGATGGTGCCGGTAAAGGTGCCGCCCGTTGGCGTCAGAGTTTGCCCGTTCCAGTGTGATAGCACCATTGAACAGTTGGTCTGTCCGCAACCGCCAACGCCGCCTTGTCCGTCCGCTGCACTATTCTCTTGCACCAAGATGATGTTGGAACGAGAACCGCCGTTTGAGACATAACTACTCACAACGGTGTTGACAATATTTGCCTCTAACCAACCCTGATAGCTAAGGGGTGACCGATAGAAAAGACCATCGCCAACCGCTGTCGTTCCGATCGCGACGCCAAGAGCTGCTGCGGTATGGTTTTGGCTTTCCCCAGTGTTCCAAATTTCGTTGCCGGCGCCCACAGCGATTTGAATTCCTGAGGCATTTGTGGCCAACCATTGACCGAGATCCACCGCTGACGCCTGCGTATAGTTAAGCGGAATTTGGATATAGAGGCCCGAATCGACCTGTTTGCACAGATCAACCATCAATTCAAATGGCGCCCCGCTCACCAGGCCGGAGCTAGTAACCACCCACGCGTTTAAGAGGGCGACGTATTGCGCACTGTAAAAGGTATTAGCGGATAGTGCTCCCGTTGTCGGCGCGACCGTTTCGGTCGCAGAACCGCTGACAGATGCGGAGACTGTGAGAGGACCAAGGTACGCGGGCGAATAGAAGACGCTTGCGCCCGAGTTATTGCCGAATTGAAACCCGGCCGCTCCTAGAACAACGTCTTCGCTTAGGCTGGTAGAAAAGTTCGAGTCAAGACTCCCGAACGACGTGTCGGGGCCCTTGCTTCCGCCCGAGCCGCCGGCCTGCCCGGTTGACCCTGTGATGGTGGTTGTCCCGATCGGCGCGATATTGAGCACATAGGTTCCGGCGCAGCCGGCCCCCGTCGAACCGTTCGTGCCGTAGGGCAGAATATAGGGGGCATTGCTTAGGCTTGTGCCCGTGATGACTTGACCTGGCGTGATCGTTCCCGTGCAGGTTCCGGTAACCGTCAAGACGTTGCTTGATGTCGTTCCGCTGAATGCTGCCGCCGCCGTATTGACGTAATAGTTGAATGTGTATGATCCCGTTGGCAGCTTGGCGTTGATAAAGGTGACGCTGATCACATCACCATTGGTGATCGACCCGCCTAGCGTGATATTAAGCGGCTCCATATAGCTGTTGGTGATGACCGGCGCCGAAACGCCGCCGTTTCTCCCCGTGACAGCTAGTGCGAGCTGACCCGACGCTGCGGCGTCGGTTTCAAATTGGATGGTTTCGCT
>Ga0210401_10000624_pt1 | contig 43028 bp, 40 predicted proteins | sample IncBWH32MmetaG_FD_150866 | JGI IMG/M metagenome (GOLD analysis project Ga0210401, IMG submission 150866) | Forest soil microbial communities from Barre Woods Harvard Forest LTER site, Petersham, Massachusetts, United States - Inc-BW-H-32-M | ecosystem: Environmental > Terrestrial > Soil >... | reverse complement strand
GAATCAAAAGCCAGGCTTACAAGGGCGATGAGACTGTCGGCGGCGTGGAGTGCCATCACCTGAGTCTGGGCGGCGACGTGGCTGATTCAGAACTCTGGATCGGCGTCGGTGATCTGCTGCCGCGCAAACTGGTGGCGACTTTCAAGAATCGCGAGGGCGGTCCCCAACTCCAGGCTGACTTTTCAGATTGGAATCTGGCTGCCACGATCGACGACAAATTCTTCACCTTCGTGGCGCCTAAAGACGCCGAGAACGTCGAGATGGTAACAGAGGCTCGGATGAAAGAAACCGCGTCAAAAGCGGCTGCGCGGCAAAAATAAGCGGCATCGGCCTCCAACAAAGAATGAGACGAAAGGACCATAACGAAATGAAACCAACAATTCGCCAATACCGCGGGACGATTAGCGTCCGTGAATTAAGAGAACTCCTGGTAAAGGCTGCCATTCTTGGCGCCGTGTTGCTGCCCAGTGTGTCTATCGCGCGGTTACAGTTTCGGGTGTGCGCTACTACAACGTGGGCGGCATATACTACCGCCAGCAAATGTACCAGGGCCATACGGTGTATGTGGTTGTCCGCCTCTAATTTGATGTTCGCCGCCGGGCTCTACAAAGAGAAACCGATTATCCGGCCTCCGTCAGTCTTCTTAGAACGAGTCTGCCAATTGTGAAGGTCGTTGGCCGGCTGGCCCGCCATTGCAATGGGTCAGAAGAGCATGCGATTCCAAAGGCACTTTGAAGATGTGTTGTTCAGTTGACTGCTCAGAAAGGAACTCATGAACCGGCACGGGGCAAAGAGTTGGAAGGACCTCTCGAGAATGTTGCTCCCGCTAACGGGGCTGCTATTCGTTTTGCTTTGGGCGATGGCGGCAAACGCGAAGATGGCGACAGATTTCAATCCCAACCTGGACTTCTCACAGTACAAGACCTTTGCGTATATCGGCGGAGTTGAATCTCTCGTCAGGATGCAGTTGAACCCGGAGATGCTCAACAATCGGATCCACCGCGCGGTGGTGCGTGAACTGACGGCTAAAGGGCTTCGCGAGGTGCAGGCGGAAGATAATCCGGATCTGGTGGTGCGCTACTGGGTTGAGGCGGAGTCGAACGCGCAGCTGACCGGTACCGCTCATTGGGGCACGTATGGCTCCTACTATTATGGCTATTGGACAGTTATGTATACCACGATGAGCACCCCGGTGACCCACCAAGGCTTGCTTGGCATTGAATTGATTGATGCAAAAGCGCGGGAACTTGCGTGGCGCCTGTTTGTGAGTGAGAAGATCATTCACAGCGACCCGGACAAGATCTGGAAGACGGCAGACACGAACATAATCAAAGCATTCAAAAGCTATCCTCCCACACCGGATGCCATCGAAAAAAAGAAAGCAGAGCGGGCCAAAATAGACGCCGCCAAAAAGTCCGCACAACCTTAGTGGTTAGGCTCAGCTCCTGATCAACGCGGTAACCGGAAAAGTGGAATCCTGGTTCCGTAGCTGCCCGGCAATCCGGTTAATCGGGAGCAACATGCAAGTGCTGCGAAGCGTTTGGAAGGGACCTCAACTACCCGCTGGACTCTCCCCGGCCAGATGTGTTCGTATCTGAGCGACAATGCGGTAAGGATTGGTATTTACATAAAACCATTCAGGGGGGATCAGCTTATGAAGTCGAACCACAAACTGGCGGTGGCGGTGCTTGTTGGAGTTTCGATGGGCGTTGCGGGCGCGCATGCGATTCGTGCGCAGCAGGTGAAGCCGGCGCCCGGCTATGTCATCGCGGAAGTGGATGTGACGGACCCCGATACGTTTAAGAAGTACTCGGAGAAGGTGCCTCCAATCGTGGCGGCTTTCGATGGGCACTACCTCGTGCGCGGGGGCAAAATCCAGGAGGTCGAGGGCGAAGTCCCGAAGCGCATCGTGGTGATCGCCTTTGATAGCGTGGAAAAGGCGCGCGCGTGGGAATATTCGCCGGCCTACGAGGCGATCAAGCCGATGCGTCACAGCTCCGCGAAGAGCCGCATCTTTATCGTGGAAGGCATCGCCCCACAATGACAGCGCAAGTTCGATTGGTTCTCACATGAACGCATAAGGATACCGGCTCCTCGCGCCGAGGGCATCAATGAAAGAAAGGTCGAATTCTTTGGCTTACCGGGGTCGCGAAGCCGTTGGTACAACGGAGTGATTTTCGCCGACGATCTTCGGCTTTGCCGGCGGCGGGCCGGCCTCGCTATTGAGGTAAGACACGACGCCGCGGTACAGGCCTTCGGCAATGCGCTGGCGTTGACTGCCCTCAAGCAGCAGACTTTCATCGTTGGCGTTGCTGACGAAGGAAATCTCCGAGAGCACCGCGGGCATATTTGCGCCGGTCAAGACGACAAACGGCGCCTGCTTCACCCCGCGGTTCGTTTCCTGGCGACTCACAAGCTGGAGTTGCTTTGCCAGTGCGTCCTGGATGTTCACGGCAAATTGCCTTGATTCGGTGAGTTTCTCGTTGCCCGCAATCTTCCTGATCATGTCCGGAAGATTGTGAAGCGACGATTCCGCGAGTGCGTTTTCGCGTGAAGCCAGCGCACTGGATTCGCGCGAGGTTGCCAGGCTCAGGTAAAACGTTTCGACCCCGCGCGTTTGGCGACTGTCGCTCGAGTTTGCATGGATCGAGATGAAGAGGTCCGCGTTGGCATCGTTGGCAATCGCCGTTCTCTCCTCGAGCGACACATGCCGGTCATCTTTACGGGTATAGACCACTTCCGTGCCCGGCAAGTTCTGCCTGATCAACTCGCCGAGGCGCAATCCCACGTCCAGGCAAAGGTCTTTTTCGAGCAGCCCGTGCGGTCCCGTCGTGCCGGTGTCATTCCCTCCATGGCCCGGATCAATCGCGATCCGATTGATTTTCAGGCCCAATTCGCGCGCCAGGGAAAGTTGCCCGCGCCCTCCGGAGACGGGCGATTGGGCACGAACATCGATCACCAGGCGATACGGATCCGAAAGAAGTTTCGCGGAAAAATCTTTGGCGCCTTCCGCATCGAGAACCAGCCGGACTACGTCATCGCTATTTTGTGCCACCCGCACCCATTTCAGTAATCCATCGTCATTCGGAACTATTTTTTGCTCGATGAACGGGCCAAGCTTGGCTTTATGCAGATCGAAATAGATGCGATCGGGCGAGGCAATCCGCGCCGATTCGTACTGAACCGCATCCTCAAGCGCGACGACAACCTGGGCATCATTGCCCGTGCTGAATGCCTGGATTTCGGTCACGCTGGGCATGCCTCGCTCGCCAATCTTTGTTACGGCAGCTTCACGTCTCTCTATCGTTTCCAGGACGCTGGAGCTTAACCTGTGCTGTTCCGCTCCGTCGCGTTGCACGAGGCTTTCCTCTTCGCGCTGTCCCTCGTGCCTCTTCTCGCCCATTTGCATCAGCGAGGAGCGCGGGAGGGCCAACCCTCCCGCCAACAGCCCTGCGATCACAGCGCCCGCTCCTATCACTCGGCTACGTAGGCGAAAAGCAAGGGGTGGCTGATCGCCGGGCGAACCTGCCGAAGGAAGCGATGCATTCTGGCCTGAATCGTCGGTTGACGGCGTGCTGACTGACGCCGGCGCTGGCGGCGAATTCGATTCGCGGCGCGTTGTGGTGGTGAATTGCAGCCGGCTAATCGCTTTTTCAATCAGCTCAGGAGTTATATTCTGAGATCCTGCGGCATAGGCTTCCAGCAACGACCGGAAACAGATCTTATTGATATTCCTGGGAATGCCCCGGCTTTGCTCGGCAATGAAAGCCAGGGCCCCGGGCTCGAAAAGCGATTCGCTTTTATACCCGGCTACCTTCAGGCGGTGCCTGATGTAGCCTGCCGTTTCCTCCGGCGAGAACGGTTCGAGATACTGCATGACCGTGATTCGCTGCAACAGCTGGGCCATTTGATTCTCCCGCAGTTTCTCCCCAAGCTGCGGCTGTCCGGCCAGGATAATTTGCATCAGTTTGGAGTGTGTCGTCTCGAAGTTCGACAACATGCGGATCGTTTCGAGCACGGATTCGTCCAGGTTCTGCGCCTCATCAACGATCAGGACAAAACGCCGGCCCGCCAGCATTTCAGCAAACAGAATCTCATTCAGTTTGTTGTGCATGGCCACGAGCCCCATGCCCGCCGAATCGACTCCCAACTCATTCATCAGGTATTGAAAAAATTCGCGGGAGTCGCACTGCGTCTGGAAAAGGAAGACCGCTCGAGCCGTATCGCGCAACCCCTCCAGCACTTGATTCAGGAGGGTCGTCTTGCCCATGCCTGGTTCGGCGATCAGGGCCATAAATCCCCGGTCGCCCAGAATCGCCTCGCTAAGCGAGTCCAGCGCTTCGCAATGCGTGCGGCTCGCGTACAAATATGCCGGGTCAGGTGTTACCCCAAAGGGCTGCTCGCGCAACCCAAAAAACTCCAAAAGCATTGCCAAACCCTCCACAACAGCGGACTCAGGCAGTTTACGCACGAAACATGGGGAATGGGAAGGGAGGTCTCAATGGGCCTTCGTTCATCGACGCTTTCGGAGAAGATCGGTCACCTGGCGGCTTGTTTGCCGATTCTGAGGACACAAAGGATTGGCAGGGGCCACAAGAACTAAGCTTGGTTTCCGGATCGCTGCAAGAGCCCAGGATCTAAAACCAATTTAGGAGGCTCAATGGCTGGTATCCGTGGTTATCGTAGACTAACCCACTACATATCGGGGCAACTTGACCCATTCCGGAGATACGAAGCCCTTTGGCCCTCCTCGGAGGTACGCCTGGGGATGCCAATGAGGTGCCGGTTGGGACTATTGCGACTCATAGAACCCAGCATCGAAGCATTCAATCAAACCGGGCGGCAGCCGGCCCTGTCGAGGGTTGAGAGTCAATTTTCGATTCTCCGGCACTGTCGAGTGATCAGGAGAGTGTGTATCTTGGGAACACATTTCTTTAATCCTCCGGCAGACTTCGAAAGGGAACCAGGCCTCGGCACAGAATGTGAATGTCTGCCACAACTTTATCCGGTACATTGGTAAATTCAAATCCGTAGGTTGTCCCCACTTTGCGGCGAACAATCGCACTTACTTGTTCCCCAACGACTGGAGATAGATGAACGTCTTCGTCTATTCCCAAAATCCCGTCTGTACTGGCGGATAGTCCACTTATGCTGATTTCTGATGTCAGTGCTCGGTAAGACTGTCCATTGTTCCGTCTAATAAGAAGCCGCTCCTTAATTCGGTAGCGCTTATGCCGCCGCCTCTCAACCTGATCAAGAGTAATTGAGACCTCCGGCTCTTCCGACATAACTTTCCTCTCCAGCCTGCCCGCAGCAGATGGTTCAGAGCACGAGTCGTTCCATCCGTTACCATTTGTTGAGTGAGCCACTTTGGGAATCACCGAGCCAATCGCCGATGTGCCGCAGGCTTTCTCCTTTCTGGTCGGTCCGGTTTATTCTCCAAAGAATCTGCTGCACACGCCTGATGACCGGAATCTGAATGGGCTTGGCAATCGGAAACCGATTCACTACCCGTCGGGGCAAATCGACCATTCCTGAGATGGGATGCGCTTCGGGTCGTGCTGCAGTTTTCGCGTAATTTGAGGGTTACCGGCCTAAGGCTTCCGGTTCTCCGGAGTGTAGTGAGTTTTCAGGTACGCGACGATTTTCCGGGTGGTGTCCTCGGGGATTCCCGCGCCGTAGGCCTTGTTCATTTTGTTTACTACTGCTTCCCAGGTTGCGGCGGGAAGCGGCGGCTGCATGGTGATGTAGCGCGGGCTGTGGCAGATGTTGCAATAGATCTGGACGTCCTGGCGGCCATCGCCGGGAGCAAGCTCCAGGGTAGGCACCGGATAGGCGGATACCTCGTAGACGGCGTCCGGCGAAAACGCGGCGGGAGTCGCTTGCTGGATGCTGCCAAGCTGGTCGGGAGAGTAGTTGCCCTTTTTCAAATCGGCATAAACTGCGCTCGCCGCGATCGCCACGCCACACGCCAGCACAAAAATCGCCACGGCTCTGTTCTTCATGGAGTTTGCCTCCTTAGCCGGCATTTCCCACCACCAGTTCCTGCCGTTCGATGCGGTTCCACAAATATCCGCCGGGATTCCAGACCGGCTCGTTCGGCTGCGTGTTGTTTTTTTCGTCCGTCGCGCGCACAGCCAACGAGTAGCGACCCGGCGCCTTCGCTTTCCATGGCATTTCCCACGTGCGGAACGAATACGCGCCATGGTCAACTCCGAGAGTTGCGTCCATCCATGTCTTTCCGCCGTCATCCGAAACTTCCACCCGGTTCACGCGGCCATAGCCGCTGAACGCGATACCCCGCAACGTCACGCCCAGCCCCGCGGGAATTTTCGAGGATCCATCAGGTGAGATGAGAAACGATCGCACGGGAAATCTCTCCAGCGGGACCGTTTTCACCCCGCCCGCTTTCACCTCTTCCGGACTCGTGTTCCCTCGCGGCGTATCCGGTGCGCGGTACGCCGTCTTCATCCAGTAATTCTCGTCCGGGGCGTCCAGGACGCGAATCCACGTCAGGCATTTCATCCAGTACGTCGCAAAGTATCCGGGAACGACGAGGCGCACTGGAAATCCATTCAGCATCGGCAGCGGCTCGCCGTTCATCAGGTACGCGACGACGCACTCATCCACCACGGGATTCGCCAGGTCCAGCGACTTGAGAAAAATGTTTGAGGCGGTGCCCGCCGGACCCAGCCCCGTCTCCAGTCCCTGAAATTGCAATTGCAGCGAACCGCTCTTCACGCCGGCCAGGTCCAGAATTTCGCGCAGGCGCACGCCGGTCCACAGCGCGTTGCCCATTGCGCCATTTCCCCATTGAGCCCCCGGCACGCGCGGCTGCAGACGGCTGCGGCTGTTGCCGGAACACTGGTTGACCGCCGCTACGGAAACCGGCTTGAACTTCTCCGTCAGCTCGGCGAGGCTCAGGGCCAGCGATTTCTTCACGTTGCCTTCCACCTGCAATTTCCACTGGTTCAGCTCCACCCGGGTGGGGATCCCTGAGAGGTGCCAACGCACATAGAACGCTTCGTTGGGGGTGAAGGCCGTCCGGAAATAATGGCGGGGCGTTTCGAGCTGAACGGGCCGGTCGGTGAGCAAAATCAGCGGCACTTTCTGCGGTTCGGTGAGATAAGGTCCGACCGAGTTCCAATGCGGGTTCGCCCCGGGCCCGGTGAACGTCTCCAACGCCGCGGCCCGCCGCGGATCTTGGGCCATCGCCGGGCCGTGCCACGGCCATCCGCCAGCGGCGAGGCCACCACCGGCCAATCCAAGCACTTTGAGCAGACTTCGCCGCGAAAAACTTCGCTCGGCCGCAGTCATGGGGCAACCTCCATCAGCGGCACTATCATCCACAGTAGCAAGATGTGTCAACCGCACTGCTTGCTGAGGCGGGCAGGCAAGTTATCCGCTGTCTATGGCAGGCGTGAGGGTGTATCATCAAGAACACCAATCGCGCGAAATCTAGCAAATGCCTGAGAAATCAAAACAGTTTTTCTACCTGGCGCTTCTCCTCGGAACCATACTTTTCGCGGCGCAATTGCATTGCTGCGTGGATCTGAACTCCCGTCCGCTCGATTCCCACGTTTGCCCAATCTGCTCCGCGACAGGGACCGCGATCACCACTCCATCCCCGGTGGTCGAAATGATTCCGTCCAGCAACCATTTCGAAATTTCCGGCGTCGCCGTGTCCGTTCCGCTTGTCGCTCCCCGCAACATCGCTCCTCGCGCGCCTCCGGCCGCGTAGCAATCTCATCGGCCCTCTCCTGTCTATCGCCAATGTTGTACGTCATTCCCTTCGTTGGGCGTGAGGAGTCTTTACTTGAAGCAATTCAGGCTTTTGGTTTTTGTGCTGCTGCTGACGCCAGCGTTCACCGCCGGGCAGCAGAGCTCTGCGCCCGCTCCGCAGGCCACAGCACCTGCCGGCGCGACGCGTATTTCCCTGGACGACGCCATTCGCCTGGCGCTCCTGCACAACCACGCCTTGCAGGCCATGCGCTCCACTATTCAGCAAAGCCTGGCAGAGGAAATCACCGCCAATCTTCGCCCGAACCCCACGTTGGGCCTCGACGCGCAATTTCTGCCCATCTTCCAGCCCAACAAGCTCGATGGCGACTATATCGATCAGTCCGCGCAGTTCGACGCCGGCATCGGCTATCTCTTCGAGCGCGGCAAGAAACGCCAGCACCGCCTGCAAGCCGCGAAGGATCAGACCTCGGTCGTGCGTTCCCTCGTTTCAGACAGCGAGCGGCAACTGGCCTTCAATGTCGGCCAGCAGTTCGTGGACGTTCTGCTCGCGGAGTCCACGCTGGAATTCGCGGAGCAGGATCTGGACAGCTTCCAGAAGACGGTGGACATCAGCAAGGAACGCTTTCGCGCGGGCGACATGAGCGAAGGCGATTACCTGAAGATCAAACTGCAGCTGCTGCAGTTTCAGAGCGACGTTTCCTCCGCGAAACTCGCCAAGCTGCAAAGCCTGGCGGCGCTTCGCCAGTTGCTCGGGTTCGAAACCGTTCCTGATGATTACGACGTGCAGGGCACGCTCGACTACCAGCCGGTGCACGCAGACCTGCAAGGCCTGAAAAATTTCGCAGCGATGAACCGGCCCGACCTCCGCGCCGCCCAGCAGTCTGTGACCGCCGCCGAAAGCCAGCTGGCGCTGCAAAAGGCGAACGGCAAGATGGACATCACCGGCACCTTTGACTTCTCGCACACCGCGGGCGCCAGCAGCGGTTCGTTTTTCTACAACATGCCCCTGCCCATTTTTAACCGGAACCAGGGAGAGATCGCCCGCGCGCAATTCGGCATCACCCAGGCGCAGCAGCAAGCCAGCGAAACCGCCCAGCAGGTTTTGACCGACGTCGTCACCGCCTTCGCCAACTTGCAGACCAACGACCAGATCATTCAGCTCTACCAGGGCGGCTACGTCGACCAGGCCAAGCAATCGCGCGACATCAGCGAATACGCTTACCGCAAAGGCGCCGCCAGCCTCCTCGACTATCTCGATTCCGAACGTACGTATCGCGCCAACCAGCTTGCCTACCGCCAGGCGCTCGCGAGCTACATGCTCGCGATGGAACAGATGCGCCAGGCCGTAGGCACAAGGAATCTGCCATGAACCCACCGATTCGAAACCGTCTCACTCTTTCAATGATGATTGCGTTCGCCCTGCCCCTCGGCGCCGCTCTCTCGGGCTGCGGCTCCGGTGCCGGAGAGCAGGAATCGAAGATGACCTCGTTCACTTCGAACGAGACCAAAGCAGACACGGCCGAACTTTTCACCGTCCCGAAAGAGCAGTTGGCTCACCTGCAAATCGTGCCCGCGGAAAAAGGGCCCCTTCCCCGCACGCTTCGTCTCGCCGGCGCCGTCGCCTACAACGCTTTTGAAACCACGCCCGTCTTCGCCGCGATTGGCGGCCCGGTGCACGAAATTCTGGTGGCCCCTGGCCAATTCGTCCACGCTGGTGAACCGCTCCTCACCGTCACCAGCCCGGATTACTCCGTGGCCCGCTCCGCGTATATCAAAGCGCGCGAAGCCTCCACTCTTTCGGACAAACTGTTTGCGCGAGCGCAAGACCTCTTCGTTCACGGGGCCATTTCCGAAGCCGATCTCCAGCAGGCGGAAACAGTCCACAATCAGGCGCACGCGGATCTCGAATCCTCCGCCGACGCGCTGCACGCGCTGGGCGTGAAGGACCCCGAATCTTTAATCAAGAACGCCACGAAGCCCACTTCCGAGAGCCCGGTGCTCGCGCCCGTCACCGGCGAAATCGTGGAGCGCCTGGTCGGCCCAGGGCAGTTGCTTCAAACCGGCGTCACCCAGTGCTTCACCATCTCCAACACCAACAGCGTCTGGGTCCTGGTGAATGTTTACCAGAGCGACTTGCCATTTGTGCACGTCGGAGATGCCGTCGAAATCAACACAGATTCGTACCCCGAACTCTTTCATGGGAAGATTTCCTACCTCGCGCCGGCGCTCGATCCCAACACGCGCACGCTGCAGGCCCGCATCGTCACCGAAAATCCCGGTAAAAAATTGAAGAAAGACATGTACGTGACCGCGACCGTCAAGGCAGGCTCCGTCGCCGACGCCATCACCGTGCCCGACGCGGCCATCCTGCGCGATACGGAAAATGCGCCCTTCGTTTACGTCCAGTCCGGCTCTAATCGGTTTGCTCGCCGCCTGGTCACTCTGGGCCAAAGCATCAAGGGCCGCACCCAGATCACCAGCGGCCTGAAAGAATCCGAACAGGTCGTCGGCGACGGCAGCCTGTTCCTGCAATTCAAGAATTCCATTCAACACTAGGAAGAGCGCCCTGGAGACTCCTCGATGATCCATCGCATCGTCCAATTCGCTCTTCAGCAGCGCTTTCTTGTGCTGATGTTGACGGTACTGATCGTCGTGGCGGGCGCCTGGTCTTTCCGGCAAATGCCGGTGGACGCTTATCCGGACCTTTCGCCGCCGATGGTTGAACTAATCACTCAATGGCCGGGCCACGCTGCGGAAGAAGTGGAGCGCCTCACCACTCTGCCGCTGGAATTGGCGATGAACGGTTCGCCACGCCTGAAAGTGATGCGGTCGATTTCGCTTTACGGCCTCTCTGACGTGCGTTTGACTTTTGATGAGGGCGTCGACCCCTATTTCGCGCGCCAAATTGTTTTCCAGCGCATCAGCGACGCTACGCTGCCGCAGGGCGTGATGCCCAGCATGGCACCGCTCTTCAGCCCCAGTGGACTTGTATACCGCTATGTGCTCGAGAGCCCAGACCGCTCGCCGATGGAGCTGCATACGTACGAAAACTGGATTATCGAGCGCGCCTACAAGAGCGTCCCGGGCGTGGCCGATGACTCCGGATTTGGCGGGCCGACGATGGAGTATCACGTCCTGCTCGATCCCGTGAAGCTTTACAACTATCACTTGCCGGTCGTGCAGGTGCTCACGGCGCTGACCGCCAACAATTCGAACACCGGCGGAGGCTTTTACACTCAGGGCGGCCAATTTTATTACGTGCGCGGCCTGGGCCTCGTGAAAAGCACGGAAGACATCGGCGAAGTCGTCGTCGGAAGTTCCAGCGGAGTGGCCATCCGCATCAAGGATATTGGCCGGGTGGAAATCGGCCACGCCCCGCGCCTCGGCATCTTCGGATTTCAGACCAAGCAGAAGAAGGATGACGACGCGGTCGAAGGCGTCATCCTGATGCGCCGCGGCGAGCAGACCCAGAATGTGCTGGAAGGCGTCGAGAAAAAAACCGACGAGATTAACAGAACACTTCTGCCTCCGGACGTGAAAGTCCGCCCCTACTATGACCGCAGCGATCTCGTCCGCATCACCACGGACACCGTCGAAGGAAATCTTCTCCGCGGCATGGTACTCGTCCTTATCGTCCTGATTTTCTTCCTGGTGAGCTTGCGCGCCGCCATCATCACCGCGCTGACGATTCCCCTGGCCCTGCTCTTCGCTTTTATTTTCCTCAACCTGACGGGCGAAGCCGCGAATCTCCTATCCATCGGCGCAATCGATTTCGGCATCATCATTGATGGCACGATCGTGATGGTGGAGAACATCTATCGCGAACTCGGCCTGCGCCACGGCACCGAATACAAATTGACCGACGTCATCCTCGCCGCCGCGCGCGACGTCGACCGCCCCATTTTTTATTCCGTCGCCGTCATCATCGCTGGTTATCTGCCGATTTACGCGCTCACCGGCCCCGCCGGGAAACTTTTCCATCCGATGGCGGACACGATGGGATTCGCGCTCCTCGCCGCGCTGGTTCTCACGCTCACCGTCGTTCCCGTGCTCGCGTCCTATTGGTTCAAGGGCGGCGTGAAAGAAAAGCAGAATCCCATCTACAACTGGATCCGCGATCAGTACGCCGGGCGCCTTCACTGGTGCCTGAACCATCCCGCGGTCACTTTGATCGTCTCCCTGGCGATTTTCGTTGCCACGCTCCTGCTGGTGCCGCTGATTGGTGGAGAATTCCTCCCCCATCTGGACGAAGGGGCGGCCTGGGTTCGCGCCACCATGCCGTACACGATTTCTTTCGAAGAAGCCGCGAAATTCGCGCCGCAAGTCCGCGACCTCCTCATCAAGTATCCAATGGTCACGGTCACCGGCTCGGAACTCGGGCGGCCGGACGACGGCACGGATCCCACAGGTTTTTTCAATTGCGAATTTTACGTTGGCCTGAAGCCATACAACGACAAATCGTGGTCGCAATCCTCGATCCACACGAAAGCACAGCTCATCGCGGATCTTCAGAACAAGCTCGACGCCTATCCGGGCGTAATTTTCAATTTCACGCAGCCCGCAGAGGATGCCGTCGACGAAGCCCTCACCGGCCTTAAGAGCGCCCTGGCGGTGAAAATTTTCGGCCCTGATCTCGATGTGCTTGAGAAGAAAGCCGTCGAAATAAAGAATGCCCTTGACAAGACTCCGGGCTTCACGGAACTCACCGTCGTTCGCGAACTGGGCCAACCCAGCCTGCTGATCGAAGCGGATCGCGCGAAAATTGCGCGCTATGGCATCAACGTCGCCGACGTCCAGGCAGTCGTGCAAGCCGCCGTCGGCGGCCAGGCCGCTACCCAGGTGATTCAGGGAGAAAAGCTGTTCGACCTGGTCGTGCGCATGGACCCGAAATATCGTTCCGATGCCCGCGAAATCGGCAACCTGCTCGTTCCCGCGCCCGCCGGCCAACAGATTCCGCTTTCCGAGCTTGCCACGCTCAAGGAATCCACCGGCGCATCCTTTATCTACCGTGAAAATAATTCGCGTTATATCGGCATCCAGTTTTCAATCGAGGGCCGGAATCTCGAAGGCATCGTCAGGTCCGGCCAGCAGGCCATCGCCAGTAAAGTGAATCTTCCCGAAGGCTACCGCCTCGACTGGGGCGGGGAGTACAGCGAACTGCTCGACGCGAAGGCGCAACTTTATATTATCGGGCCGCTGGCGATTTTTCTGATCTTCATGATCCTTTTCGCGCTCTACGGCAATTTCAAATTTCCGATCACCATCGCTCTGGGCGTTGTCCTCACCGAACCGGTCGGCGCCTTGATCGCGCTGAAGCTTACGCACACGCCGCTCAGCGTTTCCAGCGCCCTCGGGCTTCTCGCGCTTCTCGGCGTCTCCGTCGAAACGGCGGTCATCCTGGTCAGCTACATCAACAAGCTGCGCCTTGAAGGCAAGAACGTGCGCGAGGCGACTCTCGAAGCCTCTCTCCTGCGTCTGCGACCGATCATGATGACGGCGCTTGTCGCGTGCCTCGGACTGCTACCCGCCGCGATGTCCACCGGCGTTGGCAGCGACACGCAAAAGCCTTTCGCCATCGTGGTCGTCGCGGGACTTCTCTCACGTTTGCTCTTGGGCTTCTTCGTCAATCCAGTTCTCTACGAACTCGTCGCCCGCGAAGGTGACGTCCTACAGGTGTAGCTGCGGAACGCGCGATGGGCACCCATTGAAGGGATCCCACGGTCTTCCACGCAACACTGGGTTCGGCGTAAGTCTTGGGAATGTGTTTGCAGACTATGCGCGTTTCGAGAGAAGCTCCGGCAACGCCTTATCCAGGCAATACTCCGGCCGGCGAAAGAATCCCGGCAGCGCACCTAACCGCTGCTGCAATTTTTCGCCCTGATCCGCCCGGACGGTCACGTGCCCAAGCTTTCTGCCCGCGCGCGGTTCTTTGCCGTAAAGATGCAGGTGCGCGTTCGAAACCCCAAGCACCTCCGCGCTATTCGGAACTTCGCCGATCAGGTTGATCATTGCGGAAACGCCCACCGCCGCCGTCGAACCAAGCGGCATCCCCAGAATCGCGCGCAAATGATTTTCAAACTGGCTGGTCACCGCGCCTTCAATCGTCCAGTGGCCGGAATTGTGAACCCGCGGCGCCATTTCATTCGCCAGCAGCCGACCGCCAACTTCAAAGAACTCGATGCACAACACGCCCACGTAGCCGAGCGCTTTAAGCAGCTTCCGCGCCGCATTCTCCGCATCCTGCTGTAGATTCGGAGTCAAATTCGGCGCCGGCGCCAACGATAACCGCAGAATCCCACCGCGATGATGATTCTCGATCAGCGGATAAAACGCGATCTCGCCGCCGCGGCCTCGCACGCCCAGAATCGAAAGTTCTCGCGAAAATGGCACAAATTTTTCGAGGATCAGCGGAACATCCGGCATTTCCGCCCGCGCCTTCTCCACGTCATCATCCGTTCGCAGCAGCCATTGGCCTTTCCCGTCATAGCCCATCCGGCAAGTCTTCAACATCGCCGGCAGGCCAACTTGCTTCACGGCGGCGTCCAGACCTTCCCGCTTGGCAATCTCCGCAAATTCCGTCGTGGGGATTTCGAGCCTGCGGAACAATCGCTTTTCCCGCAAACGTTCTTGCGCCTCTTCCAATGCGTCCGCGGACGGATATACAGGCACGCGTTCGGCGAGAAACTTGGCTGCCGCCACCGGCACATTTTCAAATTCGTAGGTCACCACTTCCAAGCCATGCGAAAACTTTGCCAGTGCCTGCTCATCGTTGAAATCGGCCGTAACTCGATTGGCGATGCGGCCCACCGGCGCCTCCGGCGAAGGATCCAGAAACCGGAAATGCAAGCCCAGCGGATAGCCCGCCAGCGCCAGCATGTAGCCGAGTTGTCCCCCGCCAAGGATGCCGATGGTCATTTCTTTTTCTTCCCGGAAAGCTGCGAGTGCACCGCTTTCAACGCCTTGCGCGCCGCGGCGGCTGGATCTGGTTGTGAGAGAACTTTTTTCGTTTGTGCAATTCGAAACGCGCGCAGCGCTTCGCGAATCGCGGGGCGTTTGGCGCCCAATATCGCCGCGGCCAGCAACGCGGCGTTGATCGCCCCGGCCTTTCCGATCGCCAGCGTGCCCACGGGAATTCCTCCCGGCATCTGCGCAATCGAAAGCAGCGAATCCAATCCCTTCAGCGCCTTCGACTCCACCGGCACGCCCAGCACCGGCAGCACCGTCTTCGACGCGGCCATTCCCGGCAGATGCGCCGCGCCGCCCGCCCCGGCGATGATCACCTCGATGCCCCTCTTCTCGGCACTCGCGGCATATTCGAAAAGCAGGTCTGGCGTGCGATGCGCCGAAACGACCCGCGTCTCGTGCGGCACTCCCAGCTCCCGCAACGTGTTCGCGGCGTGCTCCATCGTCTCCCAATCGGACGTGGAGCCCATGATTATTCCCACCAGCGGCTCCGCTGAATTTTTACCCGCAACATTCTTTTTTTTCATCGGCTCAATTCTTGCTCCGGAATTCTCCACTCCTACAAAACAGAACGCCGGCCGAGTGGCCGGCAACATCCGGAAAGAAGCCCCATTCTACGGTCTTTCTTATCGCGATGCGACTCTTCCGCGTTCCTTCCACGCGTGGCGCAATTCGCCCACCAAGTACAGCGAACCCGTAACAAAAATCGCGTCTTCCGGCCTGGCCTTCGACAGGGCGAATTCCAGCGCCTGTTCCGCATCCTCGATCACCGAGTAAGTCGTCGCGTGATCGCCGGCCATTTCCGCCAACTGCTTTGCACTGACCGCCCTCGGCGTTGCGGGTTGCGTGAAAATCACTTCCTGCGCGCGCGGAAATAACATCCCGGTCACTTCGTCCACCGCTTTATCGCGCATCGCCCCAAAAATCAGGTACACCCTGCGCCCCGCGAAATTCTCCTCCAAAAACCGCGCCAACTCGCGCGCCGCACCCGGATTGTGCGCCCCGTCCAGATAAACATCCGGCCGCGTTTGCAGACGTTCCAATCGCCCGGGCCACTCCGTCGTGGCAATGCCGCTGCCAATATTTTCATCCGTGACGCGAAAATTGCGGCCCTGCAAAATCCGCGCAGCCGCAACGGCATTCAGGGCATTTTGCAGTTGAAACCGCCCGGCAAGTCTTGGTTCAAGCAGGTAGCTGCTCCCGCTCGAGATTTCCACCGCCGTGGCACGCGCAAAGCCGTCTTTGATTTGCTCGCCTTCCATGCGATAGGCTTCGGCTGTCTCCACCATCGGGCAACGAAGTTCCGTCGCCCGCTGCTGTAGCACGTGGTGCGCCTCCGGCGACTGCGGCGCGAAGACCGCCGGCACATGCTCCTTCAAAATTCCCGCCTTCTCGCCCGCAATTTCCCGCAGGGAATGCCCCAGGAAGTTTTCATGATCGAAATCGATGCGCGTGATGATGCACGCGAGTGGCGTCACCACGTTCGTTGCGTCCAGTCGTCCGCCCAGCCCCACTTCGATCACCGCGAACTCCACGCGGGCCCGCGCAAACGCCTCAAACGCCAGCGCGGTCACGCACTCGAAGTAGGTCGGATGCGCCCGCAGCTTTCCCTCCGCCAGCAATCCCTCGATCACCGAATGAATTCGCGTAAAAATCTCCGAGAACTGTTCGTCGGCGATTTCCTCCCCGGAAATTCGGATTCGCTCGTTGATTCGCTCCAGATGCGGCGAAGTGTTCAGCCCTGTCCGGAAGCCCGCTTCACGCAAAATCTTTTCCAGAAACGCCGCTGTCGACCCTTTCCCGTTCGTTCCCGCGATGTGCACGCTCGGATATGCGCGGTCTGGCCGGCCCAGCCGCTCCAGCAAAATCGTGATGTTTTCGAGATTGAATTTGGCGGTGGCCGCCTGCGTGGGCGCCGCGAGTTCGCGGCCCAGGGAAAGTAGATAACGAACCGCGCTCTCGTAATTCATTTCAGGAGGTCAGCAGGTCGATCGCGCTGGAGATGAAGCCCTTCATGTCCTTGCGGTGCACCACGGCGTCCAGGAATCCGTGCTCCAGCAGAAATTCCGAGCGCTGAAAGCCCTCGGGCAACTTCTGGCGAATGGTCTGCTCAATCACGCGCGGCCCCGCGAAACCGATTAGCGCGCCGGGCTCCGCGATATTCAGGTCGCCCAGCATCGCGAAACTCGCGGTCACCCCGCCGGTGGTCGGATCCGTCAACACGGAAATGTACGGCAACTTCTCCTCGTCCAGCCGCGCCAGCGCGGCGGAAACTTTCGCCAGTTGCATCAGGCTGATGGTGCCCTCCATCATGCGCGCGCCGCCCGAGCACGACACCACGATCAGCGGCTGCCGCGTCTCCATGGCCATCTCGATCGCCCGCGTCACTTTTTCGCCCACGACCGCGCCCATCGAGCCGCCGATAAACCCAAATTCCATCGCGCAGCAGATCACCGGCTTGCCGTTCAGTTTTCCCTCGGCGGTGATCACCGCGTCGTTCATCCCCAGTTTTCTCTGCGCGTCTTTAATCCGCCTGGCGTAGGGCTTGGTGTCCACAAATTTCAGCGGGTCCGTCGAAATCATCCCCGCGTCGTGCTCCGTCCACTTGCCGTCAAACAGCAGCTCCAGCCGTTTTTTCGAGTTCACCCGGAAATGAAACTGGCATTTCGGGCACACGAACAGGTTCTCTTCCAGATCCTTCCGGAAAACGATCGCGCGGCAGGACTCGCACTTCATCCACAGCCCTTCCGTGCGCACCCGCCGCTCTTCCGGCGGCGTCACCTGGTCGATCGCTTTTTTATCCCGCTTGAACCACGACATGGAGAAGTTTTCAGTCCTTAGTTCTAAGTTTGTAGTCTGTTTCTTGCTTCCTGATTACTGATCGCTGATTCCTGATATCCGTCAGCTAACTGCCAGCCTGAACCGCTCCACACACTCAGTAGTCAATCCCCCGCTGCGCCAGTATACCCTTCGTGTACGGGTGTTTCACTTCCTTCATTTCTGTCACCAGGTCCGCGGCTTCCACCAGCTTGGGATGCGCGTTTCGCCCCGTGCAGATCACGTGCACCTGCTCCGGTCGCCCCGTCAGCGCGGCGACCACCTTCTCCGCGTCGAGCATTTTGTAGCTGATCGTGTAGTTGATTTCATCCAGCACCACCAGATCGTATGTTCCGCTATAAATCGCCGCGCGCCCCGATTCCCAGCACTCTTCGGCCATGCGGATGTCCTCGGGATCCGTCTCCGCGCCACCGATTTTCACGAAACCCCTCCCCATCGGCCGGATTTCAAATTTGTCTTTGCCCAACATTTCCGCTGCATCCAGCTCACCGTAGTGCCACGAGCCCTTGATGAACTGCACCATCAGCACGCGCAACCCTTGGCCAACCGCGCGAAACGCCGTACCCAGCGCGCAAGTCGTCTTGCCTTTGCCCGGCCCGGTGTAAACGATCAGCAGCCCTTTTCCTTCCGGCATAACTCCAATTCCTCGTCAGGCGCGCCATTTCGTGTGGATAATTCAAGTCTGCGGAGTTGCCCCAGAAACGTCAAGTTACGGCGCCAAGATTTCCGAGCGGGATTCCAAACTGAAAACAGACTGTGCAGCTATTGAATGTCGAGGCGCTTAACCAATTCGTGCGCGACGATTCGCGCGTGCTCCATCGCCACTTCACCCAGTGTCTGTTTCGCCGGTGATTTTCTGTCTTTCAGCACGATCCACAGCCCTGGCCGGTACACTTCGTCTCCCCCGGGACAAATCGCACCCGTCAACTGTGTAATTTCAAAATCGGGAACGTGGCTCAGTCCCAGGTCTACCAGATGCGTGGTGTTGGGTAACGGCGGCGGGTTGCACATCAACTCCGTCAGCACGCCGCGCGCGTCGTCAACCAGGTCGCGAAATCCCTGCGACACCAGCAGTGCATCGATATCCCGCGGCGTCGGTTGCTCGATCTGCTCCAGATCGTAATCCGGCAGCGGCTTTTCCAGTGGAATTTCGATCGCCACTGATGGCTGGTCTTTATCCGCCGCAATGCGTATAGGCATGATTCTTATCGTTGCACATCATTCCACGGAACGCCGAAAAACGCACGTCCCAAGCAAACAACTAGCTAACTAGCCTTGGCGGAGTCTACTTGGGATATGGGCTTCCTGACAAAATCGCAAATGCCCGGTAAATCTGCTCCGCCAGCATCACCCGCGCCAGTTCATGCGAATACGTCATCGCGCTGAGCGAGAGTTTCTGCTTCACGCGTTCCCGCAAACTCTCGGGAAACCCGTCCGCATCGCCGCAAATAAAAATCACCTCGCGTATCCCCCGATCCCGGTGCTCTCCCAGCCACTTCGCAAACGCATCGGAGTCGTAAACCTTGCCGCCGGCATCCAGCAACGCGGAAACCGCCGCGCGATTCACTTCCAGGCGCTTCAGCACCGCTGCCGCATCCCGCGCCTCAACCACCTCAATGGGACACGAACGCGAGACGCGTTTTACATACTCGCCAAGCGCCGAAACCATTTCCGGCCGGCGCGTCTTCCCCAGCATCAGCAGGCAAATCTTCATCCCGCGAGTTTACCTTCCTCATCGAGCGCGTCTTCACATCGCGTACCTTCAGCCGACGGCTTTTCACAAATTATGTTTCGCTGCTATGGAAGCACCAAAGCAAAAAATTGTCATCCTGAGGCCCGCGTCTTTTGCGGGCCGAAGGACCTCAACGTAAAGTCTGCGTTGGATTTCAAATTTGAGGTTCTTCGCCCATCTCCGGTTTTTGGAGTCCGGTGATTCAGACTCACCTAGATTCCACCGGAGTCCACAAACCGGACCTCGTCGGATGCTCTCAGAATGACAACGTCTTGATTATTTCGCCAAGCAACAAATACGAAATACTTCTGAAGTTCCGCCTAACCCGCTTTTTCCGAAAGCTCGCTCCGCCGGTGCGTTTCCGGCTCGTCCGGTAGCGCCAGCGACGGCACCTGCCGCCACAACCGCTCCAGATCGTAAAAACGCCGCGCCTGTTCGCCGAACACGTGCACGATGAATCCGCCAAAATCCAGCAGCGCCCACTCCGCCGAACGGCGCCCTTCGCGATGCTCCGGCGAACGCTTCATTTCGCGATACAACACGTCTTCCACTTCGGAGCAAATCGCCTGCAACTGTGGCGTGCTGTAGCCTGTACAGATCACGAAATATTCCGTGAACGCGCTCAAGCCGCTCAGGTCCAGCACGGTAATCGCGCCGGCCTTCTTCTCCTGCGCCGCTTCCACCGCCAGTCGCACACCCTTCGGTAGCTTTTCGAGTTTCACCGGTACAACCTCTGTTTCAAGATATATTCCTCCACTCGCGCGGAGACCAACCCATGAATCGATTGCCCGCGGCTGGCCTTACGCCGAATATCGGTCGCGCTCACTTCGCTGGCCACGTTTTCCAATAAATAAACCGTCGTTTTATCCAGCCGCGCCACAATCGGCGAGCCGTGCGCCACGGTCTCTTCTTCCTTCTCACGCTTGGCGTCGCGCCGGCCGTGCAGGTCGGGAGGAATCACCAGCCTCAGCGCTTCCAGCCGGATGCCCGGCCGGTTGGCAATCACGAAATCGCAAAGGCCCAGCAGCGTTTCGTATTCCTTCCACATCGGAATATCCAGAAACGCGTCCGCGCCGATGATGAAAAAGATCCGGTCGCCCTGGCCATGGTACGCATGGCGGAAATACCGCACCGTATCCACGGAATAGTGCAGTTGCGTACCGCTGAAGTCTTCACCCGCTTCCGCCAGCGAAGGCACGAAATGCGGATGCTCGGTAGCCGCCAGCGCCACCATCGCGAAGCGGTGCGGAAACGGCGCCAGGTGCTGCTTTAATTTGTGCGGAGGACGGCTTGCGGGAATGAAATGTACTTCGTCGAAATTGAATCGCCGGTCTGCTGCCCGGGCTACAGCCAGGTGGCCAGAATGGATGGGATCAAACGAGCCGCCAAAAATTGCGATCCTTCGTGGATGGTGTTTCGCCGCCGTACGGTTAGCCTGCGCTGTCGTCAACCTGCCTCCCGGATGCTCCCCTAACCAATTCTCTCACGAAACGGAGTTTGCGGAACCGTCTCAGTCCTTGTTTTCCAGGTCATCCACGATCGCGGCGGCCTCTGAATCCTTTACTTCATTTACTTCCTCTACCTCATTTACCTCAGAATCCTCGTCCTCAACCGTTTCCTTCGGAATCTTATCCAGCGCGTCTGCGATCCCCCGCACCAGTTCCTTCACGCCTTCGCCCGCTGCCGCTGAAATCGCATGGAATTCGAATCCCTTTTTCTTGCAAAATTTCTGCAATTCCACCAGCTTCGTGCGGTCCGTCGTGGCATCCAGTTTCGTTGCCGCCACGATCATCGGCTTCTCCAGTAATTTTTCGCTGAACGCCCCCAGTTCCCCTTCGATAATTTCAAACGCTTTCACCGGGTCCAGCTCCGCAATGTCGCTCGTATCAATCAGGTGGACCAGCAGCCGCGTCCGCTCCACGTGCCGCAAAAAGCGAATACCCAGCCCCGCTCCCTGGCTCGCGCCCTCAATTAACCCGGGCAGGTCGGCCACCACAAACGTCCGGCCCAACTCCGTTCCGTGCCCACCGGTCCCGCCATCGGCGTTCACCACGCCCAGGTTCGGCTCGAGCGTCGTAAACGGATAGTTCGCAATCTTCGGCCGCGCGGCGCTGATCACCGAAATCAGCGTGGACTTTCCCGCATTCGGAAAACCCACCAGGCCCACATCGGCCAGTAGCTTCAGCTCCAGCCGCAAATTCCGCTCTTCCCCGGCCTCGCCTTCCTCTTTTTCCCGAGGTGCCTGGTGCCAGGGCTTCGCAAAATGCTGATTACCGCGCCCGCCGCGTCCGCCCTGCGCCACCAGCAACCGCTGCCCAGGCCGCTTCAAATCCGCCAGCAGCACATTTCCCGTCGCGTCAAAAACCAGCGTGCCCACCGGCACCTTCAGAATCGTGTCGTCGCCCGAAACGCCCGAGCAGTTCGAGCCTTCCCCGTGCCGCCCGCGGTCGGCCTTGAATTCCCGGTTGTAGCGGTAACGCAACAGCGTGTTGTCGTTGGGATTCGCTTCCAGGTAAATGCTGCCGCCGCGCCCGCCGTCGCCACCCGAGGGCCCTCCCCGCGGCACATACTTCTCCCTGCGGAACGCCACGCAGCCGTTCCCGCCGTCCCCAGCCTTCACCGAAATTTTCGCTTCATCAACAAACATACTTCACTCTTCTCTGGATTCTTCCTCTGTGCCCTCAGTGTCCTCTGTGGTAAAAGCCTTTTCGTCGGCTCTAAAGACAAAACGGCCCCGACTCGCGCCGGGGCCGCTCGCATGCCTTCGGACTTAGTTCGCGGCCTTCGCTTCTGCCGCCGCAGGTGTCACGCTGATGAAGCGTCCCCGGTTGCCCTTGTCCTCAAACTTCACATAGCCCCGTACCAGCGCAAAGAGCGTGTCGTCCTTACCCTTGGACACGTTCTCGCCCGGCTGGTGCTTGGTGCCGCGCTGCCGGATCAAAATAGTTCCCGCGTTCACCAACTGCCCGCCGAACCGCTTGACGCCCAGCCTCTGTCCGTGTGAATCGCGCCCGTTGGTGGACGAACCGCCGCCCTTCTTATGTGCCATGACCGAATCCTTCCCTGTAGTGGCCGGACTTTAAACCGGCCATCCGAAATCGAAAAACCGGAAAATTGTTAAAGCTTGATCTCGCTGACCTGCACGGCCGTGTAATTCTGCCGGTGGCCCCGCTGAATCTTGTACTGGTTGGTCTTCTTGAACTTCAAAACGGTGAGCTTCTTCGCCCGGCCCTGCTCCACGATCTTACCCGTGACGCTGGCGCTCGACGCATCCGAACCCGCCATGACCTTCTTGTCGTCGGTGTGTACCGCCAGCACGGTCCCGAATTTCACCTGCTCGCCCACATCACCCTTGACCCGCTCAATGCGGATGGTGTCGCCCGGTGCGACACGATATTGCTTTCCCCCGGTCTGTATAACGGCGTACATCTGTCCTCCAAAGCCTAAAGGCAAACCACAATTATACTTGTCCACTCCCAATACCGTCAACGCGCATTTCGGTGTGGGCTAGCCATTCTGCAAAACTAAAAGCAGTTTTGGTAGGGGCGGTGGGGATCGAAATTGCACCTTTAATTTCTAAGCCCCGGATTGTGAAAGGCGCAGCACCGCTGCCCTTCTTCCAAGTGGTGCCAAATGGCGCCAGAAGATTACGCCACCGAAACCTGTACATGTCGCGCAGTTCAGTTCTTATTTTCTTATGGAAGGTACGGAGAGACCGTAAACTACTTGCGTAGGACGGTTACACAGAGGTACGTCGGGCGACGGTTCTTGTTAAAGTTGGTGGTCGGGTTCAATTGGCCAAAGTTATTGTAGCCCTTCGTAACCAGACCCGTTGGCTCCCAGCCTTCAGTGGCCAGTTTCGCAAGCTCCGCATTTACTCTGTTTGGGCTTCCGAAGATCTCTTTGAATTCCATCTTTCAATGCTCCCAGCCCTCATATTATCAGAAAACTGACGCGACTATACGCCCGTCAAGAAGTAAGACAACCAGCGGCGCTTGCTGCTCATTGATTGATGCGGTTTTGTACCTCTTGTAATCCATCCTTCAGCAACGAGGTAGAGGAGGAAGTGAAGATGGTACGGTTAGTGCTATGGATGGGCGCTAATGCGACGAAATCTTGTTTCGTTTGATCCCAACGGGACAGAATTCCATTGGCTGACCAAGCGTAGTGTCCTCCGTTGTCATCCGGCACAAATACTTTGTGTTCTTCCCACGCAATCGAGTACAGCGGGGCATCACCAACCACAGAGCCGATATATGATTCACTTGCTCCATCTACCGTGACTCGTTTGCCAGAGGCGTCACCGTTGACGAGACAGATGGAAGGGAATTCCCCGGCGTGCTTCTTGTACCATTTGCCCTGCGGCTCGTTCAGGCCAATCATGTTCAAGTTGACGGTCGTTTCATCTTTTTCCGTCACGATAAAATAGGTCTTGCAAGCTTTATTGGCGGGGTGTTGGCTCGACAGTCGGACGGCTGCTGTTGAAGCAACAAGAAGGAACGCTAAGAGGGCTGTTGTTGGCTTCATGGCTGGGGATGTTACTCCTCACACCTGGGGAAAAGGAAGAGACAGCGGGTGCCGACAGATTGATGGGGCGAGGCATTCTGGATGCCGCACCCCTGAGTCTTTTTCACGGGTGCGGATTTTGACTCTTTCACTTTTTACTTGACAATGAATTAACTAATAGGGTATAAACGAGTTTCGGTGAAGTGTGCCTGCGCACGTTGCCGATTGCTCGGTCCCTACACCCTTCCCTAACCACCTTTAGATTCATTACTTGCAATCTGATACAAAACAAATGACTTTATCCTCCTCTAGAATCAACAGATCGCAAAAACAGGGGGAGGGGGGAGTAGAAGAATAGTTAACGCCCAATGCCTGACAGAAGGCCTCTTGGGTCTTCTTGAGCGGGCTAGAAAAACACGGCGGGAGAAACGCCAAATCGCTTGCTCAGCCGCTCGATATCGCGCTTCTTAAGTTCCCGTTCGCCGCGAAGTACCTTGGAAACCAAGCTTTCTGAACCAAATAAAGGGGCCAAGTCTTTTTGCTTAAGGTTGTTTGCTTCCATCAGGTGCGCAAGCACTTCCACCGGGCTGGCACCGCGAATGGGGTAGTATTTGTTTTCGTACGCTTCGATAAGCACAGTCAGAAGCTTAGCGAACTCTCTTTCCTTCGCGCTAAGCCGATCTTTTTTCTCGAACTCCAGCAGCACGGAGATATATCGCTCATTTTGCGCATCTGAGGTAATCACTCTTGGCGCGTCAGTCCCATCCAACATGTCTTTCTCAATCACATTCGTTCTCCAACGCCCACTAGAAATCGAACCGGTAGCCCAGGATCATCTTGGCCAGCAAATGGTCGGTTGCCTTGGTCACACCGACGCCTACTCCGAAATTGAACTCCCACTTCTCGGACAAGTTCAGGTCGATCGTGGGAATGATCTGCTGTTGTTGCTGCGACACTGGATCGAAGCCCGTCACTGGCCCCAGCGAACCGTAATACTCCACCCCACCCGCGATCTTCTTCGTGATGTCGTAGCTGACCTTGAAATTCGGCGAAAACACGAAATCCTGATTCTGTGTCGGGCCGTGAAACGACTTGTCGAACGTGGGGTTGAACGACAGGTACCACCGCCCCATCTGCTTGTCCACGATCGGCCGCAATTCATATGTCCAAGTGTCCGCCGAGAATTGCGCGCGCTGGTAGCCGAACTCCTGCGAAATACTCACGCCCACGGGCCAGTTCCACTTCTTCGGCACCCGCACGCGCGGACGGATGTGGTCGCCGACCCAATCCCACCCGTGGCCGTTCTGGGCGGCGGTGAAAATATAAAAGCCCACCTCGAACCAGTCGTTGAACCCATGCGTGATTTCAATGGTCTCGTGCCACTGGTGGTTGGTCGGAAACTGGCCGTCCTGCGAGGTCTTCGATCCCTCAAACGTGAAGTTGTTGTGCAACTCCACCATCGTGTGCCCAGGATCGACGGTATCCGCCCCATACACCTGAATCTCGTAGTTGTCCTGCGCCCTTGTTGGCCTCACAGTCACTACGCAAAGTGCGATCGCGCTCAACGCTGCCCATCCCCAACTCCATTTCATCCGGCTCCCCCAGAGACACCACTCCATTAGTTTCCTATGAATCCCTTAGGATGTTGCAATGATTCTCGCAGGTTGGATCAACGCCTGGCGGGCGGCCTTTTCCCGCGGCTGTTCAAGCGTGCGGATGCGCCTTATCGTAAATATCCATCAATTGCCGGATCGACGCGTGCGTATATTTCTGCGTAGTCGAAAGCGACTGGTGCCCCAGCAGCTCCTGGATCGCGCGCAAATCCGCGCCGTCGGCCAGCAGGTGCGTCGCAAACGCGTGCCGCAGCGAGTGCGGGTGCAAATCCCAATTCACATTCACCAGCTTCACGTATTTCTTCACGATCCGCCCGACGCTCCGCTGCGTCAGCCGGCGTCCCCGGTAATTTAGAAATACGGCGTCCGCGCTCGCCCCGCGCCCCGCCTCTGCGCTTTCCTGCAGCAGCGAATCCCGCACCGGCCAGTACCCCCTCAGCGCTTGCGCGGCCTTTTCTCCATAGGGCACGATCCGTTCCTTGTTGCCTTTTCCCCGCACCCGCAGCATCTTATCTTTCTGGTCCATATCCGCCAGGTTCAGCCCGGTCAACTCGCTAACGCGCAGCCCCGCGGCATAAAGCAATTCCAGGATCGCGCGATCCCGCGGCAAAAGCAGCCCGTCTTCCGGAATTCCACTCGGAATCCCCGAACTCTTTGCCGCCGCGGCTCCGCTGGAATCTCGGTCTTTCTTCCGCGCGCCGCCTCGCTCAGCAGCTTTCCCACTTCCCGCCAACTGGTTCAAAAACCCGTTCATCTCTTCCGCCGAAAGCACCACGGGAACTCGTTTCGGCAGCTTTGGCGTAGCCACCAGCCGCGCCGGATTTTCGTTCAGGCGGCCTTCCCGCACGCAATATTTGAAAAACGACCGCAGCGCCGCCAATTTCCGCGCGATCGAGCTCTTCTCCAGCCCGGTATCGTGCAAATGGGCAACGAACTCGCGAATTATGTGATGCGTAATCTGCCCCAGCTTCGGCGTCTCCGTTCCCGGCGGCGTCAGGAAGGTCACGAACTGCTCCAGGTCGTTTCCGTAATTCACCAGCGTGTGCGGCGAAGAGTTCCGCACCGACCGCATATATTCGATATATTTTTGAATTGTCTGTTTCATTCGCTACCCGGGGAACCTGTAGTGGCCGGCCTTCAGGTCGGTCTCTGCATCTTCATCCTCTAAGAGTATAGATACACTTCCACGCGCGAATGGTTTTCCTGGTAAGGATGTTTCCTAATAAGTCAGGCCTTAAAGGAGTGCCCGGCGCGCCTGCTCAGCCCTTCACGCCGACCGGCGCCGGCTCTTCCACGTGCATCGCGGCGGGCTTTTCCGCCGGCTTCTCTTCCGGAGCCAGCTTTTCCCAGTCGCATCCTTCTTTTATGCATGCGCGCACCGTGCCGATCTTCGTCTTCTTCTCCACGATAAATGGAGCGCCGCACTTCGGGCACGGCTCAGCGATCGGCATGAACGGCGTGGTGAAATCGCAATCCGGATACCGCGAGCAGCCATAAAACACGCGAAATCTTCCGCGCCCGCCCTTGCCCATGCTCCCGCGCTTCACAAATTCGCCTTCATTGCACTTCGGACACTTGATGCCCATGGTGATCGGTCGCGTGTACTTGCACTTCGGGTATCCCGAACAGCCGATGAATTCGCCAAACCTTCCGTGCTTCTTCACCAGGCCGTTTCCGTCCAGCGGGCACTTTTCGTCCAGCGGCTCGTCCGGCTGGTGCGCAATCCGCGTCCCGGCCACCAGGCGCCGCGTCGTCTTGCAATCCGGATAACCCGTGCACGCCAGGAACGCGCCAAACCGCCCGCGCTTCAGCGCCATTTCCTTGCCGCAGTTTTCGCAGTATTCAACCTTGTTTTCGGCGTCTTCCGGAATCTCTTCGGACATGTCCTGAATGAAATCGCATTCCGGATAGCGCGAGCATCCCAGGAAAAATCCGTGCCGGCTGATGCGTTCCAGCAACTCGCCTTGCCCGCATTTCTCGCACTTCTTTCCCGTCGGAATTCCGGCCTTATAAGAAATCATCTCGTCGCCGGCCTTATCGAGGTCCACGACGAATTTTTCCCAGAACTCCTTCACCGATTCCCGCCACGGCAGCTTGCCTTCTTCAATCTCGTCCAGCTCTTCTTCCAGCCGCGCCGTGAACTTCACGTCGAACACGTCTTCAAAACTCTTGATCAGTAGCACGCACACCCGCTCGCCCAGCATCGTCGGCGTGAACCGCCCCTGATCCTTCTTCACATACTCGCGCTCGACAATCGTCGAAATAATCGAAGCGTAGGTCGAAGGCCGCCCGATGCCGTCTTCTTCCAACTCCTTCACCAGCGTCGCTTCCGTGTAACGCGGCGGAGGCTCGGTAAAGTGCTGCTCCGGCTTGATGGATTCCAGTTTCAGCACCTGCCCCTCGGTCACCCGCGGCAGCGCCTTGCCTTCTCCCTCATCATCCTTTTCGTCGTCCTCGCGATCCGCGCCCGCCACCGGGATTTGGTAGACCTTCAGGAACCCGTCGAACTTCATGATCGAACCCGTGGTCCGGAACGTGTAGTCGCCCGCATTGATATCAATCGTCGTCTGGTCGTACACCGCCGGCAACATCTGCGACGCCACGAACCGCTGCCAGATCAACTGGTACAGCTTGAAAACGTCGTCCTCCAAGTACTTCCGCACGTCTTCCGGCGTCCGCGAAACATCCGTCGGACGAATCGCTTCGTGCGCGCCCTGCGCATCCTTCTTCGACTTGTAGAAGTTCGGCTTCTCCGGCAGGTACGCACTCCCGAAACGCTCAGGGATCAGCTCCCGCACCTGCTCCAACGCATCGTTTGAAACCTGCACCGAGTCCGTGCGCATGTACGTAATCAGCGCGACCGAACCCTCTGTGCCCAGTTCCACGCCTTCATATAGCCGTTGTGCCAGCGCCATCGTGCGCTTCGCTGTATACCGCAGCCTGTTGTAGCCCGCCTGCTGCAGCTTGGAAGTCGTAAACGGCGGCGGCGCGTTCCTGCGCTTTTCCTTCAGCGTGACGCTCGCCACCTGCCACTTCGCCTTGCTCACCGCGGCGACAATCGCGTCCGCCGCTTCCTGGTTCTTTACCTCGATGTCTTCGCCCTTCTTCTTCGTCAGCCGCGCTTCGAAAATGGGCGGCTCGCCGGCGTCCAGCATCGCGTGAATCGTCCAGTATTCCTGCGGAATAAACGCGCGGATCGCCTGCTCGCGTTCCACAATCAGCCGTAGCGCCACCGTCTGCACGCGCCCCGCGCTCAGCCCGCGCCGCACTTTATCCCACAACAGCGGCGAAATCTTGTAGCCCACGATGCGGTCCAGCACGCGCCGGGCCTGTTGCGCGTCCACCAGTTGCGCATCCACCTGCCGCGGCTTTTCAAACGCCGCGCGAATCGCCTTGGGGGTGATCTCGTTGAAGGTCACCCGGAAAATCTTCTTCGGGTCGATCGGCTCGATCTCAATCTTGTCCTTCTCGGCGGGTTTCTTCGCGAACTTCCCTTTGCCTTTCTTCCCTGCCGCCGCGGCTTCCGCTTCCTTCGCTTCTTTCTCGGCGTCCTTCTTCCCGTCCTTGGCATCCTCTTCGTCGTCGGGAATCAGAAATTTCGCCGGCTTCGAGAGCACCATCGCCAGGTGCGCGGAGATCGCCTCGCCTTCGCGGTCCGGGTCACCCGCCAGGTACACGGCGTCGGCCGTAGCCGCGCTCTTCCGCAAATCGTTAATCACTTTCCCCTTCCCGGGGATCACCTGCAGCGTGGGCTCGAAAATCTTGGCGTCGTCCAGATAAATCGGTTTCAGCGGCGGTTTCGGCGCCGCGGACTTGCCGCCGCGCTTCCTCTTCTTCTTTTTCTTCTGTGCGTTGATTTCCTTTTCGCTGATGGGCAGACGAATCCCTATCGTCTTCGTCGGCAGATCCATCACGTGGCCGATCGAAGCCTTCACCGTGTAATTCTTCCCGAGATATTTATTAATCGTCTTCGCCTTTGCCGGCGACTCGACGATAACCAATGAACGTGCCATGTTCCCTTTTTAACCTGTGAGGCTGCGTTTGGAAGGCCCACCGGGGCGGTCTGTGCCCTTCTCGCTACCTTATATATAGCCTGCCCGCTGCTTTCTTACGCTTGCAAATGATGCTGGCGATTGCACTTTGGGTGCATTCTTCTTTTTGCGGCCAGCTAACTCCCGCGTTTACAACAGCACCTTGCTAAACTGCTTCCCGGGAATCTGCCGCACCATCCCCTTCATCTCCAAGTCAAACAGCGTAGCCAGAACTACGCTGGAATTCAACCCGCTGGTTTCCACAAGCTCGTCAATCGGCCTCGGTTCCTCCACGTTCAAAAGGTCGTAAACCGCTTTTTGTGAGTCACTTAGTCCCTCTCCCGCCAGCAGGTTCCGCTGCTCTGACTCCACTTCTTCCGCCCGTACCAAAACCGCCCGCACTGGCGTTGGCAGCTCTTCGATCACGTCTTCCGCGCTCGTCACCAGCTTTGCGCCCTGCTTGATCAACTGGTTCGGCGCAAAACTCATTTCCTGCGTCACGTTGCCCGGCACTCCGAAAACTTCGCGCCCGAACTCCATCGCCAGCCGCGCCGTGATCAAAGATCCGCTGTACTGTTTCCCCTCCACAATCACCACCCCCAGCGGCATGCCCGCGATAATCCGGTTGCGCACCGGGAAATTTTCCGGCGCCGGATGCGAGCCCGTTGGCAGCTCGCTCAGGATTGCTCCCCGCTCCAGCACCTTTTCGTACAGCTTCTTATTCTCTTTCGGGTAGCACACATCAATGCCAGTCCCGATCACGCCAATCGCCCTCCCGCCCACCGCCATCGTCCCCTGATGTGCCAGTGCGTCCACTCCTCGAGCCAGCCCGCTAACGATCACCAGCCCGCGCTTCGCCAGTTCCCGCGCCAGCCGCTCCGCCATCTGCGTGCCGTACGCCGTCGGCCGCCGAGTTCCCACGATACTGATCGTGGGCTCATTCAGGATCTGCGCGTCGCCCCGCACGTACAGCATCACCGGCGGATCGTAAATCTGAAGCAGCGTTTGCGGGTACTCGGGCTCCGTCCAGTTGATGAGCTTCGCGCCGAGCGCGCGCACCGCCGCGAGTTCTTTTTCCGCCCGCCAGAAATTCTGCTTCTTGAAAATCGCCTGCGCCACCGGAGCCGGCAGGTTGCACGCCTCCAGCGCCGCAAGGCTTGCGCGAAACACCCCCTCGGGCGAACCGAATTCCCGCAGCAATCGCGCGGACAGCCGGGCCGCTATGCCCGGCGTCATGGTCATCGCCAGCCAAGAGAGGGAAGCTTCCAGCTCCATCGCACCCCGAGCCTATGAGCATACTAACCGACTTGTCAAGTACCCGCTCTATATCGCTTTACTCTCGAAGAACGCGAGGCGTCTATGTAGGGGCGGGTTTATCCCGCCCTCCTTCTTCTCCTACCCAATAAACTCGCGTATATACCCATTCACTTCCGCTGCTTTTTCGTGCAGCACCCAATGCGACCCCACCGCCACCCTCCGGATCGTCAACTCCGGCACATACTTCTCCAGTCCCTCCAGATTCTTCACCGTCAACGCGGTATCCTTCTCTCCCCAAATCACCAAAGTTGGCACGCGCACCCGCATCTGAGCCAGATCACCCTCAAACGCGTGCGCCGCCGCTGGCATCCCCATGCCCATGTTTCCCGGCGCCGGCGGGCCGACCTCATTCGCGCGATAATAATTCAGCCCACCGGTCAGAGCACCCGGCTGCTGCCACGCCTTCACATACTCAGCCCGGTCCACCTCCGTCATCACCCCTCTCTTCAACATCTCGCCCAGAACGTTCTCCGCCAGAAGCGCGCAACCGTCTGCCAACAGCATCGCCTCCGCCCCCGGACTCCGGAACAACAGCATGTACTGGCTCGCCTGCCGCTGCTCCGCATCGTTCATCAGCAACTCCCGGAAAATAGCTGGATGCGGCGCGTTGATAATCACCAGCTTCTCCAGAGCCTCCGGATGCGCGATCGCAAATCCCCACGCCAGCGCCCCTCCCCAGTCATGCGCCACTAAAATAAATCTCTTTCCCTGCCGGAAATGATCCGCCAGCCCACGAATGTCCTCCAGCAATGCCGGCACGCGATACGCTTCCAGCTCCGCCGGCTTCTCCGACAAGTTGTACCCGCGCAAATCCGGCGCCGCCACCAGGTGGTCTTTCCCAAACTCCCGCAACTGCTCCTTCCACTCGTACCAAAACTCCGGGAACCCGTGCAGGCACAACATCAGCGGTCCCTCGCCTGCGGTAACACAGTGCAACCGCACCCCATTCACCGTCACATATACGTCGTTCACTGCCGTCTCCCTCTCTACTCTATCCATTTTCTATTCTCTAATTTCTAATTTCTCCTTCTCATGCTCGGCCGCGAAGTTCGTCACAAGTTATCCCCAAGTCTCGCCGAATTGCGCCCACACGCGTCTCGGGCATTTGTAGGGCCCGCCTTCTGAGGCGGGCCGTTCCCTCGCGCCAAAACAAAAGCCTCCGGCGCAATTCTTCCCGCGCCGGAGGCTTCTTCATCTTTACTTCTTTACTTCCTGCCGACTCGACTGTTCTTCCGATCTATCGCCCTCCGTGATCCCCGCCGAAATCGAACAGGTCAAACAAATCGCCGATCGCCGGCGTGTTGGTTGGCACGTAGGGGTTATCCCACTCCGCCTTCGGGTTGGGCAGGTTGTCGCGGCTGCGTCCGCTCACCGTCGGCAGATTCCAGTTGCGTTCGATGAACTTCAGCACGGAAACGTGATCTGCGTATTGGTGGGAGACGTGTCCAGCTTGGGTGTACTTGGACACCACGATCAGCGGAATGCGCGTGCCGTCGCCGAAAAAGTCCAGCGCCTGCACGTATCCGGAGTCATAGTAGCCTCCGCCTTCATCCGTGGTGATAATGATCGCCGTGCTTTCCCACAGCTTCCTGTTGGACTGAACGGCATCTACGATCTTCTTCACAAACCCTTCGTACAGGTCCCACTTCGAAGAAGCCGGGTGTCCGTCCACCCAACCGCTGGGTTTCACGAACGAAACCGCCGGCAAGTTGCCGCTGGCGATGTCGGCGTAAAGGTCCGTCACGTCTTTCAGGTTGTTGTCGCGAATTTGCGCGTTGGTCATGATTTGCGTCTGGTAGTTGAACCCGTTGCAGATGTTGCAGTATTGATCGCTGTTGGGGCCAACGACTCCATAGTTCAACTGATACTTGTCGTTCAGATAGGCGTCCCACTGATCGTTGTAACCCTTCCAGGAAACGTGATTCTCGATCAACACGTCGCCGATGCTGCGCTGGGATGTCGGAGGAATCGTAAAGGGAGTGTTGTTCGTGCTGTGGTCGATGTACGCGTCGGTTCCGTCGCTGAAATATCCGGGAGCATAGTTGTTCAACAGGTAGTAGCGTCCCGCATCGCACTTCGGCTCGATCGGCCGGGGCAGGGAGGCGAGGTAGTTGAGAATCGGCTGTACGCCGGGCTGCGTCGGGTCGGAGCAATTGGTGTAGCTGCCGCCGCCAAACACGGCACCCGGAAAGCCAAAGCCGCCGCCACCGCCGTAACCGTCCTCGATCCAGTAGTTGTTTGTTCCGGGCTGCGGATTGGGATTTTCGACTTCGTCCACGGTACCCGCGAGGGCCGGATTATCCGTCCAGATCAGTTGATTGTGCGGCGGAACGAGGGGCGTGGCGCTGTTGGGATCGTAGAACCAGATCGGGTCGCCGAAAAACAGCATGATGCTGTCCAGGCCAGTGCCGCCCATTGCCGGCTGGTGATAGTTGTCGCTGATCGCGAAATGATCCGCCAGGAATTTCGTATATGGCGCGTCTCCCTGCGCCATGTTGTAGAAGCCCATCGAGGTGGCGCCTTCGCCCGTCGTCTTCGCGTTTGGGGAATAGTCCGTGCTGAAGTTTGCGGGTTGTGCCAGGCCGTTCTGCCCGGCGCCCTGCGTCACTTCCGTCCAGGCGAATAGGTCGGCCAGGCAGCCGTTCGGGTGCGCCTTCGAGATGTGCGAAGCGTCGCAATCCTCCTGCTGCCACATCTGGTAGAACCGGTGCACCGGACTCGCTGCGTACGAATCATTCGTAAACGGACTTGGCTGCTTGGCATCGGTCAGTTGGAACGGACCCGGTGGTAGCGTCGAATACGGCGGTGTTGCGTTCACTCCATTGATGCGCGTGTCCGGCACTTTGCCGCTCAATCCCGTTCCGCCAGTCAGCAAGAACTGGTAGTAATCTGTCGCTAGTCCGTCCTCCGACGATGTCGCATCTCCCAGCGAGCAAATCCCGTTGTTCTTGCAAACGTCCGTCGGCCCGCCGTTCAGCGGCGCCGGCAGCGGCGAATAGAGCGCCTTCTTCTTCGGCGCCAATTGGAAAGTCGCGCTGTCCGTGGCATCAGCGGCATACTGCTGTGCGAAGGAGAAGTTCGCTCCCGGGGTTCCGTCCGCGTTCACGATGTGCTCGGACAAAAGATTGTTGATGCTCTCCCCCTTCTTCGGTTCGTACGTGGCGAAGATGTGGTCGAACGTCCGGTTTTCTCCCACGATTACGATGACGTGCTGGATCGGCGTGCGGGTCTGTTTTCCGTTCCCGCCCTCATTTTCATTTGCCTGCGCGCTGCCCCCCAAAGGGCTGAACAAACTGAATTGGGCTATTGCCAGCACGGCAAGGCCCTTGCGAGCGCCGTTCAGCACCTGGGACGCGTATTTTCTTACGGTCATGCGGTTTTCCTCCTCATTCCTTTTTTCGGTCTGGGAGGCTTACACTGAAGGCTGCGCGTTTCTGTTTCGTTCCCCTTGTGTAAATTCCGCGTATTAATTTCGTAAACTCTCCGTAACATTTCCCCCAGGTCTTCACCTGAGCTTTTCCCTCCCCGGTGCCCACTTGTTCTGTTAGGATTCCCGAAGCTTTCACTTCCCGTAGATTGCCGGGAGTTTCTTCCCCACTTCTCATTCCTCGGCTGCCGGTGATTTTTTATCTGCATCCTCTGTGTTCAAACTCCCCGGATTCCGCAACAATCCCCGCCGCGCCATCCTTGTCGAACCCCCGCGCATCCTTCAAACTGGGAACTCCATTATGAAACTCGTTTCGCCACACCGATTTCGCCACTCCGCCCTGGTCGCCATCGCCGCTCTTGTGCTTTTCCGCCCCGCGCAAGCCCAAAACCCGGATGATTCCGTCATTCGCGTGAACGTGAAACTCGTCATCGTTGATGCCACCGTGAAAAACAAGTCCGCCCAAATCCTGACTGACCTGAAACAAGGTGACTTTGAGCTCCGCGAAGACGGCGTCGCGCAAAAAATTGAGATCTTCAGCCGCGACGAATATCCCCTCAACATCGCCCTGGTCCTCGACCTCAGCGACTCCATCGGCCCCTTCCTCGGGCCATTGCGCGAAGCCGCCACTTCCGCTCTCGCCGCCCTCAAATCCGACGACGAAGTCGCGCTCTTCACCTTCTCCACCGACGCCCAGATGCGCGCCCCCTTCACCAAAGACAAAGCCTCCATCGCCCAGCAGATCACCGCCTTCCGCGTCGGCGGCGGCACCAATATCAACGACGGCATTTTCCTCCCGGCCCAATATCTCCTCAGCGCCCCGCAAAAAGACCGTCGCGTCATCATTCTCATCAGCGATGACGTGGCCACGGCCCAGGGCGGGCAGGGCACCAACGACATCATCACCGAGCTGATCGCCTCCGACGCCGTCCTTTATAATTTGAAAATTCCCGGCGAGAACCCGCCGGGAACGCTGTTCGCCGCGGCCATGACCCCGGGCCTCGTCAACATTCGCAAAGTTGTGGATCAGACTGGCGGCGAAATCTTCAACGTCCCCGATCTCGCCCATCTCGCCGAGGTCTTCGGCGCGCTCATCACTCGCATCAAAACCCGCTACACCCTGGGCTATTACACCTCGGCCACCGCTGCCCTCGGCAAGCCGCACAAGCTCGACGTTCGCCTCGCCCCATCCTTCGGCAAGAAAGGCCGCGACTACTCCGTCCTTTCCAAGTCCGCCTTCTACGTTCACTAAAAAAACGGCCCACCCGTTCGCACGGTGCGATGGGTGGGCTCGCTCTTACTCTTTCTGATTACTGATTACCGATTACTGATAACCGTTCTTCACTTCCCTCTCGTTTACTCGCCGTTCCGCAAAATCTGCTTGTCCGCGGCCGAGAAGTGGCTGTAGCTGCCCGTTTCGATTTCGCGCTCGCGCGCAAAGGGCGGCATCTGGCGCAACCTTTCGATCGCTCGCCGCATTTCCGGGCTCAGCGGCGCGTTCGATTGCGCAGCGGAACCGGAGCGGCCGGGAACGTAACTTACAGTCCGGTAATTGCTCGGCGTTGCCGTTATGTGGTCAACGGATTGAACCGGCGCACGCCGCTCGTAATACGCGGTCTGGCTGTTTTCGTATCCCGTGTTGTTAGTGCCTCGCGGCGCCTGCGGCCTCCATGAGCTTGTGGGCCCGTTCGGCTGCGATTGCGGCTGTGCCTGCGGCTGAACTTGCGGATTTGCCGGCTGCGGATTGCCGTTGTTGTTATTCGGCCGGTTGTTGTTCGGAGCGTTGTTGTAGTTCGGAGGATTGTTGTAGTTAGGCCTGCCATTGTAGTTTGGCCCATGGTTGTAATTCGGACGGTTGTTGGAATCCGGCCCGTTCGAGTAGTCCGGAGAATCCGGCGGGTAGCCTATATAGTCATCCGAAGATCCATCGGACGGGTAGGAATAACTGGAATAGGGCGCGTAATATCCCGGGTAACCGTAGTAGCCGTAGGGATATCCCCAGCCATAGCCCCAATAGGGCCAGCCCCAGCCAAATCCCCATCCCCAACCCCAGCCTCTGCCGCCCCATCCGTAGCCATAGCCCCGACCGCCGTAATAACCGCCCCATCCGTAGTAGCCGCGGCCGCCGTAATAGCCTCGACCGCCGTAATAGCCACGGCCCCCATAGTAGCCGCCGCCGCGATACCCGCCATACGAATGTCCGCCGACAAAGGCGTGGCCCCCTCCACTAAATCCGCCGCCTCCATGAAATCCGCCTCCACCACCCCCGTGGAAACCTCCGCCACCACCGCCGTGCCCTCCTCCATGCTGGGCCAGCGCCGCCTGTGGCAACCACGCCAGTGCAATAAACGCCACAACGCCAAGTACAACTCGAACTAACATTCCCTTTTTCATGTCACTACCCTCGGTTCCCGTACCTCAATTCCTTAGATGACAACTTCTCGCTATAGGATTCACGGCGGCATTTTACACCTTTGCGATTCTCGTGACACCCTCCCCAACTGCTATCATCTGCCCAGGAAAGGTCGCACCGTCATGCCGCAACACGCCTCCCGAAAATCTCTCCACGGCAAAATCGCCCTGGTCGCCGGAGCCACCCGCGGCGCTGGACGCGGCATCGCCGTCGCCCTCGGCGAAGCCGGCGCCACTGTTTATTGCACCGGCCGCAGCTCCCGCAAACGCCGCGTCAATCCACGCCGTCCCGAAACCATCGAAGAAACCGCCGAACTCGTCACCTCTGCCGGCGGCCGCGGCATTCCCGTTCGCGTCGATCACACCGATCCCGCGCAGGTGAAAAAGCTCGTCGCGCTCATCAAACGCCGCCACCATCGCCTCGACATCCTCGTCAACGACATCTGGGGCGGCGACGCCCTCACCGAATTCGGCAAGCCCTTCTGGAACGCCAACCTCGATAACGGCCTCCGCATGCTCAAACAGGCCATCCACTCGCACATCATCACGTCCCACTTCGCCGTTCCCCTGATGTTCGGCCGCGCCAAAGCGAAAGGCAGCAGCAGCGGCAAACCCCGCCCCATTATTTTTGAAATCACCGATGGCGACGCCTTCTACTACCGCGGCAATCTTTTCTACGACCTCGTGAAAATCTCCGTCATCCGCCTGGCCTTCGCCATGGCCCGCGAACTCCGCAAACGCAACATCGTCTCTGTCGCGCTCACTCCCGGCTTCCTCCGCTCCGAAGCCGTCCTCGACCACTTCGGCGTCACCGAAGCCAACTGGAACGACGCCGGCAAGCGCAAAGACGCCAACGTAAACTCCGCCGACCAGAACGACGCGCCGCAGGATTTCCTCATGTCCGAATCGCCCCGTTACATCGGCCGCGCCGTCGTCGCCCTCGCCTCCGATCCCCGCGCCATGAACAGGACCGGCCGCGTCTTCAGCTCCTGGGCCCTCGCCCGCGAATACGGCTTCACCGACCTCGACGGCTCCCAGCCCCACTGGGGCAACTACGCCCGCAAGAAATATGGCCGCTACAAAATCTGCGACGACAAATTCTATTCCTACTGGGTCCCCGGCCTAGTCGAACTAGCCTTCCCCGACTGGTTCTAATCCCCAGCCTCACTCTCTGCATTCCCAAATGTAGCGCTGGCTTTTATGCCAGCCCTCTTGCTCCTCCCTCGGCGCTGGATGCAAGCGATGGTTAGGCGCGGATGGGAAAAAGTGCGAAAAATCAGGGGAAAAATCAAAAATGTCGGCGCGCCGACATTTCAAGTGATACTTGAAGGTTGGCGGAGGAAATGGCCCCCACCCCCCTGTTTTTGCGTATGTAGGGGAATCATTAGACTTACACCGGAGTGTTGCGTATGTAGGGGAAACAATGGAGATAGAGGAAGTGGCGAGTGGCCCTTGGGCAACGCTCAGGGCAGGCGAGTGGCGAGTGACCCTCCTCCGCTGAGGCTGCGGCGGACGGGCGAGTACCGAAGGCAGAGCGGATGACGGAGAGGAAATTAGGATGATCGGCACCCCCCACCCCCCTGTTTCCCGTAAGTGACCGAAATAGGGGACTTGAAGTCCTTTGATTTCTATCAGTTTTGAAGTGATGGAAACACGGGACTTAGATGCGAGGGTTTTTGAGACGGAAAGCTGCGCGGTGTGTAGAGAGATCGCTCCCCGCGCAAACATGAGGGATTTTCTCACGTTATGGCTAGTTCATCAACGGTATTCTGTAGTACTGGAACGATTTTGCGCCGAAAGGGTAACGGGAGCGGGCGGAGGTTCAAAGCTAAAAGTTCATGGTTCAAAGTTCGAAGAAAAGAAAAGTGCAATAGAGAAACTCAAGTTCCTAGTTCCAAATCCGAACTCGGGGCCCCAACCAAACAGCGTCGATACTTCCCGCTCGCTTAAATCAGATACTCACCTTGTAAACAAACGCGGTTAGTATCAAAGGTTTTTCTGCTTCCACCAAGGTTGATTGGTTGGCACTGGGTTTGTCGGGCTTTGTGGGCTTGCCGTTTGTGATCGCGACGAGACCGGCGGCGCTGGCGGGGCCGCTCCACTTGTGACGACAGGAGAGGTGTTCATTCGCCCATAGTATTTTACCCAGGAGAAACCTGTGCCTGGAATGCGGATAGACACGTAGCGCCGCCCATCCGGCGATACCCCCAACCTGAGGATGCCCCCAAGTCCCCAACTTCCTCCGAGTCCTCGCTTGGAGATGGTCCCGTGGAATCCGCCCATGCTCAAGGTGCGACGAAATCTCCAACCCATTGAACCCTCTCATCGTCCAATTGCCACTTTGCGCAAATAACGCCCAAACGTGATCGACCGGAATCTCCCACTCTCATGCCGTGCCTTTGCCACCCGCCATTGGGCGGTTTGCACTGCTCTCCGCTGCGCCCCAACGGGTTTTTCGATTTCGGCTATCGCCTGGTTGGCGTTCTGCCCAGCGCGCAGAATAGCATCTCGCAGAGCTTCCTGCCGGCTCTTCGAGTCGGCCAGAATCCTTTGCAGTTCCGAACTGTGCTTCGCCTTCTCCATGGCAGTTTGCGAATCAAATGGGATTCGAGCGGTCGCGTAGTTTTGTTGGATCGACGATTGTCTCGTCGCAAGCGAAAGTTGGGAGTTTGAAAGTTGGGACTGAAGTTGGGTGCGCGATGCCGCATATTTCAATTTGATCGCGTTATCTTCGAGGGGATTTAAAGCGGCTGGCATAGTACGCTTCGCCTGGCTTTCCCATGATTGTCGCCAAGCTAAGATTGCGCTTGCGCGATGCTGACCAACGGCCGGTACCTTAAAGTGGTTCAACCTGATGCATTCCGCCGCCGTTCGGATTCCCGAAGCTATGAGGTTATTGATTATGTATGCGCCAATTCCAGGAATCGCTCCCGGAGTCAATACGAGGGATTGCAATCGGTTTTGAATGTGCTGCTCCTGTTTCGTTTTTAATGCTCTGGCACTTTCGGCGGCTTCAGCCTGCTGAGACTGAGTCAGTTGCTGAGCAAGGCTTGACACGTTTGCGCCAATGGTACTCTGTAGCTGCTTGAGTTCTTCAGCTTCTTGTTGGTCAAGGCGCTGCCTTTGCTGCAACGCGCTAGCAATCGCCTGTCGCAAACCCCGGTCAGCAGAATCGTGCTGCTTTTTTTCATCGGCTAGCGCGTTTTGGATTTCTCTGGTCAATTTGTCAACTTGCACCGCTTCGGCAGAGCGCAGTTCGCGCGTCCGTGCCTCTGTTTCTTCGATCGCTTTCCGCGCCGTTTCTAGTTCGCGCTCAACGTCACGAAGCGCCTCATACGACTGGTCCCGCGACCGGACTACCGGCTCCGATTTGTATTGTTGAACGCAAGCAAACATTGTCGCAGCAAATCCAAATGCAAATAGCGAAGCAAGACCAATCCAGCCGAGAGAGGCCGCGGATAGAGCTCCGATCGCGCAGCCCCAGAAAAGTACTCTCACCAGTACCATTTCGCTGCTGAATTCGGGTGGAGCAGTTGCGGGCGCGATGAAATCGAGCACCCATGATGGATCAGTGGAAGGGGCCGTTGCTTGATGTGGGCTTGATTGCGCCGTTTTGAAAACGACGTGATCCTGGAGCCAGCCTGGAGGGGAGGGTGCGGGCATTGGGGCTGGCAGCGAGGTCGCTAATGGAGCTACGTTATCAAAGGTCGGCACATCAGATGGTGAGGAATACAACGCGATTTTAAAAAACTCGACGAGATCGCGAAGTTGCTGGTTTTGGCAATGCTCAAGAGCCTTCAAGACTCCGGAGCGGCTTGGATCTTCGAAGTCCCGCCGTCGGAAAAGAAGGCAGTCGTCACCGCCTCGGAAGGTCTGCCACAAGTTCGGATAAATGCTTAGCGCTACCAGGGAAACATAAATTACCCAGCCGGAAAAATTGTCTAAGGATGGTCCGAAATCAATCTCTGTTCGCCGCGGATGTTGATAATTTGGCTGACCAAGCTCGGTGCTGCGCTTTCCTGCGAGTGTCGGAACGAACATACCGTCGTAATCAACTAATTTGAGGGCAGAGTTCACGACCAACACGTTGCCGTGTTGTAGGTCACCATGAGCGATGTGCGCCTGCTGTAACCCTTGAATCATCTGTACCCATTGCATAGCCAAACTTGTCAAAATTTGCGAATTCCCCAGGTTTTTCTGAACATAAATATGCAACGGATCACCTTCTGCCCATTGCATTTTGACAACCGGATACCAATCACTCCGAACGCGGATTCCACGCTGCAGGTAAGTGAAATCCACCATGTAGGGGAATCGTTGCTGCGACAAGTACGCTCCTATCGCCGCGTACCTTTGCTGAGAATCTCCTGGCGGTTGCCTCGTGAAACATTTGACCGCCCAATTTCCTATTGGAGATTGTAGTTTGTAGGCAACTGCGAACGCTCCACTACGTGGCTTAGGCAGGCCGAGTTGATTGCACTCGGGTACGCACGAACGTAGCGCAGCATCCTCAAACACGTTTTGAGGTGACTGAATGAGCTCGTTAAAGTCATTTGGCGAGGGCCATGCCATAGGTGCTCAAATGAGCTCGATTCGGTACAGTGTCACGTCGTCATTGCGCATCAGGCCTTCCCTGCGCGCCGTCTCAACCCAGTCTCGAAACGACTTCATTCCGGATCGGGCGGAAACTGGGTGGTGAATTTCGTTGTCCAAGTCACGAATAATTTCCCAGGGAGCTTCACCCCGCTCCAGGGCCCGAAAGAACCAAGCAGCCACCGCATCGCTCATCAGATAGAAGTGGTCACCGCATTGCCACTCACCTCTGGTCGAAACGAGCGACTCGATGGCCGAGTGCTCGCCGGGTTTGACCGAGAGTAAAACGGGTGAGTTTGTAAAATCCTCCGCAGATTGGAGGGGAAACTTGGCAAGAATATCGCCGCCCCGAAGCTGAAATAAACAACAGTCACCGATTGCTTCCGCATGCCACGAGCCGTGTTGACTTTCTGCAGACTCCCAGTCCAGGGTCAGCCCGACTAACGCTGCAAACGTGCCGCTTTCGATTTTTTCTTCGGCATACCAAGGAAGCGGCTTGTCGCGTACGAGCGACCACCATTTCCGCTGAAGTTCGGGCAGCCACCCGGAATCGGGCGGGTTCTCAAATGCTCCAGCGCCATATGCCTCTACCAACTGTTTCGCCCAGACGCCCGAGAATGAAGTCTCTGTGGCTCCGTCGGCTACTGCAAAGCGTGGACAACTCTCATCCAGGACCGGACCTAACGGCCAATACGCATCCTCGTACTCTGAATTCGTGTTTCCCGCCTTCGGTATTGTTAGGGCCTCAGCAAAAAGGCGCATTTTGTTACCGCAAATTGCTCGGCCGGGTACCAATATCAAGCGCCTGAATGACCAACACGAGTTCTGCATTCAAGACAAAACATTTCGCACCCTCGCCGAGCTGGAATCCGTGCTCCGCAGCCACAGTGCGCATGAATGGGGTCATTAGGCTAGTGCCTTCGAACAGGGTGCGTGCGAACTGGTCGGGCAATTGCGACGGAGAATCGGGAAACGCAGTGGAGACTGCACTTGGATTGCTTGATAGGTGCAGATTAAAGAGCAGAACATTACCGTCGCTGGAAGAAAGTGACGTTAGCTCTTTCATCGCTTGAGACGGGTCACCGTCTGTGGATTCCCCGTCCGTGATGTGGATCACAACTGGGGGGAAACTGCTTGCATGCTGCGCGAGCCATTGTTGTAATACGCGCTTGCCCTGACCGAGGGCTTGACACATAGGCGTCCCGCCACCCGTCATCGCATCAAACCAAATCGGGAATCGAACTTTTTGATCAACAAGCCCCCCCGCGCCATCGTCTATTTTCTTTGCGCGTTCTTCGACTCGGACGGGGGAATTGGCGATCTCGCTAATGGGAACTAATTCCTTGCCCGATAACGCTCCGCCGAAGGCAGGCCCGACAGAGGAGCCATACCCGATCACCCCGACGTAAAAATAATCCCTGACACCCTCTTCTTTCGCGCAGCGAATTACGAGTGTCTGGAGCAGTTTGTTGATCGCATCGGCGACCCCATCTGCCTTCTTCTTCGCACCCTCACCAGGGAACACATCAGCCATTGAGCCCGACTGGTCGATTAGAAATAGAAAGCATGTTGGATTTGAACGACTAATTTCGGCAGCATAGGGCATGGCTGGAGCACCCCTCCAAATGCAGGTAAGTAACGATCCTTCAGGCAATTAAGCAAACACGAATCTACATGGTAATCCACACTTCAATCAAGCGGGAATTTCCTGTCAACCGTCCGACCGGACTGTACCGCCGCTGGTCACTTCCTCCCCCCTGTCGGTTACATCACGGCAGTACTGCGCGCCTATTGCGCGGGACGGTGCCAAAACGGAACCTAGGGGAATCCCGGCATGGTCTGGGAGCCCGCGC